>Ga0207421_10004262_pt1 | contig 16559 bp, 14 predicted proteins | sample SodLakKL_010_SED_4_FD_187542 | JGI IMG/M metagenome (GOLD analysis project Ga0207421, IMG submission 187542) | Alkaline sediment microbial communities from Lake Tanatar, Kulunda Steppe, Russia - 8KL_010_SED (SPAdes) (version 2) | ecosystem: Environmental > Aquatic > Non-marine Saline and... | reverse complement strand
AAGTGCTGCGCATTTTTGGCAAGACTTTTTTGAGCGATCCCGCAAATGCCGATGTACACTACGTTTATTAGGGGTCATTTTGAAATCCAACTTTTATGGCACCGGCTTGTCCGGGTTAGGGTAAAAGATGAAACAACTTAGCAGTAATAAATAATACCGCTAATGTTTTTGTAGAAATACTTTTCATCCAACGCTTTTTTGTAAAACAGTTTACAGAAAAAATAAGTGACATAGTATAGCATATGATAAAAACAATAATATATTGTGAACTTCAACCTGGAAAAACTATACATATTAGAGGAGGTGAGATGCTTAATCATTTTTCGATTAAGAGTTGGTTTTTTAGAAGTTACGGGGTCGAAGCGAAAATTTAAGGAGGTAAATTAAATGAAAAGAATGTTGGCTTTAATTTGTGTTGTCAGTTTGTTAACTTTTGTCATGCTGGGCTGTGAACCAGAAGAAGAGGTTGAAGAACCAGAAGAGCCGGAAGAGGAAGAAGTTGTCGAAACACAATCAATTGCGATAGCAGCTGCCGGCTCGGGGTCTGGAGCATATACAGCAGGCGCTACCATAGGAAACATTTTAAATCGCGAACAAGATTTATTTGAGCTGTCAACAATGGTAACGGCCGGTTTTGGAGAAAACCATATTATGGTCGAAGATGGATCAGCCGAGTTTGGGATGATGATGGAAATGGATATACATGATGCCTATTTTGGTGAAGGAGAGTATGATGAAGAGCATCCCAGTTTACGGCGAGTTACAACCTTTCTCATGGGTGTAGGGCACATTATAGTGCGTGAAGATTCGGGAATCGAAGAACTGGAAGACATCCACGGCAAGTCCATTAATGTGGGTGTGCCGGCCCAGTTTTCCCGCACACTCGTCGATATTTTGATGGAAGCGATTGATGTTGACTATGATCAAGATATAGATAAATTTGAGCTTGATACCGATTCGGCTTTAGACGCCCTCCGGGATGGAAGGATTGACGGCACTTTCAACCAGGCGACAGTTCCACAGGGGAATATAACTGAATTGGCTACTACCGCTGATGTGAAGTTTATCAGTATACCGGAGGAAGATTTTGATAAATTCAACGAACTCGCTGACGGTTTACTGTTAAGAGCCGGATTTCCTGCCGATACTTATCCGGGGCAGGATGAAGATGTTCTTACTTGGGCTGCTGGTGCTTCAATAGTTGCCCATGAAGACGTGGATGAAGAAGTGGTTTATGAATTTACTAAGCTGTTTTGGGAGAATATGGATGTGTTGCAGGAAGAAAGCGGCGCTTTTCATGGTTTAAGTGTGGAAGAACATGCGTTTACAGAATCGCAAGTACCCATGCACCCCGGAGCAGAAAGATATTACCAGGAAATCGGGCTTAAGTAAGGATTAAGTTTATCAGTAAGTAATGGGGAGATAGACTGAACTTCTATCTCCCCCTCCTTCTTTATGTTATAAATTGGGAAGGGATTCTTGATGCTGCCTTTTTTAAGCAATGACACAAAAGAAAAGATCACAACGGTTTTGGGGATACTCCTGGCTTTGTATATCCTGTATACAACCATTTGGGGTTACCGGGTGATGATGGTCCATCGCTCTTTCTTTTTGGCTGTGATGCTGGTCATGTATTTTTCTTCCATAAAACCATTAGGAGAACGTCTCTATGCCAAGCTGATCGACTCCTTTTTTGTAATCGCTACACTCCTTTCTTTGGGCTATGTTTTCTTTTTTTATGAAAGAATCTTGTATGCTGCCGGTGGAGCACGGTTTGAGAACTGGGAAGTCGGTTTGGGTATTTTGCTCATCCTGGTAGTGATGGAAGCAACACGCCGCGCCAGCATGCCTTTTTTTGTTATTGTTGTAGTTTCTGTATTATATACGTTGTTTGGAAATTATTTACCAGGTATTCTGCAGCATCCAGGACTGCAGTTACACCGCATGGTCTATTTAACGGCCTTCACAAGTGAAGGTATATTTGGTGTAGGAGTAGCAGTTGCATCCGGTATCTTATATATGTTTATTTTGTTTGGCAGCGTAATGGATACTACAGGCGTGGGGGATTTTTTTATCCGGTTTGCCAATTCACTTGTTGGTGGATTAAGAGGGGGTTCGGCAAAAACATCCCTTATTGCCAGCTCTTTGATCGGCTCTGTTATGGGCAATTCAACGGCAAATGTGGTTGTAACCGGCTCGTTTACCATCCCCTTGATGATTAAAACGGGGTTCAAAAAAAAGGTTGCTGCGGCCATTGAGTGCCTTGCTTCTGAAGGGGGGCAGTATCTGCCGCCGATTATGGGGGCTTCTGCCTTTCTAATGGCCCAATTAACGCAAATCCCTTATACAGAAGTGGTTGTTGCAGCCATTATCCCGGCAGTATTGTACTATTTTTACAGCTTTGTCCTTGTGGATATAGAAGCGGCCAAGAATGGTCTAAGAGGTTTATCGAAAGAGGAAAGAGGCTCTTTTTCCGATGTATTTAAAAAGGAAGGTCATAAATTGCTGCCGTTGCTGGTGGCTTTTTATACAATAATTGTAATTCGTATGACCCCCATGTATGCGGGTATGCTGGCAATATTTACGACACTTTTGGTTACACAATTCCGGCTTCCATGGAAAGATAAAGTGACAAACACCTTGCAATCCTTTGATAAAGGATCACGAAATGTGGGCAATCTTATCGGTTTGGTAGCGGGGATTGGTTTGGTCCAGCAGGCTTTTGTAATCACTGGTTTGGGGGCAAGGCTTACTGGGATTTTGATACAAACAGCCGGTGGGAATGTTTTTCTCCTTCTTTTAATGGGGTTGGCTTTGTGCATATTGCTGGGGATGGGGATGCCTACACCCATCGCTTATTTATTGGTCGCCCTCTTTGTGGCCCCGGCTATTGTTGAGGTAGGCATACCTTTGCTGGCAGCTCATTTATTTCTTTTATATGGTGCCGTAAAAGCCGGCTCTACACCGCCCATTGCCGTAGTGGCAATGGTTGCTGCGGGGGTGGCCAAGTCCGAATTTTGGCCTACAGCATGGAAAGCTTTTTCTTTCAGCGTGCCGACTTTTTTACTGGCGTTTGCTTTTATCTATTATCCGGAATTGCTTTTACTACAGGGTGGACCCCTGGATATCGCCTACCGTGCGATAATTACTCTTGCTAGTTTAATTGGATTTACCTGGGCAATCCAGGGATACATGTTCAGGAAGGTCAATATTTTGGAACGTTTCCTGCTCGGAGGCGCTTCCGTTCTTATTTTACTGGATAACTATTACGCTTTCTTTGGCGGGTTTCTGATTATTATAGTAATTGCAATGCGGGAAATAGCCTACAAATTGTATATCGAAAGGAATAAAAAGCATGCTACCCATTAAATTATGCTTTGTGTTATTACTCAGCTGTTTAAATAGAGTCCCGAATATCCAAACTCATGTGTTCCAATTCGGAATAACACTAAAAGGTAGTTAGGCTTTCTTTAAAACAGACAATCGTATATAACACTTTTGTAAAATTGGACTGTAGGTTTCAAGGTTATTTATGTTTTGGTGTTACTAGATTTACTATATAAAACAGTAAGAGGTGAGTTAATGAAGCTGGAAATAATTGGTGAAAGATGCGTTGGTTGTCGTCTTTGCGAAATGGCATGCACCTTTGCCCATGAAGGAGTCTATGGCTCATACAATGCAAGGGTCCATGTATCCAAAATCGAAGAATTGGGTATTGATCACCCGTTGATGTGTCAGCAGTGTCCAGCCACGCCGTGTGAAAATGCCTGTCCTGTTGGTGCTATCTCGAAAAATCAAGATAATGGGTCGATGCGGGTCAACCAAGAATTATGCACCGGCTGCGGGAATTGTGTCAAAGCCTGCCCTTATGGCGCGGCTACTCTGCATAGTGAAAAGAAGAAATCTATTATCTGCGACCTGTGTGGAGGATCACCCCAATGTGTGCAGGAGTGCCCGGTTGCCGCAATTATAGTGGCTGAAGATGATGGCGGCGCCAGCCTGAAAAGCATGAACGCTGTGGCTAAAGAAAAGCAGGTTGCATTTGCTCGGCGGAAAATGAAGAAAGTTTTAGAACAGTGGGGGGTAAAAAACTGATGAGTACTTATTACGGTTATGCCGGACAGGTCCTAAATGTGGATCTTTCCACTGGCAAAATTGAAAAGATTCCCTTGGATATGACTGCAGCCAGGCAGTTTATTGGCGGCCGGGGATTGAACATGAAGACCCTTTATGACCGCGTAAATCCCCAGTCAGATCCCCTTGATGCAGATAATGTAGTGATCTTCGGGGTGGGACCAGTCAATGGAACAAACAGTTACCTTGGTTCGCGCTGGAATGTAAGTGGCCGCTCTCCGCAGACCGGTATCCTGGGTGATGCTAATGCCGGCGGACATTTTGGCAGTGAAATAAAATATGCCGGTTATGACCAGATTGTCATTACCGGGAAGGCTGATAAGCCGGTATACTTGTGGGTTGATGATGATAAAGTAGAGATCCGGGACGGCAAGAATGTTCAGGGTAAAGATACCTGGGAAACCCATGTAGAAATCAGGAAAGAGCTGGGTGATAATAATGTGCAGATTGCTTGCTGTGGCCCGGCAGCTGAGAACGGTGTGCGGTTTGGTGGAGTATTTTGCAACCTGGTGAGGGCAGCTGCCCGCACAGGAATGGGGTCGCTTATGGCCTCTAAAAACCTCAAAGCTGTTGCAGTGCGGGGTACGGGCAGTGTTACGGTGGCCGATCCGCAAAAGTACCAGGAGTGGAATAAAAAGATACTCAAACGAATGCTGGAACATCCTGATTACGAATCACGCTCTACTTTGGGCACGCCGCGCAATGTGAATCCACTAAACCAGGGGGGCTACCTGGTCACAAAGCATTTTCAAAGCGGTTATTTCCCAGATGCGAATGAAATGAGTGGAGAAACCCTGGCCCTGGAATACAACAAGAAGGGCAAATCATGTCACGGTTGTCCTTTGCATTGTTCCCGGTGGTATGTTGTTCCGCCGGAGAAGGACTTTGCAGGACTTTGTGGAGAGGGCCCTGAGTACGAAGCCATGGCGGGGTTTGGCTCGAGGATTTTTAATGCTAACCTTGCGGCAATTCTCAAGTGTAACGATCTCTGTAACCGGCTGGGGATGGACGCCATCACCACCTCGGAAGTTATTTCCTGGACCATGGAACTGATGGATCTCGGCATTGTCACTCGGGAAGAAGTGGGCCTGGATCTGCAGTGGGGCAAGATGGATACTGTTATCGAGTTGATCCATATGATCGCCCGCCGTGAAGGGTGGGGCGATTTGCTGGCCGACGGAGTGCGTTCAGCAGCGGAAAAACTGGGCCGGGGTTCCATGGAATATGCCATGCAGGTCAAAGGGCTGGAAATTATTCAAGCAGAACCGAGAGGGATGAAAGGTTATGCCCTGTGTTTTGCCACTGCCACCCGGGGAGCGGACCATCTGCGGGGCGAGCCCTTCTTCGAGATGTCGGATGACACGGAAGAAGGTGAGCGGCGCTATGGGTATCCGGAAACTGCCCTGCGCATGGAGGAAAAAGGCAAAGGTATTCTGTTGGCTGAATTCCAGGACTGGTGCGGCATTTCAGATGCCATGGATGTTTGCAAGAATAGCATGGTTTGCATGGAACTGCTCTTTATGGATGAAGTTCATGAATACCTGAACGCTATCACCGGTTTTGATTATACGCCGGAAGAGATCCGGGAGGTGGCGGCACGTATCTTTGCTGTAGAAATGGCTTTTAACAGCCGCATGGGGGTACGGGCAGAGGATAATACATTGCCCCAACGTTTTCTAAACGAGCCGCTGCCTGCAGATTCCGGACCTTCGGCCGGCCAGGTGGTAGATCTTAAACCCATGCTGGAGGAATGGTACGAAGCTCGGGATTATGATCCGAAGACTAGTATGCCTTCCGAACGCCTTTTAAGAAAGCTGGGGCTGGACGATGTGGCACGGGATTTGGCAGATCTGTTTTAAACATGTTATTAAAATTATGTCAAAATGGGTGTAAAGAAAAATAAATACTGATCATGCTTTACTGAAAAGATGTAAGCATTGTCGTAGTTGTAAACCTGGAATTTACAGTTTTTGTTTCGATGTTAAAAAGGGGAGGATAATAAACAAATCAGGGCTCGTTATGATTATTTACAGAGCATTTGCTTTAAATAGTCTTCATCCAGGAGATGTATAAACCCGTCAATTTTTTGGACGGCTCCTGATTTATTCAAGGATTTCATGATTTTTGAAACAGTAACACGGCAGGTGCCAGTCAGGTCGGCCATTTCCTGGTGAGTAAAACGAATCGTTATTTTTCGCCCCTGTGCTGTTTCAACACCGTAGTTGTTGGCTAAATGGAAGAGATGGTTAATGATCAGTTCCTGTGCGCTCAGAAAAGAGATGTCTTTAATATGGGTGATCAGAATGTGCTGCATCTGTATGAGATCAAGCAGCAGGCGTTCGCTAAGCTTGGGGTTTTTGAGGATCATTTGGGAAAAGAGGTCGCTGTGCATATAGTACAGAATACTATCTGCTGAAGCTGTGGCGGTCGTCAGTGTGCGGACGCTCTCCTTGTCGAAAATTGAGCCGAAAATGTTTCCAGGATTGATTATCACCAGGTGCTTTTCATTTCCTTCTAGATTAAAGATTGACAAACGGATCCTGCCTTCATGAGTGTAGTAGACATATTTATTAATGTCTTCCTGGTTGTAAATGATCTGGTTTTTTTTCACGACAAGTTGTCTGCAGTCCTCGAATAAAGAGGCCCATGGTGTATGAATACGGCAGTACCAGGGGGAGTGATTGGGGGTTTCCTCCAAGGATTTATTTATTTGATTATGAGTATCAGTCATGATAAAATCTCCCTGTATTTGTAATAACTTTTCTTAACGAGAAATCACGGCTTGCTCACTGGAGGTGTTTTATGATAAGAAACAATATTTATCTGTTATTAAGAACCTGAACTTTATAACTTCGACAGAGCTAACTCAATTTCCTGCTTTTGTAGTATATTTTACAGAATCATTTAACAAACTGCAATAGAATGTAGTTAAATAATTTATTATGCTCAAGCTAAGGAGGTTTGTATAAAGTGAAGTCATTGGGATTGATCGAGACGAAAGGCCTGGTGGCAGCGATTGAAGCTGCGGATGCCATGGTGAAAGCGGCAAATGTGCAGTTGGTTGGAAAAGAAAATATCGGGGCCGGCTACATTACTGTTATTGCAGAAGGTGATGTGGGTGCAGTGAAGGCGGCTGTGGACGCTGGTGCTTCTGCTGCCAAACGTGTCGGCGAAGTTGTTTCAGTTCATGTAATCCCCCGCCCCAATGCGGAGATTGAAGCTTTTGTCCTGCAAAAGAGCGAGGAGTAATACTTAACTTCATTTGCTCAATGTGGAATGTTTGCAGCGTAATATCCTGCAAAAAAGACTGCTCTTTTGAAAGGAGGGAAGGCTTCAATTTGCCATGAAAAAAATTATCACAGCCTGGGACGTTGAAATATGCAACGAAGAAGGCAGAAATGTTATTGAAGTAGGCCTGGACGATATCGTAACTGCTGTGGCAGAAGAAAACATGCAGCGTTTGGGGATCTCGCTGGTAAGAAAAGACGGCCGTTCCACGGCGAGTGGCGAACCGGTGGGAAGCAAAGCTATCAAAGAAGATTTGCCGGCGACGCCACATGAAGGCGATGTGCTTTCCGAAGATTTCGCCCGGGGCTGGCAGAAAGAGTTTCCGATTTTGCAAAACATTATACATGTGGCCAATTGTTCGCAGGCGCCCCAGTCTTTACGGGTGCGCAAAGGTATAGAAAATTACCTGGACAGCTGGCTGACTACAGGGATGGACTGGGATTACTGGATCGAGGAGACAGTTAAGGCCAAGCATGAATTTGCCCGCCTGATCAACGCTGATCCCGACGAGGTTGCCATTTCAACTTCCGTTTCCGAGGCTACGGCTTCCATTGCAAGTTCGTTGGATCCGCAGGGAGCCCGACGCCGCATTCTTATTACGGAGGCAGAATTTCCTACAGTGGGCCATGTATGGTTGGCCAGCCAGAAATATGGCTACAAGGTAGACTTTGTTCCTGTTCGAAATGGTGAGATCCGCCTGGAGGACTATGAACGTCTTATTGATGAAGATACGGTCCTTACTTCAGCCACCCATGTTTATTACCAGAACGGTTTCAAGCAGGATCTGAAAGATATTGCCCGCATAGTCCACGACAAAGGCTCGCTTTTTTATGTGGATGCCTACCAATCCCTGGGTACCGTGCCGGTGGATGTTAAAGCCATGGATATTGATATTCTGGCGGCTGGCAACCTTAAGTACCTGCTGGGGATACCCGGAATTGCTTTTATATATGTGAAGCATGATGTTGCTCCTCACTTAAAGCCGGCTGTCACCGGTTGGTTCGGACAGGAAAATCCATTTTCTTTTCAGATTCGCTACCTGGACTATGCTTCAGATACCCGGCGTTTCGATACAGGGACACCTCCGGTTCTGGCTGCTTTTGCTGCGCGAGCGGGGATGGAAATTATTAATGAAGTAGGTTCGAATCAGATTGAACGGCGCATTGAAATGCTCTCGGCTTTTACCAGGGATCTGGCCCTGGAACGAGGATTGGAACTTCTCAGTCCCGTGGATGAAAAGAAAAAAGGAGCAACAACAGCTTTTAAAGTTGAGGGGGATTCACATGATGTTGAAGAAGCATTAAAGGCAAAAAACATCATAGCCTCGGCACGGGGCAATGCCATTCGTGTGGCCCCTCATTTTTATACCACAAAAGACAATATCGAAGAGGTTATGAACCGCCTGGCCGAGATCCTGTGATAAATAAGATCCACATAAACTAGCGGGTTACTATTCTTGTGGGTCGCATGTAATAAGGAGGAGTGGGTACCGTGATAATTGCAAAAGTGATGGGTTCTGTTGTATCCACAATCAAGGATAGCCGGCTCTCCGGTTATAAAATGGCGCTGGTACAGCAGTACTCTCCGTTGAAAGAGAAGGTTTCAGGAGAACCTTTTGTAGCTGTCGATATACTGGGCTCAGGCAGGGGGAGCATTGTATGCGTGGCCAGGGGCGGAGCAGCCCGCCTTCTTTCGAATCGGGCTGATGCGGAAAGCACACCTCCGGTTGATGCCACTATTGTAGCCATTCTAGACGATGTAGACTTTGCCAAGTAAGGAGGAAAATTTTTGGGAGAAAACATTGAACTGAGGACTTATGTATTTATCGATCGCATGCAGCCCCAGTATGCCGCTTTCTTGGGAACAGTTTCCCGGGGAGATATCCCTCTGGCCGGGATGTCCCAGTTGTTTCTGGAGGTAGCTCCGGGATCTGAGGTTTACGGCATGTTGGATATTGCCCTGAAAAGCGGGGAAGCCAAATCAGGTTTTCAGGACGTGGAGAGGGAATTTGGTATGATTGAACTGCATTCCTTTTCGGTTGAAGGAGTCCTGGAGGCGGGCCACTCTATCCTTAGTCGCTACAACTTGAGTGAAAAAAATAAAATATTACCCCAGGTGGTTTCCTCAAAGATTATAAATAATATAAATCCTTATCAGGCACAGCTTTTCAACCGTTTCCGGCAGGGATCCCTGGTCGTTCCTTCCGAATCCCTTTGTATCATGGAGGTAGAGCCTGCAGTTTATATTACTCATGCCGTTAATGAAGCGGAAAAAAATGCCGAGATCAAGATCGTTCATTTTGATCCGGTGGGACGCTATGGCCGCTTGTATCTATCCGGGGACGAATCCTTGGTCAAAACGGCAATGGATGCCGCACACAACGCTGTTGAAAATCTGCGTAGATCCTGAGCCCTAAAGAATTATGTTGGAGGAGGAAGCAGCTTGCCCAGGAGAATTATTACCGCTTTGGATATAGAGATGGTCGCCGGGATGGGCAAAACTCAATTCCTTGTAGAAGAGAGTGATGTTGTAACAGATATTGCCCGGGAAAAGGCAGACCAGTTGAATATAGAAATAAAAAAGGCAGGCCCGGAAAAAGAGGCGCTTCGGGATAGTATAAGTGAAAAGCACAGATCACACCTGCAAGACAACAAAGGTGAGGATTCGCCCCATGTGAAAACGGATAAATCCCCTGATGATCTTGAAAAATTTAAGACTGAGTTGTCCCAGATTAAACAGGACTTGCAAACGCTTAAATCTGGCAGCGGAGAAAGCAGCCTGGCAGAAGTAGTACAGAGGCGGACTACTACATGGCGCTCGCCGGAGGCGGAAACTCAGGAAAGCGGGCCTGTAGATCTAACTATTAAAAACGGAAATCTGGTGATCCCGCGCCTGGGTATAATGCAGGGTGACCTGGAGATTTACGGGAGCAAGATAAAAGCGGTTACTGCCAGTGGCAAGGCAAGAGGAGATAATATTATTGATGCGGCAGGCCTTTACGTGCTGCCTGGTATCGTTGATCCCCACATTCACCTGGGTCTCTTCGGTGAACTTGGTGATGAGATTGCCCGCGAGTCGGCATCAGCGCTTGTAGGCGGGGTTACTACAGTGGGCTGTTTTCTTAATACCGACAGATCTTATTTTGATTATTTTCCGCAATTTGTTGAGCTGGTTGAGAAAAACAGTTACATTGATATTTATCCCCACTTTGTAATTACAAAACCGGAGCAGGTTGCAGAAATACCCTCTTATGTCGAGGAGTTGAAAATTAAATCATTTAAAATCTACATGTGCGGTATTCCCGGTATTATCCCCAGCATGAGCGACAATCAGATCCTGGATGTTTTTGAAAAGGTGCAGGCCTATCCCGATGTCACCATTGCTATTCATGCCGAAAACTCACACCTGGTCGAAAGAGCTACTGAAAAAGCCCGTAATCTTGTGGAAGAAAAAAACAACCTGCAGTCCTGGGAAGAGACCCGGCCCAGCCTGGTAGAAGAGGAAGCTGTTAAAAGGGCTGTGCTGCTGGCCGAGCGTTACGGGGTGAGTATTTACCTGGTCCATCTCTCGGCCCGGGAAAGCATTAACGTGGTGAGGGAGAGCCGCCGGAGGGCTCCGGCAGATTATTCGCTTTATGCTGAAACCACATCTCCATATCTTACCAATAACAGCGGAAGCCCGCTGGATGCCCGGGCAAAAATGATGCCCCCGTTTCGCAGCCGCGAGCACACAGAGGCCCTCTGGGCTGGTTTACGGGAGGGGCAGATTGATACTATCGGGACAGACAATGTTACCATAACCCTGGCAGAGAAGAAAATCGAAGACGGTATGTGGGGAGCCATGCCCGGATACCCGGCTTTGGCCACGCATCTTCCTTCGCTTTTGCATGAAGGGGTTAACGGCGATCGTATTGATCTGGTGCGTCTCGCCGAGGCTGCTTCCCTGCGCCCGGCTGAAATTTTTGGGTTTTATCCTCCGAAAGGGTCCCTTCTTCCGGGTAGTGATGCGGACCTGGCCATCGTGGATCTAAATAAAACAGTACGCGTAGATCCCCAAAAACTGCTTTCCCGCTCAGATTTTTCCCTATTCGAAGGCAGAAAACTGCGGGGTTGGCCTGTTTATACAGTAAAAGGTGGGCAGCTCATCATGCGTGAGGGAGAAATTAGTGCAGATGCAAAAAGGCGGGGTATGGTTATCCGACACCGTTGAAAGAGCCGCTAAAAGAGGGTTAATTGCTTGGATCAAACCGATTCTGGTCCTGTAATGGCTTTTAACATTTCGGTGATTACCTGCACTTAAACACTGCTTAATACATATTGCCGCTGTTTACTTTTTATAGTTCTGCTGTTTTCAGATTTCAAAAAACAAAATGTTTCTTAATTGACAGATCTTTAATCCGCGAGGGCTAAGGTATAACTACATTAATCCGCGGCTATTGTTAAGGAGCAACCTATGAAACATGTTAAAATATTTTTAGCCGGAACATTAAGTAATATAACTAAAAAAACGAGTATGGAATTCAAAGAAGCTGACGATAATGTTGAAACCATTTTGGATATTTTAATTAAAGTTGATCAATATTACAATTACCAAATATTACCAGAGATTAATGAAAAGTTTAATCTAATATTTGAAAAAGATGACAGCCCCCCTCAACTAATCCCCATTAATAAAATTAATGACATTAAACTTGGCAAAAACAATGTTATCAAGTTTTTTTACCGGTTCACTGGAGGATAAAGGGTTTGGTAATAAAAGTATGATTGTGGCTTAGTAAAGGAGGTTTTGCAATAAATGAAAAAGCTAATTACAGATTCGAAAAAATGCACAGGCTGTCAGGCCTGTATGGTGGCGTGTTCAGGGGGACATTATCAAAGCTACTCTACAGTAAACTCCAGGATAAAAATTATAAAACTTGAGGATATTGGCACAGATACCCCTGTTGTATGCAAACAATGCAAGAAAGCCCCTTGTATTAATGAATGTCCTGTTGGCGCGTTGTCGAAAAATGAAATGACTAATGCAACCCTGCTTAATAGTGAAAAATGTATTGGTTGTGGCATATGTGCAGAAGCCTGTCCTTTCGGAGCAATAATTTTGGATTCAGATGAATTTCCTTTAATATGTGACCTTTGCGATGGAGCGCCAAAATGCGCTGAGGTATGCCCTGTGGGTGCAGTAGATTACAAGGATACTAATGCTGTCGTTGAAAAAAAAAGAATTAATTTAGCTGAAAAGGAATCAAAAAGATTTATTAATAAGCAGGCTGTTAAATAATCAACAAAGGAGGTTAACAGGATGCACGTTTATGGTCCATATACAAACAAAGTTTTAAGGATAAATGTTACTGATAAAACGGCTGTTGTAGAAGAGTTGCCAGAAGAATGGAAACTTAAGTTTATGGGTGCCCGCGGATTTAACATGATCAGGTTGCTTCTGGAAGTTCCTCCTGATGTTGATGCGATGGGGCCGAAAAATAAACTCATCTTTGGCGTTGGTCCCACAAATGGCACAAACATTCCGGGTCAGAGGTTTAATGTCAGTGCAAAATCACCTTTGACAGGAATTCTAGGAGACTCTAACGCAGGAGGGCACTGGGGTACAGAATTAAAATATGCAGGTTATGATCAGCTTATCATTGAAGGGTCTGCTGATTTACCTGTTTATATTTATATTGAAGATGACAAAGTAGAGATTAAAGATGCAGGACACCTTTGGGGGAAGACTCCTAAAACAGTTCATGGAATGATCAGGGATGAATTGGATGATTTAGATATCCAGGTCGTTTGTACCGGTATTGGTGCCGATAAAGGGGTTAAATTTGCAGGCTTGTTTTCAAATATTGTAAGAGCTAACGGAAGAACAGGCATGGGCACTGTTATGTCCTCCAAAAATGTTAAGGCGATTGCTGTTAAAGGAAATAACGCTATAAAGCCTTATGACTTCGATGATTTTAACCGTAAAGTGGAGGATCTGAACAATATAATAAAGAGCCATTTAGAGTTTGAAAAACGATTAATGGTTGGGACAACCCATCTGACAAATTCATTAAATGCAACCGGCCAGTTGAATACAAAAAATAACCAAACCGGTTACTTCCCCTTTGCTGAAGAGGTAAGCGGTGAAAGTCTCGCTCTACAATACAATATTAAAAACAAGGGGTGTTTTGGCTGTATCATACCATGCAGCCGCTATTACCGGGTCCCGGACGGAAGATTTAAAGGGATAAGCGGTGAAGGACCTGAATTTGAAACCTTAGCCGGTTTTACCTCAAGAGTTTACAATAAAGATCTTGCCCTGGCACTAAAATGTCATGAGCTGTGTACAGATTATGGGTTAGATTCCATTACAGCTTCAGGCTTGATCTCATTTTCCATGGAATGCTATGAAAAGGGTATAATTGATCAAGAGTTTACCGGAGGTTTAGACCTTTACTGGGGTAACGGGGATGCTATACTAGAACTACTGGAACAAATTGGAAACCGGGAAGGTTTCGGTGATCTTTTGGCCGACGGCATACTAACTGCAGTTGAAAATTTTGGTGAAGCATCAAGACCGTACGCCATGCACGGAAAGGGGTTGGATGTATTTTTGGGAGAACCCAGAGGTATTAAAGCTTATGGTTTGGGAAATTCTGTGGCTTCCAGGGGAGCGGACCATGTGCGCTCCGATCCATTTTTTGAAACACTTGGAGATCCGCAAAAGGGGATTGAAAAATTTGGTGTTGCAGAAACGGCGGACCGATTAGCCTGGAAAGGTAAGGGTATGGTAGTCAAGTATTTTGAAGAATGGTGCGCCATCTCAGATTCTTTTAATATGTGTAAAAATACAATGGTATCAATGGAAACATTAGACTTCAAAGGAATTGCGGATATATATAATGCGTTAACGGGAGAAAATTGCACCCCGGAAGACATTCAAAAAATTGGCGAGAGAATATGCAACGTAGAACGTATCTATAATGTTCTGGCCGGTACCAGAAAAGAAGATGACACATTACCTAAGCGTTTTACTGAAGAACCTTTGCCTGAAGAATGCGGCCCCTCTGCCGGATCGGTGCTGGAATTAGAACCGATGCTTAATGAATATTATCATGAAAGAGGCTGGGATGTTGAAACAGGTATGCCAACCACAGAAAAATTAAATGAATTAAACCTGGATATGTTTATCGATCAACTGGCCGATAAAGGGGTTACCTTAAAAGAGAAAAATTAGGCTGTTAAATTTAATCCCGGTAGGGTTAGTGATAAGGAACAGGGCTCGATCATCTACTTGCCTGACCCTTAATATGCAATAAAGGATTTAACTATGGAGCAAAGAGAAAATATGAGTTTGTGGAAACTTCTTATTGTATTTTCTTTTCCCTACTTTGCAGCCAGCCTGGTTCATAATGGGTTTCTTGCCTTGCTTCCTTTTGTGCGCGAAGCATTTGATTTGAGCCGAACGCAGATAGGGTACTACTCTACCTTTACTTTTGTAAGCTCTGCCACACTTGCTATCTTTACAGGTAGTGTTGTCGACAAATTCGGGCCTAAAAAGGGTGTTCTTATCGGCGTTGGCTGCATCGGTTTGGCCGCGTTTTTATTTGGTCTTGCTCCTTCATACAATGTGCTTCTGTTTCTGGCCCTGATTGCGGGTCTTGGCTTCAGTATCATCACTCCCTCACTGAATAAGGGGCTTTCGTTGGCTGTTCCTCCCGAAAAACACGCTGTTTCCATGGGCATCATGCAGTCTGGTTTTGGTATAGGGGGGCTCATCGGAACGGGCCTCATTCCCATACTCGGGGGAATGCTGGGCTGGCAAAAGGCGATTCAAGTTTCCGCTGTTTTTGCCATTTTAATGGGCTTTTTAGTGCTTAAGCTTTATCAGGAACAAGAGAGCTCTGGTCTGGCAAACCATGGTCAAAGTGCCCAGGATCTTGTCCAACCTTCGTTTAAAGATAATTTTTTGTCCCTTTTTGTGAATAAACAATTACTGCGGATTTGTATCTTTGGTTTAGTGCTTGGAGCTTCATCAAACGCTGCCCTCGCTCATTTTGCCGTGTTTATCAGTGAAGATTTGCAAATGAGCCGGGCAATAGCCGGTTTGGGACTGGGCACCTACCTGGTCGGTGGTATAACCGGTAGAATAGCCTGGGGCTGGGCCTCTGATTATATTTTTCAAGGTAACAGAAAACTGGCGCTTTTTACTATAGCTTTATTTATTGGAGTAATATATTTACTGTTTGGCCTTATTTTAAATACTCCCCAGGTAAATCCAATGTTTATGTTTGTTTTTTCGTTTATTTTAGGTTTTTCGGCAGATGGCTGGCAAGGCGTACATTTAGCTGCGGTAGGTGATTCTGCCGGTAAAAAAGTGGCCGGTATAGCAACCGGGCTGGCGTTGCTCTTTTTAAGAGTAGGTTTGCTTGTTGCGCCACCGGTTATCGGGTTTATTGCTGATTTACAGGGAAGCTATGGTTACAGCTGGATCCTGTTTGGTTTATCTGTGCTCATTGCTTCACACTTTTTATATTTTTTAAAATACAGGAAATAACTAGCAAAATATATAAAGATAATTTTTAGAATAAAAACTACAAAGTTTTTTGTAGTTTAGTTAACATATTTTTTGTAGTGTATGTTTTATTTTATAAGATAGACTAGGAATAACACAGAAGAGCAAAGCAAAGGTTAAAATATTATTGACCAACTTCAATTAGGATACATACTGGATTAATTAGAGGCAACTATATTTTGAATCAAACATTAAAATGTTAAAAACTTCAATTGTCCAGGACAAAATCACTAATGACTGTTACCGGTTCTTTCTGAAACACCGGGGAAATCAAGCATTAAACTTTGCAGCTGATACTATAAAGCTTCTTAACCTAAACCACTGTAATTAAATGCAAATTATCCAGCAACAAAAAATAACTTCAAAAAGTTTTAAAACATATATCTTTAAACACGGAAAATACTGTAACCATCAAAAGGAGGTGAGAAGAGCCAGACTAAATCTGTCTAGCTAATAATTGAGATTGAGAACAAAAGAGGAGAAACAAAAGAGGAGAAACAAAAAAGAATATAATCAGTAATACTAAGGAGGCTGTTTGCTAAATGAATAAAATTAGATATCCATTTTTAGCGGTGGTTTGTGTT
>Ga0207421_10004261_pt1 | contig 16559 bp, 12 predicted proteins | sample SodLakKL_010_SED_4_FD_187542 | JGI IMG/M metagenome (GOLD analysis project Ga0207421, IMG submission 187542) | Alkaline sediment microbial communities from Lake Tanatar, Kulunda Steppe, Russia - 8KL_010_SED (SPAdes) (version 2) | ecosystem: Environmental > Aquatic > Non-marine Saline and... | reverse complement strand
CTCCTGCCAGCACACTGATTTTCCTTGTCAATGGTCAGATCCTGGCTTTTGGCCCTGGCTCCGCGGCTCCAATCTCCAGCAGGTGCCATTATGGTGCGGTTCATTATTACGCATGACCCATGCCATCTATACTCATGAAGCTATATGCTCTCCCCGTACCACGTTTGCCCTCTTTTTTGGTTGACGGCATGCCATAGATTCAGCTCGCGTCAACCTGCTTTTCGTATAGTTGAGTTTTCTTGTTCCTGCCCGACAGCGCTTCCTTCACAGGTCAACGCATCTGAGATTGTCTCTGACGGAAGTGAAAGGAAGTCAGATCCCTCCTGGATCCGGGAAGCTGCCCAAAGCGGGACACGGAAGCGGACGGCTTCTGGGAAGGCCCGGGAAATGGTGGGAACACCGCGGGGCCCGCGCGGGAGGAGCGGGACCAGATTCTTGCTGAGCTCGGGAGATATCTCCGCGCAGCCACGGGCGCCCTCACCCTCAGCTGGCGGTCCCACGTGACTTCGCCCCCCAGAGGGACTTGCACCTTCTGGCACTTGCATGTTGATCTCACTCATGCGGAGCGTACGCACGTAGCCGGCGGGCCGGGGCGGCCCGCCGGCGTCAGAGGGATGTACGGCGGCGGCTTAGCCTACTGCGCATCGACGATGTCCTCACGCAGCCGACCAATTATGCGTTTCTCCAATCGCGATATATATGATTGCGAGATTCCCAGAGAATCCGCCACCTGCTTCTGGGTTCGTTCCACCCCATCCTCCAGTCCGAAGCGCAGCTTCACAATCCTGCGCTCCCGCCGCTCCAGATTGGACAATGCATCACGGAGAAGGAACCGGTTGACCCGGTTTTCAATCCTCCGGTATATGATGTCTGTCTCGGTACCCAACACGTCCGACAGCAGCAGCTCATTGCCATCCCAGTCCACATTCAACGGCTCATCCAGGGAGATCTCCGATCGCGTCTTGCTGTTTCGCCGCAGAAACATGAGGATCTCATTCTGAATGCATTTCGAGGCGTAGGTGGCCAGCTTTATTTCTCTATCCGGATCAAAAGTGTTCACCGCCTTGATCAGGCCGATACTGCCGATGCTGACCAGATCCTCCACGCTAACGCCGGAGCTTTCAAACTTTCGGGCAATGTAAACCACCAGGCGCAGGTTACGTTCAATCAGGGTCTGGCGGACACTCTCGTCGCCTCGGCGAAGCCGGTCAATAAGCTCTTTCTCTTCCTCCTTACTCAGGGGTGAGGGCAGGCGACTGCCCCCGGACAGGTAGTGTAGGTCCCGTCCCAGGCGCCGGAGAATCTCCCGCACGGAACGGGCGAACGCCCATCGCCATTTCTTCAGCATCCACCGCACTACAACCTACCTCCTCTCAGCCCTTTGCCAGATCGGGAGGGATCAGGGCCCGATATCTACCTTCCCCACTTATGCTCTCACGGGTGACGGCCAGCACGACGTTGCGGAGCAGGAACGGGAAAGACCCGTGCAGCTGGAGACAATCCACCCGCAGCCCCGGCAGCACGTCTCCCCCACCCTGCAGGCTGCGGAAGGGTATGAGGGAGAACCTGCGCACAGATGGGTCAGCCAGGTCTGATTCGCCGCTTCCGCCACCGGAGATCTGCCCGGCAAGCCGGAGCCAGCCCGCGGGGATGACCTTGCGGATCGCCGCTCGTTCGACGATGATCACCGGCTGGCCGGTGACCGGATGAACCACGCAGTTGCCGGTGTCAACCAGACCTGTGAAAGTTGCCTGGCGGCCATCGACGTACACCGTCACATCAGCCAGTCCATCATGCACCCATTGGCCGCGGCCCTTCCAACCCTTGCCCACCCGGGCCACGACCAGGATAAAAGCCGCGATGAGGGGCAGCCGCGACAGCTGCGTGCCTGTGGCCGCCGCAACTGCACCGGCATCTCTCTGCAGTGCCAGTCCGAGCCCTCCCCCCGCGGCGGCCAGAATCAACAGCGGAAAAGCAAGCACCACATCCCTGATCCGCAGCGGGCGAAAAGTCACCCACAGCATACCCGCCGCCGCAAGGATCAGTCCCAGCCATCCGTAAAGGGGGCGCACATCAGTCAACAGGCCTCCCATGGCGTAAGCGGACCCGAGGGCCGCACCCCGCAGTATGGCCGCCGGCCCGACAGGACGCCCGGCGAGTGTGGCCGTGCCGTGCAAAAGCACCGCATTGAACACCAGATTCACCAGCAGGTAAAGATCCCAGTACAACCCCACCGCCTCCTCCGCTTTCCCATCGGATGTAGATCACCCCGGGAGAAGACATACTGAATCATTACTCGTAACACCTCAATTATATGTCCTCTGTCCTGCGGGAAGCTGGAGAAGGCTGTCGATGTCATTTGGGGTTTTTTATCGGAGAAGCGGCAGTTCGCGTGAAGCAACGGTGGTCACCCTTTTTTGAGTTGAACAGCGAGACGGTGGACCGTCTGTGTGATCTTGAGAATTATCCCAGGTAACGCCGCGCATATGCCCGGTCATCGGAGTTATGCTACAACTCGCAGGAAATCATGGAAGTTAGGGGAGTGAAATTCGTGTTTATCGGCGCCACCCTCCTGGTCATAGTGGCCGCGTTAATCTATCTCGGTCTCGGGCAGCGCGCTCTCGACCGCCTGCGCCTGAGTGACAGGGCAGCTCTGATCTTCCTGGCGGTTATGCTGGTTGGTGGACTTGTCTCCGACATCCCCCTCAGCGCCAACTGGAGTATCAACATCGGCGGCGGGATAGTGCCGCTGGTTCTCGCCGGATACCTGTGGAGCCGGGCAGAGCCCCACGAAATCACCCGTTCGGTCATCGCAGTACTGGTAACGGGAGGCGTGATCTACGGTCTGATGAAAATCCTGCCCACTGAGCCAACTTACTACGCCTTCATGGACCCCCTGTACATCGGCGCCCTGGCCGCAGGAGTGATCGGTTATCTGGCGGGCAGGAGCCGCCGTGGCGCCTTTCTGGCGGGTACCCTGGGAATCATACTGACCGACATTGCCGCTCAGGTTGAAAATGCGCTCTCGGGTGTGGCCGGGGGTGTTTCCATAGGGGGTGCGGGAGTATTCGATGCTGTTCTGATATCGGGTTTTCTGGCGCTCGGTCTGGCGGAGGTTGTGGGAGAGACGAGAGAGCATTTCGCACGAAACAGGTGAAAAGCTCGATTCAGGTTCGCAGGTGATTCTCTGTATGACAAAAAAAGCACGGCAGGTGATCCAGCGTGAACTTCATGCGGCAGGCCATGTTTGCAGCGACAATGACAGCAATAATCGTAATATCTGTGATTGTGCTTTTGGGGCGACCGACCGGAGCTGATCCCCTTCCCGAACTCGATCTGGACATTTTCCCCGAGCACAAGGTAATGGATGAAACGGAAGCCGGTTATTTCCAGGTGAAGGACATCGAAACAGATGAGGTCATCCTGCGTACAGCGAGGCAGCTGCACGTCGATGACGAGTACATTAGCCAGGACAATATCCACTTTCACATAGAGGAGGTCGACGACGATACTGCCTGGGCCAGATCGCTGGGCGAAGTGGAGCTGCGGACTCCCTCCCGCCCAGATTCCTCCCCACAGTCCCGGATACTGGAGGCTGTTACCGGGATGTTCACGGCGCAGGACTCCCCCGACGACATCGAGCATCCGGTGGTTGTGGGCATATATCACTCGCACGGCGCTGAGGCCTACGCCCCTTCTGACGGTGACGAGTTCATCGATGAGGGCGGCGGAATCCTGCAGGTAGGAGAGAAATTCTCCGATGCGCTCAGTGCCGAGGGACTGGATGTGATTCATATAACTGACACTCACGTACCTCACGATGCGGGTGCGTACAACCGGTCCCGCCGGACTGTCGAGGAGCTGCTGAAGGAGGATGTTGATGTACTTCTCGATCTGCACCGTGACGCCGTGCCGCGGGAAGAGTACAAGGAGGATGTCAATGGCGAGGAGGATACCGTACAGATTCAGCTGGTAGTGGGCAGGCAGAACCAGAACGCAGAAACAATCAGATCATTTGCCGAGGAGATCAAGGCGACGGTCGACGAAAATCATTCTGGCCTCATCAAGGGCATATTGATGGCCAGCGGCAACTACAACCAGGATATGTCACCCCGGGCCCTGCTGTTGGAGGTAGGAACCCACGAAACCACCCGTGAGGGCGCCGAGGAATCGGCCGAGATGATGGCATCGTCGGTGGCCGGACATCTCAAAGCCGGAGCTGGTATGGCAAATGGTGAACGAGGAACGGTAACCCGCAGCATACTGTGGATTGTGCTGCTCACCGTGGTTGGTCTGGGAGCCTATCTGCTGATCAGCACCGGCGGCACCGCAGAACTCAAGGCCAAGCTGCGGCGCTTCTTCGGGGAAGAATTCGCCGATGTCACCAGACGGAGCGATGATGTCGATAGCTGATGACAACCGCCACCGGCCACCTCCCCGGTGAGCGTCCAGCGGCACTGCTCGCCTGTACCGCTGTACCAGAAAGGTGACCGTCCCAAACATGCAGTAATTGTTACTTCTGACGGGGTCACCCGCCCTGTGCAGCAGACAGGAAACTCACCGGGGATGTAGAACCTTACCAGCACCCCACCGCTGGACAGGAGGAGGTGAAAGCCCTGCAGACTCCCGAGCGGCTGGCCCTCATTGCCGATGTGCACGCCAACCTCCTCGCCCTGACTGCCGTGGTCCGGGATGCCCGTGCGGCAGGAATAGAGCGGTTCATATGTCTGGACGATGCAGTCAGATGCCGACCGAACCCCCGGGAGGCGCTGGATTTGAGCCGACAGGTTTCCCTGTTCACTGCTGGTCCATCCTGACCCGGTAGGATGGACAGAAAGGCCGCGCCCCGGGGGCGGAACACTGAATGCCCCGTGGGCAGAATACGCAGTTGTGACTCATTCTCCCGCCTGGTTGTCAGTGACCCTCCGCCGGATACCGTACGGTTGCCGCAACCGGGTGAGTGCCGCATATTCCAGCGCTATGCCCCACGTCGAATGGTTCGCATCGCAATTTTGACAATCTGCAGATGATGCTGGCAGCCAGTACGACCGGCCGATTTCGTCAGACAGCCTCATTTGAAAAACAAACACGAACCCGCCAGTCTGCCTTTGCTTCACCCGGCTCGGGTTCATCGCCGCAATTGTCAGCTTCAGTGCGGGAGGAGGCGGGGCAGATGGAGATGAATAGGTAGACGGGAGCCCGGTCTATACCGAACAGAAGAGGTGATGCTGTGCTCAGAGACTACCCGAGTGACGACATCGTAAAGGGCCCAGACAGGGCGGGAATGAGGGCCCACCTCAAGGCGATAGGAGTTATCGACGAGGAGATGAACAAGCCCTTCGTAGGTATCGTCAATTCCTGGAGCGAGATGCACCCGGGCCACATACACCTCAGCAAACTGGCCCAGGAGGCCAGAAAAGGCATTCTGCAGGCGGGAGGCGTCCCGTTCGAATTTCACACCATCGCCCTCTGCGACGGTCTGACGCAGGGACACTCCGGGATGTGCTATGTGCTCCCCAGCCGCGAAATCATCGCCGATTCGATTGAGGTCGTGGCCCGGGGACACAGGCTCGACGGGCTGGTATTCGTGGGCAGCTGCGACAAGATTGTGCCGGGCATGCTCATGGCTTTGCTGCGCCTCAATCTCCCTTCCATCATGGTCACCGGTGGGCCGATGCTTCCCGGAACCATCAACGGGCGAGATCACGCCATTTACGAGATCCGGGAAGCAGTGGGAAAAGTCAAAAGAGGACAAATGAGCCAGGAGCAGTTGAAGGAGATGGAGGATCACATCTGTCCCTCACCGGGATCATGCTCAATGATGGGAACAGCCAACACCATGTCCTGCGTGGCGGAGACCCTGGGCCTGACGCTCCCGCGTGGATCAACCACGCATGCCGTCCTGTCGGAAAAAGCGAGGGAAGCCAAACGCGCGGGAAGGCGAGCAGTCGAGTTGATCCAGCAGAATATCCGGCCCGATCAGATCGTCGGGTACGAGGCACTGGAGAACGCCCTCCGCATCATCGCGGCAATCGGGGGATCCACCAACTCCCTGCTGCACCTGCCCGCCATAGCTTACGAGATGAACCACAGCATATCCCCGGATGACTTCGAACAGTCCAGCCGGAACACGCCTCGCCTGTGCTCCATAAAGCCTTCGGGAGAAGACACACTCCTGGATTTCGACCGCGCTGGCGGCGTCCCCGCTGTGGTGCGAGAACTGGGCGACCGTTACTTTCATCTGGACGTTCCCACAGTCTCAGGAGATTCCTGGCGCGATGTAGCGGCACAGGCGAGCGATCCTGACATGGAAGTCATCCGGACTACCCGGGCACCCCACGCGGAACAGGGAGGCATGGCTATCCTCAGGGGTAACCTGGCTCCCTCGGGCTCGGTGGTCAAACAGTCAGCAGTTGCAGACGGAATGCAGAAGCACTGTGGTCCCGCCCGGGTCTTCGACTCGCAGGAAGAAGCGGTGGAGAACATCCTGTCGGGCGCCGTCCGCCCCGGTGAGGTAATCGTTATCCGCTACGAGGGGCCCCGCGGCGGACCCGGCATGCGCGAGATGCTGGCCGCCACCTCAGTATTGATGGGTACGGGACTGGGTGAAAGCACCGCCCTGGTCACCGACGGCCGGTTCTCCGGGGCCACCCGCGGGCCCTGCGTGGGGCACGTATCGCCGGAGGCCGCTCTGGACGGCCCCATCGGCGCGCTGCGCGACGGGGACCATATCCGCATAGACATTCCAAATCGAACAATTGAGGTTGATCTGGGGGAAGAAGAAATAGCGTCGCGTTCCGCAGACTGTGAGCACCCCTCTGTGGGGCAGACGGGATACCTGACGAGATACCGTCGGCTGGTGGGTCCTGTAGATCAGGGGGCCATACTTGTACATTCCCCTCGAAAGGAGTAGAGACAGTGTCGCATATCACATTCCCGGGGTTTGAGTGCGATCCCCCGGATACAGATAGTCACCCTGAACTGATGGAGATCACCCAGGATTTCGACCACCACTCGGTGACTGACCTCACCTCCTCGATCAAGGATGCCATGGAAGAGATGGATGTGGCCGGACGGGTGAATCCGGGCGACCGCATCCTGGTCGGGGCCGGAAGCCGGGGCATCGCGCAAATCGTGCCCCTCCTCAGGGAGGTCTGCGCCTACCTGCGCGAGCTGCAGGCGGAACCATTCATTCTCGGAGCTATGGGTTCGCACGGTGGAGGCTCCTGCACCGGACAGAGAGAAATTCTCACATCTCTCGGAATCACGGAGGAGAAAGTGGGTGCGCCGGTGGAGACATCGACCGAAGTCGAGTGCGTCGGCCGGACGTCGCTCGGGCGAAAGATCTACTGCGATCCCCAGGCTATTGCGGCGGACGGGGTCCTCGTGGTGAACAGGATAAAACCCCATACCTCGGCCACAGGTGGGGTGCAGAGCGGCATAATCAAGATGCTGGTCGTTGGATTGGGACACCAGGAAGGAGCTGAATCCTTCCACCAGACCCATCCTCCAGAGCTGACCCAGCACCTGTGCGAAATGGGCGAGGTCATTGCCGCACACATTCCCCTTCTCGGCGGTATTGCCGTGATAGAAAACGCGTACAAAGAAGTCTACTCTCTGCATGGAGTATCCTCCGATACTCTGGAAGACCGGGAACGGGAGCTCCTCCGGCTCGCCACCGAGCTGATGCCCACACTGCCTTTTGAGTTCGCACACTCACTCATAGTGAAAACAGCGGGCAAGAACTACTCCGGCACCGGGATGGATACCAATGTGATCGGCAGAATCCGGGTTCCCGATGTACCGGAGACTCCCCCGTTCATCCGCAAGTTGGCTGCACTGGATCTGTCTGAAGAGTCGCACGGAAACGCTACGGGAGTGGGGCTGGCCGACTTCATAACCCGGCGCTTCGCACAGAAGATCGACCTGCACGCAACATATGTGAACACATTCGCCAGCACACTTATCTCCCGCGCTATGATGCCGATGATAATGCGGGCGGATAGAGATGCAATCTGGGCGGCCATCAGGAGTGACAACCGTGTACCGGAGGAGACCTTGAAGCTGGCCCTCATTGACAATACTCTGCAGCTGCAGTCCCTGTGGGTTACCCCGGCCCTGTACGAGGATGCCAGGGAGTACAACCGCATCACGGTCACCGGCCGTAAGGGCCGGCTCCGCTTTGACCATAGCGGAGATATGATCTGTCCACCTCGCTGATCCGATCGGGTAGGAGGCGCCCTTTGTCCCGCCTCCTACACCGCCCGACAACACGTCCCTATGCTGTGGGACAGAAGTCGTCATTGAAGATTGCAGCAGAAACCCTCCTGCCATCATCATATCTTTCTGGTCACGGATGGAGATTGCCGTCAACGAAGACTGCGGATGCACAACTTGTTCTCTTTTTATCTCTTTTTTCGTACGAACAGCTCAAATTGAAATATCCACTCTGAGCAACGCAAAGAGGCCAGTTTGCTGCAGCGATCACGTAACTGATGGCTTGCAGAGGGCGGTCCGCTTCTTTGTGCCGCCTTATAAATGAATACAGGTCAACTCGGTTGACTCAGATCCGCGTCGAGACCTCCACGTTGGGAGGACGGTATCCCCGGAGAAACCACATAGCCGTGGCCAGGCCGACAACACTCACCGCAGCGGCCAGCACGTGAGCGTTAACCGGGCCCAGGACATCCATAGCCACACCCCCGGTCGTAGCCCCAATAGCCATGGCCAGACTGCGGGACATCTCATTGAGTCCCATGATCCTGCCCATCCCGTGTTCTCGACCCCTCTCAACTGCCATGGCCTCGGCCGACGGTACGGAGGTCCCGAAGCCCATGCCGATCAGAATACCCGCCCCGACCAGATAGACGAAACTGCCCGCAAAGGGGATCATGAGGAAGCCCAGCGGTATCAACAGAGAGGTGAAGAGTCCCACCCAGCGACGGTTATAGCGGTCGGCCATCTTTCCGCCCTGCGGCTGCAGCACGGCCGCAGCCACAGACCGGGCAGTGATCACAAAGCCGACCTGACTGCTGGACAGACCCATCATGAGTTGGCCTATCAGCGGAAGCAGGGTGGAGAAAATGCCGTGTCCAATGCCCACGGAACTCCTGAGCAGCACCGCTCCGGTAACCAGGCGATGCCGGTACAGCCTGAGCGACTCCATGAGGAGTTCCAGCGAGATGCTGGCGCCCTCCGCCTGACCTTTCGACACACTCTGTTCGGGGAGATAGAGCCTGATCAGAAGAAATGCGAGCCCACTCAGAATCGCCATAACCACAAACGGAACGTTGAACCCGAATCGATCGGCAAACAGCCCACCGATGAGCGGCCCCCCGGAAAAGCCCGCAAAGAACCCCATATTCAGAGTCCCCATTACCTGACCTTCCTTGTGCGAGGGGCTTATTTCCCCGGCGTATGCCCTGGCTACGGGGCCGATCATGGCCGAGCAAACACCCTGGAGAACCCGCAGAATGAAAAGGTGATAGACCTGTGTGGCAAAAATGAACCCAAGGGACAGGAATGCAGTGCTGATCAGACCAACGCTCATGATCCTCTTTTTTCCCATGCGATCGGAAAGGGCCCCGAAAACCACCATGAACGCCGCCCGGAAGAAGGGGTTGGCCGCAAAGATTAAACCTATCCACAAACCCGTCGCACCCATCATATCTGCGTAGACCGGCAGAAGCGGTACAATGAACCCCACGCCCATGGCCATACTGAACATGGCGATCACCAGAGCAGCGAGGCTCCTTCGATAGCCGGTAAATCGTTGCAAGCATTTCACTCCCGAACTGTATGCCACACGCAAGGCTGGTAGCCCGATATGAGCCGGTACCGCAATCGGCCGGCCCAAGCCCCGCTTCGCCGCGGCCCATCACAGCGCCGAATTTCACTGTACTTCCATTCATTATGTACAGTGATATCTCGCTCCGACACATGGCTGCCTTACTGTATCATCCATTCGCCGCCCGCTGTTTCAGTCCTGCGTATTCAGAGGTATTTCGCAAACATGGTTGTCATTACCTTACATCTCTTGGATATACTTGCCTTTCACCTGCGCCCACAGAGTAGGGAAATCAACCCCCAGAGCCCGCCCACCAGGCCGGCGCACCAGAAGACACCGTGTAGATTCCACCCCTGCTGCACCCAGCCCAAAATCACCGGCGCCAGCGTCATTCCAACATACTTGACCGTATTGAACAGCGAAACCACAGATCCGGTGAGCTCCTCTGGCGCAGCCGTGGTGGTCCAGTTGTATATGGTCGGCGAGACGGTGCCCATGCCCATTCCGAAGAGTACCAGGCTGACTCCGAGCGACCACACCTGCCCCCACAAGGGGATCAAACCCAGGGCCAGTGCCATAAGGAAGAACCCGGAAAGCACTCTCGTCTCCCTCCCGGCCACCCGGCGGACGATCATGACCTGCCAGGCCAACAGTGCCGACACCATTCCCTGAACCGACAGCGCCATGCCGGCTGCGGCACCGTGCAGGTCGTGCGAGCGTGCCAGAAAGAGGGGAAAGAAGGTCACCACGGAATACAGCAAAAAATAAAGAATCAAGCAGTGTGAGAATACGCGCTGAACATCCCGCAGGCGCAGGCACTGCAGCAACCCCCGGAAGTGTTGGCGTGCCCCGGCAAAAAGACTGCCCGTACGGTCGGGGGGCGCGCTCTCCTCTATGAACAGAAAATATCCCAGCGCCAGCAGGAGAGAGAACCCGTAAACCATGAACGGATACTGCCAGCTCACCCCCGCCAAAAAGCCTCCGACCAGGGGTATGACCACCGCGCTCAGGGATATGGTGCCGCTGAGCAGGCCCATGATTCTGAGTCTGGTCTCCCCCGCATACCAGTCGGCCACCACGGTCATGGCCACGGGGATCAGGCCGGCAATTCCTATTCCCTGTACAAACCGCAGTGCCAACAGCACGGCAAAAGTGGGAGCCAGCACACACAGAAGCCCGAATATCCCATCTACGAGTAAAAATGCAATCGCCATGGTCCGGCGCCCTAAAGAATCAATGAAAAGTCCCGTAAACGGCAGGCTGATGGCAGCAGAAAGGGTGTATATTCCGAGGACCAGGCCAACCGCCGCCTCTGTCACACCGAAGGGTTCGAGCAGTGAGGGGAGGGCCGGTGCCAGCAGGCCGCCACCCATCACCCCGAACCCGGCCATGGCGAGAAGTACCGCCAGACCGGGCTGCAGTGCGGTCCCTTCACTTTGTGCATCGCGCTGCATCTGCAGACGTGCTCCTTTCTCAATTTTACAGTCACCAGTACGTGGTGTCCGCAAGGAATCCTGCCCGAAACCGCGAATTGGCATCAGGGTTCGGTCAGATCTGGGGTACGGAAGGAGCACCTCCGCCCTGGATGCAAACCTATATAAGAAAAAGACATATATGGCGCAGCTGTCGGCGGGTCAAGACAATCGTCAGCAGCACAATCGCTGCGTACGCGCTTACCGCCCACGACCCAGTGCCCGGACCATACGGTCAGAATGGGCGCTGCACCCGGGGGCCCGGGGACCTGTACATGGCCACTGCACCGAAACGACCATTCGCCGAATGCGGGCACGCGAGGAGACCCCGGTCGTTATCGGTGCGAGACACCCGGACTCAGCTGTCCCGAATGCTGCGACGCCGCAAGAAAGCCGGGATATCCAGCTCGTCCTCCTTGGCAAAAGGCTTGATTGTCAGCTCATCAAAATCCTCTTCCTCCGTCCGGCGCCTCCTGCCGAAACCAGTAGCGATGACCGTCACCCGGAGCTCATCCTCGATATTTTCGTCGATGCTGGCCCCGAAGATTATGTGTGCGTCGTCCTCGGCCACCTCCCGTATCATCTCGGCAGCCTCGTTCACCTCAAGCAGCCCCATCGAGGAATCACCGGTTATGTTCAGAAGCACGCCCTTGGCACCCTCAATCGACGTCTCCAAAAGCGGACTGGACACGGCATTTCGTGCGGCCTCTGCCGCCCGGTTGTCCCCGGAGGCCGAGCCAATGCCCATCAGCGCAGTTCCAGTACCCATCATGATCGCCCGAACATCAGCAAAATCAAGATTTATCAGGCCGGGTACAGCTATGAGGTCAGAGATCCCCTGCACTCCCTGGCGCAGGACATCATCTGCAATGCTGAAGGCATCCACTATTGAGGTCTTCTTCTCGACAACCTTGAGCAGGCGATCGTTGGGTATGGTGATGAGAGTGTCGATGGACTCCCTGAGCTTTTCAATTCCCTCCTCCGCCTGGTACATCCTCCTCTGACCCTCAAATGTGAAGGGCTTCGTGACCACTCCCACAGTCAGGGCCCCGACAGAGCGGGCAATTTCGGCGATTATCGGGCAGGCTCCCGTGCCGGTTCCACCCCCCATGCCGGCGGTGAGGAATACCATGTCGGCACCATCGAGCATCTCCTTAATCTCTTCTTCACTGGTTTCCGCCGCCTTGCAGCCGATCGCCGGATCAGCCCCGGCCCCGAGTCCCTCGGTCATGTCCCTGCCCATCTGCAGTTTGTGATCGGCCTTGTTCACCGACAGTGCCTGAGCATCCGTATTGACGGCGATGAACTCGACCCCGCGCACGCCCGCCTCTACCATGCGGTTGACGGCGTTATTTCCGCCGCCGCCGACGCCCAGGACCTTGATCATGGCAAAATCGGGATTTTCCACTTCCAGTTCGAGCACCACTTAGAAGGCCTCCTTTTCGCAATGTGCGATTGTTCTGGTCAGACGCGCGTTCGCGCGCGATGTAGCACTCTGTCAGCCGGTGCCGCGCATCACGGGTCGTTCCGGGATCCGCAGGTCAATGACGCTCCCGGATTCGATTAGCCCCTCGTTCATTATGTCAGTCAAAACCTCCATCGCCTCGCGGGCGTCCTCATCATCGACCGGAAACATGATGTGCGCGGTCTCCGTGGTATAAAGCGATATATATCCCTCTTCTCGCATCATCTGCGAAATCCTGTGACTCATATCCCCCAAAAGTTCTGCGCATCTCAACAGCTCGTCCACCTCAGGATCATCCAGCCGCTCACCCAGGGTCAGATTGCTCACCTGAACCTCAGCCAGGACCGGAAGATCCATGCCCGGCCAGCTGCTCTTTACTGCCAGCACCTTCCCGTCCTGGTTGATCAACGCGAACACACCTCCCCGTGCAATAACCGCCACCGGGCGGCGCTCGCGCACCTGCACCACCAGCCGACCGGGTAGGCGACGGGAAATCGACACATCAGCCACCCGGGGGTCAGAGGCAATTCGCCCCTGCATCTCCCCCAGGCTGAATGAATATATATGCTGCTCGCCGCGCAGATTCATCATGGCCCGGACTTCCTCCGCCTCGAGAAGGGCTATGCCCCTCACTTCCAGCTCCGTCACCCGGAAGAAGGGACTCTGAAAGAAGCCGAACAGGGTGAGCACCAGAATCAGCACAATCCCCATGAATAGCACGCTGCGCGCCAAGCACGACATCCTCTCCGTCAGTCATCATTCCTCGTCACATCTGCACCCAGCCCCCGCAGTCGTCCCACCAGGTTCATGTATCCCCTGTCGATGTACTCTGCCCCGCGCACCACGGTGGCTCCATCGGCCCGCAGCCCGGCGAGAACCAACGATGCCCCGCCGCGCAAATCGTCATCCGCCTCCACGCAGGCACCGGACAGCTGCTCCACACCCTTGACCACCGCGAGCCTACCTTCAGTATGGATGGATGCCCCCATCCTGGCCAGCTCCTCTGCCACCTTGAAGCGGTTTTCAAAGATACTTTCGGTGATGACGCTGGTTCCCCCGGCAATGCACGAGAGGGCCAGGTACTGGTTCTGAAGATCAGTAGGATATCCCGGGTACGGGAGGGTGCGTATATCCGCCGCCCTCGGCCGTTCCGGTCCCTTGATCCAGAGCTGGTCCCGCCCGGCTTGAACCTCGGTGCCGACCTCATTCATCTTGGCCAAAAAGGCACGAAGATGCTCCGTGCGCACATTCTCCAGGGTTATCTCGCCCCCGGTGATAACCGCCGCGATGGCGTAGGTCCCGGCCTCTATGCGGTCAGGTATAACTCCGCAGTCGGCACCGCCCAGAACATCAGATCCTTCGACGCTTATCACATCGCTTCCGGTACCTGTAATGTTTGCCCCCATCGCCTGCAAGAAGGCGGCCAGATTATCCACTTCGGGTTCCCTCGCGGGATTCCAGATGCGCGTCACCCCGCGCGCCCCCGCTGCCGCCATCATCAGGTTCTCAGTCGCCCCCACGCTGGGATATTCCAGGTGGATCTCCGCTCCCGACAGGGCTCCTCTCCCTGCGTAGGCCGTCACCTGCCCGCCTTTTTCCACCACTGTAGCTCCCATGGCCTCGAAGCCCGCCAGGTGCATGTCGACGGGGCGGGGACCGATTGCGCATCCCCCCGGATACGTCATTCTGGCCGAGGCCAGCCGGGCGAGAAGCGGCCCGATCAGAAGTACCGACGAGCGCATTTTCTTCATCAGCCGCGCATTTACTGCATCGGTACGGATATGCTCCGCCTTCAGGGAAAGATACCGCCGGCCGTTTATTCTCTCCAGTCGCACCTTCACTCCCAGGTCCTTGAGTATCTCAATCATCACCCGCACATCTCGAATATCGGGCACGTCCCTGATCAGGCACTCTGATCGAGTCAGCACCGCGGCCGCCATCATCGGCAAAACGGCGTTTTTGGCGCCATTGACTCTGACCTTGCCTCTGAGGGGCTCGCCCCCGCGTACGATCAACCGAGCCATGGATACACCTCCCCGTGGCGAGGTGGCCGGCTCAACGCAGTTCGGGCACCCCCCACGTTTTCAACTCCAGTTCAAGCCTGACGCCGAACTCCTCCCGCACCGAGTTTTGGATCCTGCGGATGAGCGTCGCGACGTCGTCCGCGGTGGCCCCTCCGGCATTGACGATGAAGTTGGCGTGCGCGGGGGCCACCAGGGCCCCGCCAACCCTCCGGCCCTTCCACCCGGCCCTGTCGATCAGGGAGCCCGCAGAGTCTCCCTCAGGATTGCGAAAGACACTGCCGGCGGACGGGTAGCCGCTGGGCTGACGTCTTCTCCTCCAGCGCAACCGCTCGCCAATCTCCCGCCGCAGGCCCTCCGGTTGTCCGGGCTGCAGGGCCAGCTTCGCACCCAGGATCACCGCGTCGCCAAAAGGCTCCTGAAAGACGGAGGTGCGGTAGTCGAACCCGCACTCCTCGGCCGGGATGGTGCGGATCGAGCCATCCGCGCAGAAGGTCACCTCGGTGACCAGGTCTGCCATGCAGCGGTCGCCCGCTCCCGCATTCATCACAACAGCACCGCCCACGGTGCCGGGTATCCCGGCCAGCATCTGCAGACCAGACATCCCCCACGCCGCACACCGCTTGATGAGCGACGCCAGCGGCACCCCGGATTCGGCCGCCACCAGCTTCCGGCCGCGATCGTCGCCGAGCCGGGTCACCGAACTCAGGCGGCCGGTGTGCAGCACCAGCCCCCTCAAACCGTGGTCAGCAACGAGCAGGTTACTGCCGCCACCGAGGAGATACACGGAGACCTTCCGCTCTTGTGCCAGACGGAGAATACCCCGCAGATCCTCTCGATCGGCCGGCTCGGCGAAGAGCGCGGCGGGACCACCGATCCGGAAGGTAACGTGCCGCCACATGGGCACATCAAACCGCACCGGATCACTAGTCATCTTACGAATCTCCGCTGCCAACTGTGACCATTGCCCCGTCATTGGCCCCTCACCTCCGCAGCCCGTCGATCAGGGCCAAAATTTCCTCCAACGCCCCGGGATGCCCCCGTTCCTTGCTGGCCGCCGCCATCTCCCGCAGCAGCCCGTCATCGTTCAGCAGTTCGGACAGTACCCGGTTCAGGGTCTCCCCGGTAAATTCGGAGTCCTCGATCACCACCGCTGCCCCGGCCCGCTCGAGTGCCCGGGCATTGTGGCGATGATGATCGTGCGTCACGTTGGGAGACGGTACCACCACCATCGGCCGCCCCACCGCCGTGGCCTCTGCCAGGCTCATGGCCCCGGCCCGGCACAAATACAGATCGCTGGCGGCCAGAGCTCCCGGCATATCCTCCAGATAGTCCAGTATCCTCACTCTCTCCGCATCATTTCCTCCGAGCTTTTCGTCTGCCATCTCCCTCGCCCACCGGTAGTACCTGGGACCGGTGACATACAGGATGTGAAGATGCGGGTGAGCAGGGAGGTGAGCCTGCAGGAACTCGATCATGCCCCGGTTCATCGTTTCCGCCCCGCCGCTCCCCCCGACGGCGAGTAGCAGCACCTCGCCGGCATCAATTTCGTAGGCCTCCCGGGCCTGTCCGCGGTCCGCCCGCAGTATCTCCGTTCGCACCGGATTGCCGGTGACTGCCAGCCGATGTGCAATGCGCTCGGGAAAGCGGTCCACAGCCTCAACGGAGGGCACGGCCACCGCCGCGGCAAATTGACTGAGCATACGATTGGTAACGCCCGGATAGACATTCTGCTCCTGAAGCAGCGTGGGTATCCGCGCCAGCTGGGCGCGGAAAACTGTGGGCGCAGATGCATATCCCCCCGTGCCCACCAC
>Ga0207421_10004260_pt1 | contig 16566 bp, 12 predicted proteins | sample SodLakKL_010_SED_4_FD_187542 | JGI IMG/M metagenome (GOLD analysis project Ga0207421, IMG submission 187542) | Alkaline sediment microbial communities from Lake Tanatar, Kulunda Steppe, Russia - 8KL_010_SED (SPAdes) (version 2) | ecosystem: Environmental > Aquatic > Non-marine Saline and... | reverse complement strand
GGTTTTGAAGTTTTAACCGCAGTTTTATGTACCGACTGAGCCAATTGTCTCCTACCGGTTCTACCCCAGCAGCGGCGGTTTAATCCAGCTAATACAAGAATTACTGCGATTAACGGAGGATTTGCATGAACAATCAAAGAGCTGTAATCATCGGTGCTGTAGCGGCAGGAGGCAGCGCCGCTTTTAAAATTAAAAGAATTAACCCTGAAATGGAAGTCAAAGTTTTTGAAGCTGATGAATATTTTTCATATGCTGCCTGCGGCCTTCCTTATTACATCTCAGACGTCATAAAAGATTACAGCAGCATGATTATGAGGACTGAAAAGGATTTCCATGCCGGTGCCGGGGCAGAGCTTTATACCAGGCACCGGGTCAACGAGCTGGATCTGGACAGACGAGAAATTTTGGTGGAAAGCCTGGCCGAAAACAAGCAAAAAAAATATTCCTTTGATCAGCTGCTTCTTGCCACCGGTGCCTCTCCGATCATGCCCCGGTTTGAAGGAATGGAGCTGGAAGGGGTTTTTGCATTACGAACCTTAAAGCAGGGGCTTTCTTTAAAAGAATTTGCCCGTAAAGCGGAGATAAAAAAAATTGTCATTATCGGGGGCAGCTACATTGGCCTGGAGCTGGCAGAATCATTTCAGGCGCTGGGTAAAGAGGTGCGCTTGTTGGAGAAGATGCCGCAGGTAATGGGCAGCCTTGATCCTGATATGGCCGGTTTGCTGGAAGATGAACTGCAGCAAAATGGAGTGGTTCTTCAAAAGGATGAAACCCTGCTCGGCTTTGAAGGAGATGCAAAGGGAAGGCTGAGAAAAGCTGTTTCCAACCGGGGCTCTTACGAAGCCGACCTGGCTGTTGTAGCCCTCGGGGTGAAACCGAACAGTGAGCTGGCTCAAAACGCGGGTATTAAACTGGGCGCAGGCGGGGCGATCAGCGTCGATCGCCGTTTGCAGACCAGCGCCCCCGGCGTGTTTTCCGCCGGGGATTGTGCCGAAGCTTACCATCTGATCTTAAAACAAAATGTCTACTTGCCCCTGGGAACAACTGCAAACAAGCAGGGCCGGATTGCCGGGGAAAACATGTGCGGGAACAATGCTCTTTTCCCCGGGGTTCTGGGGTCGGCGGTGGTGAAAGTGTTTAACCTTCTGGCCGCCCGGACCGGGCTTTCAGAGAAAGAAGCCCGGGAAAACGACCTGCCTTGTGATTCGGTTGTGATAAAATCCCTGGACCATGCCGCCTACTATCCCGGCTCTAGACCGCTCCATGTTAAGCTGGTCTTTAACCCCGTTGACGGCCGCCTTCTGGGAGGACAGCTGGTGGGAAGTGAAAAAGGTGTTAAACGGGCAGACATTATTGCCACCGCCATAAGCGCCGGTTTAACGGTCGGTGATCTTGGAGAAGTGGACATGGCTTATGCCCCGCCTTATTCCAGGGTCTGGGATCCTCTGACGGTGGCTGCCAACGCAGCGATTAGTAAGATCCGCACTGCCTATTAAAACTGATCAATCCGTTTTATCTTCAATCTTCAGGTTTTGTTTTGGGCCAGGTATTTCCCGGCGAATTTCGGATATATCTTAAGCATTTTTTCCCTGACCCTGGTCCTCAAAAAGGTTAACTCTTTTTCAGTGGGAGGAGGCGTTGAAGGGGGTTCCGAAAAGTCGAGCGGCCAGCCGGTGGATTTATCCAGTTCTTCCTCGGAGACCCCGGGATGGATGCTCTTAAGCATTAATTCTTCCCTGGAACGGTCGTAGTTAAAGACACCAAGAGGAGTAACTAAGATTGAAGGGTAACCGCGCCTGAATACCCCGGGGATAGATGAACCCGGTGCAGTTATGAAATCTACTTTTTCAACCAGGTTCTGGGGGCTGTGGTTGTTTAAAAACAGGATGGTGCGTCCGGCCATGTAATAAATCATGCCTGAACCGGCGCCGCCGGGCAGCCTCACTTTGGGATTGCTGTAATCGCCTATAACCTGTAAATTAATATTTGCTTGTTTATCTATCTGGGCGCCGCTCAGGAAAAACAGATCACAGCCGCCTCTTTGGATTAGATCAAAAAATTCGGCCCGTTCGGTAAAAGGTAATTCAGTGCTGCCCAGGATGGCAAGATTAATATCCGGGGCGTGGTGCTCCCTGGCCAGCAAACAGCCCGCTGCAGGCAGCGGGGAAAGGGTTCCTACGTTGATGTTTTCCCCGTTTTTAATTTCCCTGGAGATAACCGCCGCCATTAATTCCTGCACGGTATACCCTTGCTCCGGGTTCATTCTCTCACCTTCCTCCAGGGCCTAAGCTTTCAAGGTACTGCTGATGGCCCTCCAGGCTGTATATGTATTTGTCCAGGTAGCCCTTCCATTTTTCCGGATCTTTTGCAGCAGCCACATACTCCTGCATGTGGGCGCTGTCAATGTCATAGTAGCCGCTGCAGGAGGTAGGATGGGCACCGCAGGGAGCATGAGCCACTGCTGTGATAAAATTGGCGGGTATAAAGCTCCAGTTGCGCCTCCACGTTAAATTATCTACCAGCTCTTCCACAGTGGCAATTACCGCCCGGCTCGCTGCCTGGGCAAGCAGTTTGCTGCTCTGGGAAGCGTCGGCCATTACATTGCCCTGCCTGTCGGCCTGGTAGGCGTGAAAGGCGGCAACATCAGGGACGATAGCGGGGACAGCGGCCAGCTTTTCTTCCCCGTTATAAGGGTTGTCGATAACCTTAAAGTCTTCCCTGATCCGCATGTAATCGCTGCCTAAAATACCTCTCGCCGGCATAAAGGGCAGTCCCATGGCTCCGGCCCGGAGCCCTGCTAAAAGCGCCGGTCAGACATGATCAAGAATGGTTATAGTTCCCGATTCTGCAGCGTTTCGAAAATGAGGGGCCAGGCCGTATTCGCCGAGTGAAATCTGGGCGAACTCCACCGTTTTGACCATCCCGGCGCCGATCAGCATATCGGCGCTGATTGCTCCTGAAGGTGCGCAAAGCAGCCGTAAATTCCTTTTGCCCTGCCTGATAATCTCCCTGACCAGGGCCACCGGGGCCATTTCCATGGTCCCTCCAACCGCCAGGTGATCTTTTTCTGATATCAAGGCAGCGGCATCCTGCAGATCTTTTACTTTACTAACGGCCATGAGTAGTTCCCTCTTTATAAATAGGCCAGGGGATGGTTTAACATATTAAAATCCATTCCCCTGACCTGAAGTTAACAGATCCAAACGGGTTGTTTATTTGATTCCTTTGTATTTTTCCCGCAGCACTTTTTCCATGTCTTCGCTGAAACCAAGCGGCTTGTGTTCCTTAAGAATGCGCTTCGCTTCTTCGTTGGCCCGGGTGAAAGAATCCTTGGAGCCTTCCGCTTCCCAGACACTACGCTGGCTGCGATCGGCATGGGTGGGAATATAGAACTCCTTGCGGACATGTTTGAAGGTGTGGGGATGGTCCAGGAAGTGCCCGCCGGGGCCGACTTCGGCAATAACATCTTTGGCGATAGTATCTTTATTTGTTTCGATGCCTTCAACCGCTCTTAAGGCCATCCCTACGGAATCGTTGTCGATGACCATTTTTTCATAAGACAGGGTGATGCAGAATTCGAGAATGCCGAAAGCGTCGTGGATATAGTTGCACCCGGCAAGGGCTACAATCATTGCCGTATTGGCGCTTTCGTACCCGGCCTGGGCATCAACTGCTTTCGAATCGGACATGCCCCCGGTCCCGTAGATCGGAACTTTGTAGTACTGAGCCATCTGGGAGCAGCCGGCGTTAATCAGGGCAGATTCGATACAGCCGGCCAGGTAAGTCCCGCTCTGCATGTTAATGGTGCTGGCCACGCTGCCGTAGATAGTGGGTGTGCCCTTGTTAACCAGCTGGGCCAGAACCAGTCCTCCCAGCGATTCGGCATTGTTGATGGTAACAGTCCCGGCCATAGTGACCGGTGAAGTCGCGCCGGCCAGCGGTTCGGCCGGGGTGGTAACAGGAAGCCCGCGCTTGGCAATTTCAATCAAGAAGTCACTGTAAGTGTTCTCCATCTTCAAGGGGCTCATAATCAGGGTGATGAAAGATACAAAGGGGCGTTCTTTGAGCTTTTCTTTGCCTCCGGCAATTTCTTCTGCCATGTCAATTACCGACATCAACCCATCCATGGTATAAATACCGCCCATGACGTGTTTGGATGTATTGGCGAAAGAATGATAGAACCTGTTAACGTCCACATTTTCAATGGGGACATCTCCGGCGTAACAGTTGATCAGGAAAAAGGCGACGTTGTCAAGGGCGTCGGTCATCTTAGCATAACCGGCAACGTCTTTTACCCCTGTGGGGCGCTTTTCCCCGGTATCGACATCAAGGGTATTCAGGGCGGTTCCTCCGGTGCCTAGATAAACATTGGTCCCTTCCAAAACAAGGTCGTTTTTTTCTTCGCGCCCGCAAAGGATTACTCTTGATGGTGCAGAGGCAACAGCATCTTCAAGCATTCCCCGGGGGATCTTTACCACTTTATTTTCCTTGTCCACTTTGGCGCCGTTGTCGGCAAATATCTGCATAGCTCTTTCGTTGTGAACCTGGATACCAACGTTCTCCAAGAGGTAGACCGAGGCCTCATGGATTTCATTCATATCACTTTCACTGAATACCTTGTAACTTCCACCCTTATACTGCTTAAACATATTAATTATACTCCTTTCGTTGTTAAAAAGCCTTTGACTAATGGTTCTAGGTTTTTCTCTCTGTTCTTGTTATCTAATTTTATAAACCGGGCTTTCAGCGGCCGTTCTAATATTTAACGGCCAGAAAAACAGTTGCTGTTTCGGATTATCTTCTCCCTGGCGATTCGGTGGCAATGCTTACAAAACAGGCTCCACTCAGCCTGGTTTTCTACTGCGATGTTTTTACGCTAATCATGACTTATTCTTTTTCATTTTGGTCCGGCTTTTTATGAGCCGCTCACAGCTCCGGTTTTTACTTTAAAGCAGTTATAACCACTCTCCTTTCCATGCTATTCAGGATCAATAAAGGTACTCCTGAGGATACCCTGTAACCCTGAGTAAAAAAGGGAAGGTGCTGGAAGTTATGGCAGCACTTCTGGTTATGTTGAGGTAAGTCTGCGCGGGTTGATATGGTGCTGTCGCTGGTCTATAAAGCAATAAAACTGGTTGATCAGTGAAGGCAAAAGAGCAGGATGGTTAATGTTTCTGCCATAGGATAGAAAAAATTGCCCAAGCCGAAAAACTTTGGGGTTGGATATATTATATGAATACAATCTTCTTATTTTTAATAATGGCTTACTGTTTACAAGCAGTAATTGCCAAAAGCACCCGTTAAAGTATTTTCCTATCTTCATATCCTAAATTGTCAAAGACCTATTTACGGGATTCCTGGGCCGGGTGCAGATTCAATAGGATCTCAATTTCATTGCCTTATAAACCAGTTATGACAACCTTACTATATATCATAAGCTAAAATGGGCTGAATGACAAGTTGTTTCGGCACATCCGGCCGTGTCAAGCCCGTTCCGGCGGGCTTAAATGCTCGGTGAAGGGGCCGTCCGGTAATCTTTCAGCGCCTGGCCCGGGACTTCCGCCAGGCTGTCAATAACTGCCATCTGCCGCCCGCCATATTCCACCCCGGCGCAGCGGCCGGTATCCTTGTAAATAGTTTCTCCCCTGTTTCTATCTTTAAGTTCCAGGTAGACCAAACCCTGCAGGTTTTCGTGGACCAGGGGGATCATCTTCTTTCCGCGGGGACCGTTTAGAAGGATAAAATCTTTACTCCTGGTTTCAGTTTCAATAAAGAGGCTGTAGCGCCGGTTGTCCAGGCGCAGGGCCAGGTCGGTCCCCTTCTGCTCCACCTGCGCTTTGCTCCGGTTCATAGTCGTGAACTCATAAAAGGCCTCTTCCACGTACAGGCCCGCCAGGAACCCCCTGAAAGCGGTCATCAAAAAGGGGATATGGCCGAGGGAAAAGCTCAAAGAAGCCCTTTTATGCTGGAAATGGTTGCTCTGGACCCAGATCCACGAAAAAGGGAAGGCGGAGCCCCAGTTCTTTTCAATGTACCCTTTACCGCCGCTGAAATCAATGCTCCGGCCGTTGATATCCAGCCGGCCCTCAATATCAAAATCCATGGCACAGACCTGGCTGTAGCACTGCATCCGGGGGATATAGTTGTAGAAGCCCATGCTGCCGGGGCTTAAAACACTGTCCGGCCAGTCCAGATGCCTTTTAAAATGAAGTTCTCCCGTAGCGGCCACCCGGGGGCGGTTCAGGTCAAGGGACAGCCCTTCGCGACCAAAGCGGTTGCTTTCGACGGCCAGGTTAAAAGATTTTTGATCGGCCCGGAAGCTCTCTACCGGGAAGCGTTCGTAGTGGCACACCCTGTTTATTCCGTCTACCACCTGGATAAAGGCGTGGGAGTACTCAGGTTCGGAACTGAAAAAAATCCCGGGGATAAAAGCGAAAACATTTTCCATCTTTTTATCGACCAGCTTGAAGTACCAGCCTTCAAAATAGTGCCGGCCTATCCTGCCGTGATAGAGATCGGGGTGGCGTAGGCTTTTCAGGTTCATAAATAATCCCCTTTATTGTTACAGGTTAAGAGTTATTTTAATGACCGTTATACCTATAATCATGAAGTGATGGATCTTGCATTTAGCCTGCAGTGCCTGTAAGCTCTCCTTGCTGTATTATTTATTTCCGTCTCGGTGCCCCTTTTCCCTGCCTCGAAAGCCGGGTAATTGAGATTAGATTGCCTGTCCGGGCAGTTTCCACTGTTTTAACTCTGGATGAAGTTCCTGAGCTTTGCCTGATCCTGGCTCCGGGAGGAGCCGGAAAGCATCCGGGGAACAGTTCGTGCCGAACACTGTTGAAGCCGTGCCTTTATTCACCAGTTATTAATTATGATATAATGCTTGTAGAAAGATCAACCTTTAAGCTTGATGCTTATTAAATTTTTCCGGGTTCCCTTCGCTATTCCTGCCGGCCGCTGCAGCGACATGTTTGGCCCGGCTAAAACCGGCAATTCGGAAAAATTCCCATCAAAACAGATCATAAAAGCTTCGGGTTATAAACTGATCCGGCAAAACCCCGGTTTATAACAAACCGGTAACAGGAGGATACTTTATGTGCGACACCATGGTGGCCCTGGGCAATTCTACCCGGGACGGTTCGGTAATTTTTGCCAAGAACAGCGATCGCCAGCCCAACGAGCCGCTGCTGACGATCAGGATCCCCCGCAAAAAGCACGGTCCCGGCCGTAAACTCAAGTGCACCTATATTGAAATAGACCAGGCTGAAGAAACTTATGAAACCCTGCTCTTAAAACCCTCCTGGATGTGGGGGGCGGAAATGGGGGCCAACGAGTTTGGCCTCAATATCGGCAACGAGGCCGTCTTTACCCGCGAGAAGCAGGGCCCGGAAGCCCTGCTCGGCATGGACCTGCTGCGCCTGGCTTTAGAGCGCTGTAAAACCGCCCGGGAGGCGCTCGATTTGATCACTGCCCTCCTGCAGCACTACGGCCAGGGCGGAAACTGCGGCTATGAAAAACCCTTCTACTACCACAATTCTTTTTTGATAGCCGATCCCCGCTCTGCCTGGGTGCTCGAGACGGCCGGGCGCTACTGGGCGGCCCAGGAAGTAAAAGATATTCGCGTTATCTCCAATCGCCTCAGCATCGGCAAAGACTACGATCTGGCCCACCCCGGCCTGGTTAAAAACGCCGTCGACAAAGGCTGGTGCAAAAGCGAGGCCGACTTTGATTTCGCCCGCTGCTACAGCAACCGGCTGATCACTTTCTTCAGCGGTTCCGGGAACCGGAGCTCGATCAGCAGCTGCCGGTTGGAGCAGGAAAAAGGCGATATCACCCTGCAGACCATGAAAGAGATCATGCGCACCCACGAAGAAGCGGCCGAAGGGCGCCAGTTCAGCCGCCCCGCCCTGAACAGCGTCTGCATGCACGCCGGCTTCCTGTTCGGCGACCACACCACCGGCAGTTACGCCGCCCACCTGCAGGGTGATCGCCACACCTACCTGGTTACCGGCGGTTCGACTCCCTGCCTGGCCCTGTACAAGCCGTTCTGGTTGATCGATGGTGAAAACTTCAGTTTCGGAGAAGATGAAGAGGACAAGGCGCTCCGGTTCTGGCTGAAAAGAGAACGTCTGCACCGGGCCGTCCTGGAAAACAAGCTTCCGGACCTTCAGGTCTACCTGGACCGGCGCGACCGGCTCGAGGCTGAAATTGACCGCCGCCTGGAACCTGTGCTCGAAAAAGCCGCCGGTCCTGAGCTACCTGCAGAAAAAAACCGGCAAGAAATTATTGATTACGCCCTGCAGGCAGAAGAAAACCTGCTTGAACAAACCCTGAGCGAAGCCCCGCAGCCGCCGGGCCGCATCAGGGGCGGCCTGATCTTTCGCCGCTTCTGGAAAAAACAAAACGAAAAGTTATTTGGCAAATAGTCCCCTGCCGCACCGGACTTCACCTGGGGGAAAACTGCCCCCGCTGCCCTGCCCGCCAGCCGGACCAAAAAAGAAGAGGAGCCCCGGGAAGAGGAAAGGCAAAAACGGAGGGCCAAAACGGTAGTTTAACCCGGCTTATTCCTCCAGCTCCGCTCTCAATCTCCCGCAGTCCGGAGGCAGCAGGCCGTCTTGAGCCTGGCCTGTGATCCAGGGGGGCTTTGGCGGGGCGGGATAATTGTGTTATAATTTAAACATTTAGAATTGCTTTTTAAAATCAAACAGGCGGGGTGGCCGATAATAATGAAAATATTTCACGGGAAAATAATTACCTGCGACTGGGAAGGTTCCGTATGTGATTACCTGGTTGAAGACGGGGGTAAAATCATTTATGCCGGGGACCGGCTGCCGGAAGCTTATTCTGAAATCGACGAAGATGTAGAGTTTATCGAGCTCGACCGGCAGGCCCTCCTGCCCGCCTTTGGGGACGGGCACATCCATTTTTCCAGCTGGGCCCTGTTCAACTCCACCTTTGATGTCCGCTCGGCTTCCTCGATCGCAGAGACCGGCAAAATGATTGAGCTTTACGCTAAAGAGGATCAAAAAGCCAAAGTGCTGTTTGGTTTTGGCCATTCCCCCCACAAAATCCGCGAAAAAAGGTTGATCACCCGCACCGAACTCGACCAGTTCGTTAAAGACCGCCCCGTATTCCTGGTTTGCTACGAGGGCCACTCAGCCGTGGCCAATACCAGGGCAATCGGGATCCTGCCCTTTAACATCCGCAACCTGCGCGGGTTTAACCTGGAAACGGGGCAGGTTTTCTACGAGGCATTCCAGGAAGCAGTCAATTATATATCGGGGAAGATGCCCGTTACGACCCTGGCCAAATATATGCTGCAGGGCATGGACGACCTGGCCGCTTACGGGGTCGGCCTGGTCCATACCACTGAAGGGCTAGGTTACTCGCGGGATCTGGATGTCGACCTGGTCCGGTTCCTGGCCGGAAGTTCCCAGCTCCAGTTCCGCGTTTACTTCCAGACCATGACCCTGAAAAAGGTCCTCAAGCGCGGGTTGCCCCGGGTGGGGGGCTGCTTTGAGTGCGCCCTCGACGGCTCCCTGGGGACCAGGGACGCCGCCCTGCTTGAGCCGTACGCAGACGACGACCAGTACCGGGGCATCCTCTACTACAGCGACGAGCAGGTATATAACTTTGTCAGGGAGGCCAACCGGGCCGAACTGCAGGTCCAGCTGCACTGCGCCGGCGATGCCGCCGTGGTCCAGGCAGTCAGTGCCATTGAAGCCGCTTTAAAAGATTATCCCCGGGAAGATCACCGCCACACCCTGATCCACGCCCCCCTGATCCCGGAGGGGACCCTGGAAAAGATCGCTGAGCTGGGCATCGGCATCACCATCCAGCCCGCTTTCCTGGTTTCCGATGTCGAACCCGCCGAATACGTTGAAAAACTGCTTGGTGAAAGGATCAACCGGATCTGGCCCCTCAAAAAGATGCTCGCCATGGGCCTCAATGTCAGCGGCGGCTCAGACGGCCCTGTCCTGGAACCGGATCCCTTTACCGGGATTTATGCGGCCTGCAACCACCCTATTTCAGGTTACTCGGCTGATATCGAGGATGCCCTCTCCATGTATACTTACAACATCGCCCACACTTCCTTCGACGAAAACGAGCGGGGCAGCCTGGAGGTCGGCAAGGAGGCGGACATGGTGGTTTTAAGCGACAATCCCCTGGAAGTGGCGACCGGCCGGCTGACAGATATAAAAGTGGAGAAGCTCTACCTGTCCGGCGAAGAGTACCAGGGCCTGAAATCGGCCTCCCAGGCTATTATCAAGAGTTTAAAAAACCGCTTCCGGGCCGGGTGATCTTCTCCTTTTCCCTTCCTTTTTACTTTTTTTAATGTAATAATCCTTTGGTAGTAGTAATAAATTCCTCTTTATTACCACTCGATATAGACCTTCTGTGTGATGTAAATTTTGCGGCAAAAGGTTATAAATAAATTAACTTGTAAAAGCTTTTACGAGGGGAAAGGGGATTTAGATGCGAAAGATACTTTTGGGGGTTGTTATTGCCGGTTTTGCCCTGGTTATTTTTATTTCCGTGCGGCCTTTTACCAGTGGTCTCACCCTCACTCCGGAACCCCCGCAAACAAACGTCCCGGAAGAAGAGGTGGTTTTAGAACCGGCCGGCTTTTTTACGGTCCGGCAGGGGGAGAGCTACCTGGCCCTGCTGGTAACCAACAACATGAGCGAAACGGTCACCTTCAGCCTCGGCCATGAGCACGACCACCTTACCTTCAATCCCCGCGATGACCGGCTTGCTCCCGGTAGGACCAGGGAAATCGACCTCCTGGTGGGGCACCAGTGCCCGCCCGGCGAGATCGAACTTCCCGCATACCTGCGCGCCGAAGTAAACGGGGAAAGGTTTGGTTTGGAAACTGTTATCGTGCTCGAAGTAATCCCGGGCGAGCTCTCCATGGAGAGCAATAACGGGGAAATTGAAGTGCTCTGGAACGGCGAACCGGCCCCTGGCGGTGTACTGGTTACTTACCGTCTTCCCGGCGAAGAAGACTGGCGGGTCTGGGGCGAAGCCCCACGCCTGGCCCCTCCCGATCACCTGGAGGCCGGTAACCATGACTTTGAGTTCATGGCCCGGTTGGGAGAAGTTGAGTCCCCTATCGAAGTGTTTAAAATAGAAGTAGAAGAAAAGGTGGTCGAAGAAGAAGAGGAAGAAGAACCCCCCAAAGAACAGAAACCGGCCTCTGCTCCCAGTGCTGAGCCCGATGAAATTGAACACGGCACCATTCCCTGGGACGGAGGGACCTACACCGGCCCGATCAAAAACGGCCAGCCTCACGGGCGGGGCCTGTGGACCCACCCTGAAGGGAAAGAATATCAGGGCGGTTTTGTGGAAGGCTCCATCGAAGGCCGGGGTGTGATGGTTTTCCCCGGCGGGGTAGAGTACAGAGGCGATTTTAAGGACGGCAAAGCCCACGGCGAAGGCACAATGAAGCACCCCCACCACGGCAGTAAGTCCGGAATATGGAAAGATGGCAAGTATATGGGTGAAAAGGAAGTCGATGATTCAGGCGACTGGTATAAAAATTAGATCATTAAGTCCGGGTCCCCTGTTCTCAGATGGCCTGGTTGGTTTTGTGCAAGCCTTTAGAGACTGCAAACAGGGCTGCCTGGGTGCGGTCTTTTAAATTGAGTTTTTCCAGAATTGCCCCCACATGTTTTTTTACAGTATGCTCGCTGATAAACAGTTCACTGGCTATTCCTGAATTGTTAAGCCCCCTGCCCAAAGCCCTCAGAACTTCCATTTCCCGCTGGGTTAATTCTCCCACGTCCGGTTTTTTGCTGTAGCGGCCCTGCCCCATGGCAAACTGGACCACGGCCGGGTCGAAATATTTCCGGCCCTGGCTGACGGTATGGATGGCCGCAATTAACTCTTCCGGCAGGGCTTCCTTCAAAACATAACCGTCCACGTCTTCTTTGATTGCCCCCTGGATTTCTTCTTCCGTGGAATATGAAGTTAAAATAATGAAGCGGGCTTCCGGGCAAATGTCCCGCCCTTTCCTGACGATGCTCAGGCCGTGCTCATTCTGCAGCCTTAAATCGATCAGGGCCACATCGGGCCGGTGTTCGCTGATCAGCTGCAGGGCTTCTGTACCGTTTGAAGCACACCCCATCAGCTCTAAGTCTTCTTCCATACGGACGGCGGCCTCGATTCCCCTGCGGACCAGGGGATGATCGTCGACCATGATCAGCTTAATTTTCATTAGTATCTTTCTCCCCTTTTTTATGTTATTTCAGTTCATGTTTATTCCACCGATACCGGTGAAGTAGGAATCATGCAGCTAACCTCTGTTCCCCGTCCCGGCTTGCTGTCTATATTCAAGTTGCCTTGCAGGGAAAGGGCCAGTTCACGCATGTTGACGATGCCCAGCCGGTTTCCGCTGGTATAAAGGTCGAGGCTGCTCTGCATGTCAAACCCGTTTCCGTTGTCGCATACTTTCAGTATGGTTTGGAAGGGGGTAATGTCCAGCTGGACCAGTAATTCTGAGCATTTACCGTGGCGCAGGGCATTGCCGGTTGCTTCCTTGATAATGCGGTAGAGGTTCCTGCAGATGGCCGGGTTTAGGTATTCGGCGCTCCCGTTGACCGTATGCTTGATGTCGACGGCATTCATCCGGGCCATTTTCTCCAGGTACCCGGTAATTTCACTGACGAAAGCTTCATTGGCTTCCTCGCGGGGGTTGAGGCGGTAAATCAGGGCCCTCAGTTCGCGAGCTGTTTCAGCGGAGAGGTTTTTAATGTCTCTCAAGGTTTCCTGGTGGAAGCCATTCAGGATCTGACCAGTTTCCCTGGAAAGGGCATCGATGCTGTAGACAATGCTGAACAGGTTTTGCGAGATTGTATCATGGATCTCGTTGGCGATCCGCTTTTGTTCATCCACAACCAGGAGCTTCTGGGCAAACATTTCTGCCCGCGTTCTGACCACGGCGATAGCGCTCAAATCGGCCAGAACCGACAGGATCTGAATTATTTCATCGGTGCTGAAAGTATTATTCGACCGCAAACAGGCCAGCATGCCGAAGCAGTGAGCCCCGGTTTTTACCGGGACGCTGATCAGCTGGGCTTTGTCTTCCAGGTTAGAGTTAATTTCTACTGATACCGGCTGCTGGTTGGACTGCAGGTCCGACCAGATTCGGAGCAGGGAGGCCTGCCAATCTGCTTCAGGAAAGACATCCCGGGGACCTTTGACCGAGTAGATGGGGTAATATTCATCACTCTGCCCGTCACCGGAATTAAGCATCCAGAAGATAGTTTTGTCGGAGTCGGTCAGAGCCCTGGCGTAAGAGGCGAAAAGATCGATCACCACCCGGGGGTCGTTCTGGCTGGAGACAGTTTCGACGGCTTCGTAGACGGCCGAGATATGCTGAAGCACCCTTTCTTTTTGCTTAAACATGGACAGCCATTCCGTGGTCTGCTCGGTAAAACGCACAAACAGGTACAGGTTTTCGGCAAAAGAAAGGGGGTTGATCCGCGGTTTGAGCCACCCGGCAAAAACGGCCGTGATTTTTTTGTCTTCCCCCCGCAAAGGCAACGCTATCCAGCGCCTGTTTTTACTGATCACCGGCCTTTTCGCCCCCGCCTTGGCCAGTTCATCCCAGCGACTTTCCAGCTCATCCTGGATCATAGCCACAGCAGAAGCAGTTTTTTCTTTACCCGGCCCTATAACCTGGAATTGAAGGGGCTGTTCCTCGTTATCATTTCCCCGGTACCCCGATCCAGGATAAAAGTCGGCCGGCGGGATCAGCACGCCGGCCTGGCGGAAGGGGAAGATGTTCAGCACGGTGTTGACCAGGATATAATAGATATCTTTGGGGTTGTTGTAGGAGACCGCTTCCCTCTGGAAATTGGAAAGGCCTTTGAAAACCTGGTAGTTTGCCGATAAATTTTCCTGGGCCGACATCAGTTCCCTCTGCTGGCTGCTGCGTTCCATCAGCCTCTCCGACATCATCATGTGCATCCGGGCATACATGTGGATCACCACGGCGATAACGATCAGGTTCAGGATCGGGTGATAGCCGCTGGTAAGGATTTCAGCCCTGGTCATATCAGCAAAATAAAAGTATCTCTCAAAAACGAATGTCCCGGCAAAGAGCATGCCCAGCACCACCCAGGCCAGGCTGAAAGAAAAAAAGGCCGACGACACGATAAAGGGGTTCAGGGCATACCACAGGAAGGGGCCGCTGAAGCCGCCGGTGAAGGCCAGCAGCAGGGAAATGGCCAGGATTTCCATTAAAACCAGGACAGTGGTAATTTTCGTATTTTCCCAGAAGTGTTCGTACAAGAAAATCAAGAGGATCGCTGTAGAAAGAACCAGGAAGATCATGCCCAGCTGGGTATAAAGGTGGTAGGGGCCGGGAAACCACAGAAAGAGGACCGATGAGAGGGCCAGGGAAGCAAATCGGTACAGGCGCAGGAGGGTGTGGATCCTCATTTCCATGAGCATTCTGCGCAGTCGGGTCAGCCCTCTTTGATCGCCTGAGGGCTCAGACATAGGAGGAACTGCTCCCATGACCGATTCCAGGTCTTGATCAGGTTTCATCTTTTCCCCCCGCAGGAAGCCATAACAAAGTTATGTAAAGCTTGCTGCTTCATAATTATATCTTAATATAGCTTAATATTCATTACATAATTCAACATTTTTATCATAATCCCCTGTTTAAAATATGCGAATTTTCGTAAGGTCTCTTGCAATAATTAGCACCTTTTATAATCAGGCTTTAACAGGGCCTTATACTACTATTTTCCCATAAAAATATACTACTTTAGTAGCATGTGAATATTTATTCTTATTGTTAATATATAGATAGTTCGATAAAGTGTTTAAGCATTGCCCAGGTTTGACCGGAGGGTATAATTATGAAAGAAGCAGGTAACTGTTCCGAGCAAACTGCTGAGAGCCAGAGCGATCATGACATCTTAAAGATTTACACCCTGGGGCGGTTCCAGGTTTGTTTAGGCGAAAAGAAGATGTTTGACGAAGCCGGGCGTTACCAGAAGATCGGCGATCTCTTGATGTACCTGCTTACCAACCGCGGCAAGCACATCGCTCCCGATACAATACTCGATACCATCTGGCCGGAACATGATTACCAGGATCCCAGGAACGTCCTAAAAAACATGGTTTACCGCCTCAAGCAGGGCTTGGAGGCACTGCAGGTCCCGGATGCCAAAAATTACATCAGCTACTCTTACGGCGGCTACGGCTGGAACACCGGTGCCCGGTACTGGCTTGATGCCGACCTTTTTGAGTCCCTCTGCCAGGATGCCCGCAACCTGAACAGGCTTGATCCTTTCCAGGCCGCCACCAGGTACCGCGAAGCCCTGGCCCTCTATCACGGGCATTACCTGCCCGAGTGCCAGCACTGCCACTGGGTGTTACCCAGGCGCCACTATTACCGCCGCCTGTTTGTCAGGAGCGTCTCCGACCTGTTTACCTTCCAGAAAGAGAACCGCCTTTTTTCCCAGCTGGCTGAAGACGCGGAATGGGCCCTCTCCATAGAAGATTTTGATGAAAGCATCAATCTTTTTTACATGGAAGCCCTGCTTGAAGAAGGCAAAACCGCCCAGGCCCGGGCCCACTACGAGTACATCACTGCCCTTAACTATTATGAAAATGGGGCCAAGCCATCTATGGCCATGCAGCGGATGTACAGGGTCATAAAAGAACAGAGCGAAAAAGCGGTGCTCGATTATAAAGACCTGCGGCAGATGCTGGTGGAAAAGGATGCCGGCACCGGGGCTTTATTTTGCGATCCGGAAGCTTTCCGCTTGTACTGCCGCCTGGAAAGGCGCCGCGCCGAGCGGGACGCCCGTCCAATCCAGCTCGGCCTCCTGACCCTGGCCGGCTCAGGCAAAGAGACTCTTTCTGCCAGGCAGCTCCAGCAGGCCATGGAATGCCTGCGAAGCGTCCTTTTGGAAAATCTGCGCAAGGCTGACATGGTTACCTCCTGGAACGAAACCCAGTTCACGGTTTTGTTTCCAGGCCTTACCCCCGAGCAGACAGAAAACCTGCTCCAGAGAATTCGCGAAGCCTTTAAAGAAATATGCCCCTTAGAAGGCGTAAGCCTCCGCAGCACTGTTCACTCTTTCCTGCCCCCGGAAAACATATTGTCCTGAGCAAATACAGGTAATTGCTTTTTTTCACCTCAATGTGCTTGCTGTGACTGCCATGTGACCGTATCTTAACCCCGTTGTGACCGGCGCATGTTATCTTATCTTTAACACTTTTATAACATCTGGTGTTTTTGCTCTAAAAACCGGGCAGCGCCGGTGGGTGTAAAACAACATCATATTGTCAACCATATATTAATGCATCTTAAGAGATTGTATTGAATTATATGGACGCTATGAACGCCAGGTCACATCTGGACGCTTAGACCGGGCGGGAGCGGGTAGCGTAACCGGCCATGACTAATTATGGCCGGTTTTTGATTTCACAGGGAAAATTTGAAGTTTGAAAGGAGGCGGATTCAAACTGAATGAGTTAACTAAAGTGGAAGGGGTTGGTACAAATCACCATACAATTATCGAGCCGAATAATTTTGCTTAA
>Ga0207421_10004259_pt1 | contig 16574 bp, 18 predicted proteins | sample SodLakKL_010_SED_4_FD_187542 | JGI IMG/M metagenome (GOLD analysis project Ga0207421, IMG submission 187542) | Alkaline sediment microbial communities from Lake Tanatar, Kulunda Steppe, Russia - 8KL_010_SED (SPAdes) (version 2) | ecosystem: Environmental > Aquatic > Non-marine Saline and... | reverse complement strand
TCCAAATCATAGGCTTTCATGTGATTCTCCTTGAAAAAGAGGACCTGTGTCGAATCAGCCAGCAGCAGGTTCCCGTATCCGACCTTCAGGACTTCCTCTTCTGCGGCATTTGAATTGACATAGTAAAACACTCCATCAGATTGATTAGGACGATTAAGATTTACACTGGACAGGATGCCATATCCAAGATGTTGAAAGTCCCTGATTGGTCGGGAACTGGTCCCGTGTCCTGTAATACTCAGTCTTCCCTGGCTTGCCTCTTCACCACTCAGAGGAAATTCCATCATCTCCTCCACTTCGATACCGTCCAGCTCTTTCAGGCTTTCCACCGGTTCATCCTTCTGGTTCACTCTTAAGTTTTCTTCATCCACGGTCAATCGATAAATTCTTTCAAAATACTCCTGGTCTTCGGTAACTTTCATTGTGTTTACAATAATCTTTTCCGTATGGTGATTAAAATAAAAGCTTTGATTCACATGTCCATCAGGCCCCACAATTCCTACATACTCAAGGCCGTTATTGTCCAGACTCCAAAGATAATGGTATGGGATGATCCCTCCCACTTCTGCGTTTTCCGAGACCTTTGTGAAAAGCAGCTCCTGACCGAAAGACTCTCCTTCTCCGTATTCCTCCACTCCCGGAGCTCCGGGCTCCGTCCGTCGGTAAACACCGCCTTCCCCCGTCTTCTCAACTGTCTCCTCTTCAATGTCCAGGATCAGCCAGCCCTCCTGCTCGGTAAAAATCATATTCATTCCGTTTTCAAAGCCTTCCACCCCGTGGGGACTTAAATAGGCGATCTCATCTTCGTAGGGAATTTCTTTCAGTTCTTTTTCTTTCAAATCAAATACCCATATAGGGGCATCTTCCGTTTGACTCATCACCTGATGATTTTCTTCTTCCAAATCTTCTCTGTCATGGTCAAGGGAGTAAGTTCTATAGTTATCCCAACCGGCGACCATGGGAAAATGATGAAGAATCATCAAATGCTGTCCATCAGCGGTCACGTCAAAAATCAACCCCGTATCGAAGGTTCCACTCCTGATGGGTCCTCTTGGAATTTTATAGGATTCCACTTCCGGAGTTTTGGATAACACCACGTTGTTTTCCTTCAGGTCAATGACTTTCAACTTCGTTTCCCAATGGTTTTCCCCATAGGATTCCAGCTCTGCATGGGACATTCCCTGGTTCAGGGCAGCAATGGCAAAAATCTCGCCATCTAACTCATGAAGCCGGATCGATACTGACCCTCTCCGCTGTTCTTCATGCTCCAGTTCGGGAATGCCCTCCACAAGGCTCTCTTCAATTTTTTCTCCGCTGTTTAAATCAAAGGCCTGATAGTATATTTCCCCTTGCAGCTCATAGAGAAAGTGTATTTCGTTGCTTCCCAGCAGCCAGTCTTCCAACTGATCTGCCTCAAAATCAAGTTCTGCCGTCCATTCCGCTTCGATGTCGTCCAGCAGTTCAGCGGAATCGTCCTCTTCTTTCTCTCCTTCTTCGTTCTCATCCTCTTCTTGATCCACTGGATCATCCTGGGCCTCGTCATCCTCCAGGGCTGCACTTTCTCCATTTTCATCGCCCTCAGGGTCCTCTTCGGCTTCCCCACAGGCTCCGGCAACCAGAAGCATCGTCAAAATCAATAAAAACATGAACAGTTTTTTAAACATCGAATCCCCCTTTTTTGGTTGGTCTTGCAATGGTAACTTTGCTACGAAATCTCTCCTTCCCTTCCTTCTGTGATTGGTTCATAATTTTCACACATCTATCTACACCGTAACATAGAATATTAGCCTTTTCAATGGGTTCAACAGGATTAGACCCGCCGATCCCATCTGCTGTTCTCCATATTAAGCGTGTTTCACAACCAATGGCCATTCACCGCACGAAAAAAAGGGCCTCGATCGGCCCTTGATTGAAATCTTTCCAGAGTATGATTTTCACTTTATACTACAACCTCTTTCACTTACAGCTGAATCCAGTATCGTTCCATTCTGTCGTCATCGACGATAATTTCTTTTTCAAAAATACCGCCATTTGTCGTGATAGTCTTTTTGCTGGCAGCATTATCGAAATCACACACAAGTAGAACCTTGTCCAATCCATGCTGTTTGCAATTGATGAGATTTAGTCTAAGCATTTCTGTTGCGTAACCCTTTCTTCTTTCTCCAGGCCGTACAGAATAACCGATATGACCTCCCCAGACACTGAGAATCGGGTGGTTGATGTGATGCCTGAAGTCAATAATACCAACAATTCTATTGTCACTGACCCTGATTGCCAGGTATGTATTCGAAGAGACCCTTTCTTCCGGGCAGGTTTCTTTCTTCTCGAGCATGTCGAGTTCATCAATCCACTCTTCGGCTGATGTGCATGTACGCAAGCTGCCGCATCCTGCAAGGCTGTCCCCAGAATCAAGAAACTCCTGCCTGTATTCCATAATGTCATCGGCGTACGCCAAAGCAGGTTTGATAAGTTTGATCATTGACATCGATCATACCTCCTTCCATCACTCAATCGAAATGTTATCCGCCTTATTTCATTTTGTCAATTAAAATGAAAAAAGGACTGGCTGTCTTTTCAATTTCTTCAATGAGTCTGACCATTGAGGTGATGATGATGAATCTCTTATTTTTGCATTCTCTTGAAATCAGCCTGCCTACTCCAGGATGGACCGGATTTCCAAGGCCACATTCCTGGCCTTTCTTGATTCCAGATCCAGCTGGTAGGTTCCCTGGGGAAACTCCCCTTCAAAACTCTCCCGATAGGGTCTGCCTTCTTCCACCTCTTGATCGAACACCACATTCCCTTCCGGGTCCGAGAAGATAAAATGCATCCTTCCCTCTTCCACCGTGATGTCCACATCAATAGCCGATGCTGCACGAAACTCCCATTGATCCATTCTGCTTCCTCTGAACTCACCGATGTTTAAAATCCTTCCCATCTGGTTGTCAAGGGTTTGCCCGATGTAGTTTGTGGTATTATAGCCGCCCCCGCAGGCCGTCATGGTTATGGTGATGAACAGGATCAGGATTAGAATTATCCCTTTTTTTCGTTTCATTGTTTTTCTCCCCCAGTCTTTTGTTATTCTCATTACCTCTCTAATCATAAAGAAAGCCCCTCTCCATGATAAGGGCTGAAAGACGTATTTCATCTCCATCTTAAGGCGGAATGGAAGGGGATTTCATTCCAATTCAGCATCCTGCTCTTTGAGGGTCAACCTTTCAATCAGTGCTCCCCCTCAAGGTCCTTGCCTTTCAAGAACAGATACTCGCCCATAAAGATCAGCGGAATACTGACTGCGGCAAAGATCACGATAAAGAGATCTGTATGATACTTATACCAGATAAATGCGGAGAGCACCACCACATTCAGCACCAGGGAAGTGATCACCACCGGAAGTCTTGCCTTGATTTTTTCCCGCACCCGGCGCAGCACTCCCCACTGATAGATAATGTCCATCACCAGGTAATAGGTTGCTCCCAGAGAGGCCACCCGGCTAAGATCAAACAGGATCGTCAGAGTAATTCCAAGTACAATAATATATACCAGCATATGCCGCTGAATCGAGCCTTTCATGCCGAAATGACTGTGGGGAATCAGCTTCATATCTGTCAGCATCGCTGTCATACGGGATACCGCAAACACGCCTGCTATACAGACGGTAATGGTGGCCAGGATGGCAATCCCGACGGTAAACCACAACCCCAAATTCCCGAGCACCGGCCGCGCCGCCTGGGCCAGGGAGTAATCCCGGGCTGCGACGATCTCTTCGATGGTAAGGCTGCTTGTGACCGCCCAGGTCATGAGGATATACAATCCGGCGCAAAGGGCAATGGCGATGGTAATGGCACGCCCAATATTCTTTTTCGGCTCGACGATTTCACTTCCGTTGTTGGTAATGGTGGTAAATCCTTTAAAGCTCAGAAGACTGAGGGCCATGGCCGCCAGAAAGGATGGAGCCGTTTGCTCCGGGACGGTCCCCTCAAAGACGCCTTCCACAGAAAACCCGGTGGCATACAGGGCCGCCAAAGAGAAAATTACCAGCCCGGCGATTTTGATCAAGGACACCACCGAGGTGAACGTCTGAATAAACTTGTTGCTGGCCACATTGACAATGTAGGTGAAAATCAGGAGTCCCACCCCAAGCACCGGCACCAGCCGGCTTTCCGGCCCGATATCAAAGAGCTGCAGGGTATAGGTCCCGAAGGTTCTCGCCACCAGGCTTTGGGCAATGATCATGGAGAAGGTCATCAGCAGAGCACATCCCGCTGTGGTTGCCCCTTTCCCGTAGATTTTGACGAAAAACATGCCGATACCCCCGGCGGATGGATACAGGTTGGCCATTTTCACATAGGAGTAAGCACTGAAGGAAGCGACCACTGCCCCTCCGATATAGGCCAAGGGGAACAACACACCGGCGATTTCCGCCACCTGACCGATCACCGCAAAGATTGCAGCCCCGATCATGACCCCGGTCCCCAATCCTACGGCACCCCAAAGGTTGATGCTGTTTTCTTTATAATTTCCCTGCTTCATGCTTCAAACCTCCTGCTGCTTTTATTCATGCATAGCTGCTCTTATTCATACCTACCTGTTTTTACAGATAAATAAACAGCGACAGGATGAAAACCCTGATAAATCCCATGAACCAGGCTGCAGATTAAGATTTTTTCATGCGGATTTTCTTGACGATGTCCCCGGTCAGATTCTTCACCTGAACATCGGTAAACCCGGCCTTCTTTACATTCTCCACGGTCCGGCGATTGATGTTGGCCCCGTAAATTGTTCTCGGGATGGGATTCAAAAGATCCATCAGTTTCCCAAGGATCTTTTTCTCACTGCGGACATGCTCGATCATAATCGCTTCACCACAGGGCTTTAAAACCCTCCTGATCTCCTTCAACCCCTGCACCGGATCGGGAACGGAACAGAACACACAGGTGGTAAAGACCACATCAAAGGTATTGTCGGCAAAGTCCATGTCCTGGGCATCCATGTGAAGCAGCTCCACGGTTTTTCCCGTCTTTTCCGCTTTCTTTTTTGCCCGGGCCAGCATTTTCCCGCTGAAGTCGATGGCTGTCACCTCGGCCCCCTCGGGATAATAGGGGATGTTTTTCCCGGTGCCCACGCCGATCTCCAACACCTTGCCCTTCAGGCTTTCCGACACCTCCTGCCGCCATTTTTCAAACATCATCCATTCCATGGGCTGTTCCAACCAGTCGTAAACCTTCGAAATCCGGTCATAGCGTTTTTTGATTTTTTCTGTTTCCTTCATGCTTATCTCCCTGCCTTTTTTTGATATTCTGCTCTATTTTCAGAACCGGTCAAGATCCTTTCTTCACCGGAGGCTTGATCGGGCTCACCGGAAATCATTTTTTCCTTTTCACTCTTCATACCAAAACTCCTTTCCTATTGCCTGATCTACTGTGTCATTGAACATCCCCGTTCTGATCCGGCTTCGTCGATTGTGTCTTATCCCTTCGGTTTACTTGCCGGCGAAAGAGCCTCAGCCCATCCACAATTCCCTCATCAGTAAATCCATTTTTCAGGGCGATTTTTTCGGTGGTCCTTTGTGCCGGATCACATTCGATGACAAGGGACCGTGCATCACTGTGCCTCTTTGAGTAGCTGATAATCTCCTTTGTAATCTCATCCGCCAGTCCTTTCCCCCAATGGTCCTGATCAATGATCCACCCTATTTCATGACTCTTCTCATCGAACTTCCGGTAAATCACATGACCAATCACCCTTTTAGCCGATTTCAGCTCCAACGCATACACCAGGGGTGGATTGCAGAGCCCCGCTTGAATGATGAACTCTTTTGTTTTTTCCAGTGTGTAGGGCTCTTCGATGTATTCCATCACCTTGGGATTTGACAGCACTTTGTGTAATTCATCCACGTCTGACAAGGTGAATTTTCTAATGAGGGTTCTTTTGGTTTCCAGTCGCATTTAGTGTTGCTCCTCCTTCACCAATCCCCCGAAGGGGTCAAGGATTTTCCCGACTATTTCTCCAAAATCCATAAGATCCTTTCTCTCTGCCTGATCAACTGCCTCCGAGTACACTAACGGAATTTCCGCATACACTTCAAAATCAATCCAGTACCAGTCAAGATCTTGAAGCTGCGCGATCTGATCTCCCAGTTCTTTCAGTGTCGATATACGATCGAAGCCTTTAAAAATGCTTCCCGATATTTCTTCAGCCTGGATCTCCTTCTCATTTCTGAACAGGTACTTCACTTTATGCCCTTCTTCATTTCCCATTCTTTTGGTATAGGGTTCAAAGTCCCCGGTGACATGGTGGGCACTGATCAGAATGTAGACGGGAAGCTCTGTTTGGACCTTGATTTCCATGATCCGTTTTTCGAACTTTCCATTCCCCAGTTCATCCATCACATGATGCCACCGCCAATGATCATCGATCTTCAGCTGATCTGCATTTTTCGGCTTCAGCATGCTTAACACCGGACCCTTGATGCCTTTTTCCACATAAAAACCGATGAATGCATGCTGAGGATCCTTTGAAATCCTGTACTTCCCAAAGGGGTATGCAGGCCAGGCCGTGGATGGAACCAGCCACCAGAGGGTGGTATCCGGCTTCCTGTAGTTCCATGGCCTTGAGGTGAAAAGTTTCTCCTTATGATTCAGTTCCTTTAACACTCCATGAGCTATGGTTTGATTTGAAAGATTCAGCAGTTTCATAGGGCCTCCTTTGATTAACATTAGCGGAGAGTCAACGGGCAAAATGAAATAAAAACAACCGTAACGGGAACAAACTGCTATAATCGTGACACGTCTGGTCTTTAAAACAGAATATAGTTATATTTTCAGTTTAAAACGATTGACAATAGATCAATGCGTTGATTTAAACGATGAAAAGAAGCATCTGTTATTTTTGCAGTTTATTCCCACGTCTTTGATTTTAGTTTTTCTGCAATGGCTTTAATCCCTGTCAAATCTTTACCCAAAACATCATCGAGATTAAAATATCTCACTCGGAAAATCCCACCAGGGCTTGTTTTTTTAAAATCAGTTTTAGTAAAATCCTTGAGTAAAAAGAAACGATGATTTTTGTCTATTCCCCAACCTTTATCAACGGAATCTTGTATAGCTTGTTTTAATTTTTTCCTTTGTTCATTAGTTACTTCATTCTTAGAGTTTTTTATAACCAAACTGTTTTTTTCATCCAGCTCAGCCTCGATCATATTTTCAACAAGACCAATATATCTTACTGATTTTGATTTATATATGCCTAAGTATTTAAAGTCACTATATCCTCTTGAAGCTAAGTCAAAATAAAATTGATGCTTTACATTAAGATCATACGATTGTCCGCAAGCCATGGCCCTTAACAAGTTTTTGTTTCGTGGCATCAGTCCCATATTTATGCAATAGATTTCAAAGTGTTCATTAAGCCTTTGGAGATAGTGTTCATATTGATAATTGCTTGCAAGTTCTTTTAATTGATCAACCAAATCTTGATAGGTCAAAGAATGGAAATTGATTTTCTCAAGTTCTTTCCTGACAGAAAGTTCATTTTTTATTCTATCGATATCTAAATCAGAGTACCTTTTTGAGCTTAGATGGATCAGTAATTTATACTCATTGGGATCAAAGCTTTCGGAGTATTTTAATAGCTTATTAATCCACTCTAAACCGTGAAGTTTAGTTTCAATTATTATTTTTGATGCTTTTATTTGGATGTGCCCATCAATTATTCCGTTACCTCGATTTCCTATTTGTTGCTCGAATCTGGGGATCACTTCATATTGATCAGATTCTTCAGTGAGTCCTTTAATGTAGTCCTCATAGTACTTTGGATTTATTTCATATAGATTTGATAACATTAATAGTACATTATTGGTTACAGTATTCTCTCCTTGAGAATATTGTTGAAACTGATTTAGTACAGCCATCTAAGATGCTCCTTTCAAATTGAAATTGTAATAGATCTTAATGAATACTGCTACACAAACACCTTATAGTAATAGTGGATTCTTTAGAAAAACATGTGCCTGAAACATTTCACTTTTACATCTTTATAATCCTCCCTTAAAAATACCGATCCGACAAATACCTCATGTACTCTTCATTCCCATTCATATAATGCTCTGACAGCCTTGCAAATATTTCCTGATAGGAGATTTCTGACACCTTCAGCTGATCCTTTTCGGTCTCTTTTAGAAACTGTTGGATTTCCCGTCGGTGCTGCCATCCCTCTTCTCCCGGCACATCATACCAGAGATACAGCAGACGAAACTTCTTTTTCCCATACTTTCGGGTTAATCCGAGAAGATGCTTCACCATCTGGGGCATGTCCAGGTACTGGTATTCTTCATTCAATCCCTTCGAATCACTGAGGGCCTTGAGATGAGGAAGTCCTTCCCAGATTCCATCCACCTGCAGATAGCTTGACAGGCTTTCACGATGACTCTTCCTGTCCTCCCGTTTGGAATAGGGCTCGGAAAACTTGCACTCGATGCCATAGGCTTTGTACTTGGATTTTCCCTGATTTTCAATCACCACATCGAGGTTCGGTTTTCTTTTAAGGATAGCAGGGTTGCCCTGACATGATGCTGTCAGTGTAGAAAAGTCCTGATAAAAAGAAAAACCCACAAAATTAGCTTCTGCAGGTTTATAGAATTCGGGAGTCGTGATTGAGTTGTCCGTCATCGATCTCGTTATTTAATTCTCGATATGATGAGGAAAATCCTCTTTTTTTTGGAAAATTATTTCTGAATACTCCTTGTATTTCCATGGCAATATATTGCTGAAAAGTTCCACTTCCTTCTCTAATCCTTCTTTTCATTTTCATAAAACTGCCGATGCAACTCACGGATCTCCTCTTCAAATTCCGGAACAGGTCCTTCGACCACTGCATCCCGTATCACCTCTTGGATCGCCAGGTTCCGGACCGGTGATTTAGGAACCCCCATTTCTTCCAGCCATTGCACCAACTGCTTCGACGAGCTTGCATACACAATCCTTCCCAAACCGACCCATCCATGGGCTGCTGCGCACATCGGGCAATGTTCGCCGGAAGTATAGACGGTGGCTCTGCTTCGTTCTTCCGGTGTCAGATTTTCCGCTGCCCATCGTGCCAGAGCAAACTCGGGATGCTGTGTATGGTCGCCGCCGGCAACGTGATTATGGTCTTCTGCAAGCACATGATCTTCCCCGGACACAAGCACAGAACCGAATGGCTGATCACCTTTTTCCAGTGCCGTTCTAGCCAGGTCAACGCATCGTCGAAGATATTTCAAATCTGATTTGCTAATCATGATGGAACCCTCCTCATCTCGTTTTAATGTATTCTCCCTTCATTATATCATCTAAAAGGCATCACCAATATACATAACTCCGCTTCATACACTTTCGGGGTCTCTGCACTGATCCCCTTACAGTAAAAAAGAACAGTTCCCCTGTGCTAAAGAATGAACTGTCCTTTGTGTCCGGTGTTACTCCAGATCCTTAATAAAACAGATCAGCCGGTTGGCCTCCTTAAACCCGGTGTTCAGATGAAACTGATAGCTTGTGTCATTGTCATATTCAATATCCGAACCCATCTGTGTGCAGCCTTTTTCCCGCACCCATTCTTCGCCTTTCGTCAGCAGTTCCTTTGAGATTCCCTGCCGTCTGAAATCAGGGCGGACATAGATCCCTTCCACATAACCCACGGGGCTGGTTTCCGATCCTTCCACATAATCCCTTCGTATCGAAAGCTGGATAAAGGCTACGGGAACGTTATCAGCCATAGACAAAAACACCTTTTGGTTATTCGCCTTCAGCATTGCAGCAAACTCCTTCTTAAGCTCTTCGTAGTCATTGTCCGGCCAAAGGTCCATGGCCATTTCGGTTAATTGATCGAGAGTCTTTTCACTGGCCTCAATGATTGTTCTCATACTTTTCCTCCTGGGACTCGGGATTTTCCAGATAGCGGACAGGCTTCCCGGTCTTCTCTGCATACTCAATTTCCGACCGTGTGCTCTTTCCTATGTAGCGATCTTTGTTGATGACAAAGATCGAATCCGCCATATCAATTTTTCTTTTGTGCATATCGTCCAGCATGTCTTTTATGTTGTCATCCCACACTTCCTTGTCGCCGGAATGACCAAAGAGCCCGACAGAGATCACGATTTTCCCCTCGAGGGTCAGTTCTTTCTGGGCTTTCATAAACTCTTCCTTGAATCTTGTACTTCCACATAAGGTTACCACTTCATATTTTCCGACCATGTTTCTCTCCTTTCAGCCACTTGCAATTTTTCCCGGAACCTTTTTCCGGTGCGTAAGGATTATATTGTTTTCGGTTCTCTTAGATGATCATATATCATCGTTTTACACGAAATGACACGGAAGACCTGACCTTTTTGTGTTGCAAGCTAGTATAATGAAAAGTTTGAAGGCATGACACAAAAGAACCGTCCCCACTGTGTCAAGGAATGAATTTAAATGTTCATTTTTTCCTTGAAGCGTTTGGTATTGCTCCTGCTGACAGGGACCATCTTCTCGGAGTTTTCCTCCATTTTCAGCTGAAGGGAGTTATTAAACCAGTGCAGAACCTCCTGGATCTCCTCAAGATTTACCAGAAAGCTTCGATGGGTTTTGAAAAATGGAGGATCCGGCAGCTTCCCCTCCCATTCCGTCAAGGTGAGATTGGAGCAGAAATCCCCCTTTTTCGTTCTGACGATGGTGTTTCCCACCTCGGTTTCCACATAGAGAATTTCCTTTATATCCACCACATAGTGCCTGTCATCCCTCTCCAGGGTCAGCTTTCTGGACTGGTGCTCCTCTTTTAAATGCTCTTTTATAAGCTTTTCCACTGTGGAGAGAGAGTTCTCTCTTTGCCTTTGACGATTGTTTTCAAATTCTCCCTCCAAACGCTGAAGGGTCTTTTTGAAACGCTCCTCTTCAATGGGCTTAAGAAGATAGTCCACTGCAAAATATTCAAAGGCCCTCAGGGCATAGTCATCGTAGGCGGTGACAAAAACGATTTTAGAGGAGTAACCCCTCTTGATCATTTCCTCGGCAATATCCAGACCGGTTAAATCCTGCAGGTGAATATCCAGAAAAACCACATCGAAAGCCTCTTTCTTTAATTGATTCAGGGCCATCTCTCCGCTGTTTGCCTCTTCAATGGTCAAGGGAATTCTCCCATATTCTTTTATCAACGCTTGAAGCTGTCTTCTTGCAGGCATTTCATCATCAACGATTAAGATCCGCATTTTCATCCTCCTAAGCACCCATAGGGAAACGAACCTCCACACGGGTTCCCTGCCCTTCGTGACTGTTGATCTTCATTCCGTAGTCTTCGCCGTACAAAGTGGTTAACCGTTTATGGATGTTGTTCAGACCCACCGAGGTTCTTTCTCCAGCCTTCAGCTCTCCGGTTAACAGCTTTGGCATCCGGTTCTCTTCAATTCCCGTTCCGTTGTCCTCGATGGAAACCAGGTAATCCTTCCCGAGAATCGACGAGGTGATTTTAATCACGCCCCCCTCTTTTTTCGGAAGAATTCCATGAAGTACTGCATTTTCAACGATAGGCTGTAAAATCAGAGGAGGCACCTTTATTGTCTCTCCTTCCTTCAGATCATATTCCACCTTCAGCCGGTCACCGAAACGGGCTTCCTCAATCTCCAGATAGGACCGGATATAGGAGATCTCCTGGTCAAAATCCACAAGAGCCCCCTGGGTCGACAGGCTTCTTCGAAAAAGCAGGGAAAGGGAACCTAATAATCTCTTCGCCTTCCTTCCGTCGAAAAGCATGAAGGACTGAACGGTGTTGATGGCGTTAAAGAGAAAATGAGGATTAATCTGGGCCTGTAATGCCCGAAGCTCTGCATCCACCAACAGTTTTTCCTGAACCTCAACCCGGCTGACTTCAATCTGGGTGGAAAACAGCTGTGCTAGACCGAGAGCAAGCTCTTCATCCAGATGAGTAATGGAATTCTCGGCTTCCCGGTAAAGCTTCAAGGTCCCCACGGTTCGGTCCTGTTCCTTTAAAGGAACCACAACAGCCGCCTTTAACGGACATTTTTCGTGATTGCAGTTCATCTCTTCTTTCTGTCGAATAATCCGGTGTATGCCGCTTTTTATCACTTCCCTGGTCGTACTTGTTACAATAAGCTCTCCCGGGCTGTGATGGTCTCCGCCCTTGCCCCGATGGGCAAGAATTCTGCTTTCATTGGTAATGGATACCGCTGCAATATCTATATCACGGTAGATGATTTCAACAACCTTCTCCGCAACCTCCTCCTTCAATCCCTGCCTGAAGTAAGGGAGGGTGAGGTTGGCAATTTTCAAAGCTTTTTCCGCCTGACCCGCTGCAATCCGCTCCTGCTCTTTATAAATGTTCTCAAGAATTCCCACAAACAGGGCGATTCCTATGGAATTTACAAAGACCATGGGCACAAGGATCACCCTGACTAGGGCAAGTGCATCGGCAAAGGGCCTTGCAATTAATAGAATTATGATCATTTGAGCAATTTCTGCCAGCATTCCGAAAAACAGGGCGTACTTCCATTTCTGCTCCTTGTTTCGAAGATAGAAGTAGAAGTATCCTCCCATAATACCCTCAACCACCGTGGAGATTCCACAAGCAAACGCGGTAAAACCGCCGATATCGATAAGATAACGATGCCCTCCTGCGATAACAGCCGCACCAAAGCCTACCAGGGGTCCTCCCAGCAGGGCCCCGACCATTACACCCACAACCCGGGTGTTGGCCAGTGCCCCCTGAACCGGAACACTGGAATATGTGCCAAGGATGCCGATCACTCCGAACACTGCGGCAAGGATCAGCTTATCCCTGAGTCCCGCATTCTGTTTTATGATTAAACGTTTGAAAATCCCGATTTTCGAAATGATCACCGCCAGGATGATGATCAGCCCCAATCGGTTTATTAAAGCAATTATTATTTCAATGATCACTTATGTCACCTTCCTTTATCAGATTATTATACTAAAAAGGTGAAAGATTTTCCATGTTTTTTGCATCAACAGGTTTATTGTATCAGGAAGATTCCATCAGCTTTACCCATCGCCACCAAAAAGCTCCTCCTTTCGGAAGAGCTTTTTATCTCACAATTCGGCTTCCATCTCAATTAATACCTGAGATATTTCACCAGATCCACTTCTACTCTGCTTAAGACCGCCTGTAAATGCCTTCTTTCCTCGTTCAGGATCTTTTTCATTTCCTTCGGGGCAAGATCCGGGAAAAGCCTCATCAGTTCATATACATACATGATTCCGTCACGTTCTACCTTTTCAGCTATTTCCAGAGCTTCGTCCTTTGTGTATTTGCCCTTGATTTTGGCCATGGATTTCTCGGCATCTGCAAACATGTCATTAGCAATCAGGGAATCAAGGTATTCTTTTTCTTCCGGGGAAACTTCAGCAGTTCCTTCTCCCGGCAATTTATTTAATAGTTTTGCATAAATTTTTTCATGCTTCAGCTCATCTTCCGCCAGCAATTCAAACAGTTTCTTTCCTTTGCCGTCCTGCATTTGATTTGCCAGATTTGAGTAAAGCTCCGCCACTCTTGCTTCGTTTCGAACCAGTACCTGTAAAAGCTTGGTTGCATTGAACTCAATCGCCATGAAAAACACCATCCTTTCATCATAATTCGAATTTTACTGCCCGTCCATCAGAACAATAACCAATCTGATCATGCCGGAGTGAATGTGTTACGATACCTCCGGTTTTGCTTTCATTTTATCCGAGGACAGATGAACATATCCCTGGTAGGCTAATACCAATGCTAATAGAAATAGAACGACCGGGAATATTACCAGAATCCAGTTCCCCGAAGCAAAGTTTGATTGAATTAAGAATCCCAGGGCCAGAAGTGTAACAGAGAACATAAAGACCATTGGGAAAATAAACATTTTATTGTTTCTCCCGATTTTCTTTAACCATACTGCAACCGCCATTAGGGCCAATGCTGCAAGCAGCTGATTGGCAGCACCGAAGATTGGCCAAATAGCCTGCCAGCTGGTAACTGCTAAGAGTCCGCCTAATCCCGCTGTAATTCCTGTGGCTACGTACATATTCGTGATGGGATTCTTCTTTCCCGGATCCTCCTGGACAAAAAATTCCTGTAAAATAAATCTTCCAAGCCTTGTGGCGGTGTCCAGACTTGTTAGGGCAAAAGCGGATACTGCCAGGGCAACAAAGGATTTTCCAACAGTAAAGGGAATTCCAAAGCTTGTCATAAATACCCCGATTCCATCGGAAAATACGTTTACAGGTCCTCCGGCCGCAAGCAAAGCCCCTAATTGATCCTGGGTAACATAGGCTGCGGTTATAATTGCTACTGTGGCAAGAACTCCCTCGATCAGCATACTTCCATAGCCAACAACCTTCGCGTCACTTTCTTTATCCAGCTGCTTTGACGTTGTCCCCGATCCAACCAGGGAGTGGAATCCCGAAATTGCTCCACAGGCAACTAAAACAAAGAGCATCGGGAACAGATACTGTCCATTAACGCTGAATCCTGAATAGCCGGATAATACAATCGTCGGTCTTGTAATCAAAAGTCCCAGTACCGCTCCACCGATCATAAAATATAACAGGAAGGAATTCAGGTAATCCCTTGGCTGTAATAGAATCCACACCGGTGTGACGGAAGCAACAAAAATATATCCCAATAGAATTCCAATCCAAAGGTTTCTGCTTAATTCCAATGGAAACAGATTTCCCAGTGCAATACATCCAAAGAGCAGAACAACTCCAATCACACTTCCGATCTTAAGTGAAACCCCTCTTCTGTGAATGGCAAAGCCGAACAGAATAGCCAGCCCGATAAACAGCACCGAGGCTGTTGCAGCTTCCGGAACGCTTACAAAGGTATTTGCAACAATATTGGTAAAGGCTGCAACCACAAGCAGCAGAGTCAGCCAGGCGAATACTGCGAATAACCGCTTCCCCTGCTTCCCCATATTGACTTGGATCACTTCCCCTATGGATTTTCCATCATGTCTGATGGAAGCAATAAGAGATCCATAATCCTGTACTCCGCCAAAGAAAATGCTCCCTACAATAATCCAAAGCAATACGGGAATCCATCCAAATATTGCTGCAGCAATTGGGCCTACAATCGGTCCCGCTCCTGCTATGGATGCAAAGTGGTGTCCCAGCAGTACCGGAGATTTAGCGGGGACATAGTCCACCCCGTCTCCACTGGCATGGGCCGGCGTTATTATCTTATCCTCAACCCCCCATTGTTTTGTCAGCCAGCCGCCATAGGTTACATAAGCGACGAGAAATGCAACAATTGAAATAAGAATTAAAATTAATGCGTTCATAGCCTTCCTCCTTTAATCGTTTATAATGTTTCTTCTACATCTGATAAAACTTCTTTACCTCATCTCCTCTTTTGTTCGTTGTCACCTCTTTTCTTTGAAGATCTATCACAATCAGTCTTACATAGACCCAGCCTTTAAAGCCGAGTGAAAAGCTCTTCATAAACTTGAATTTACGGACATCCTTTTTCAGTTTTTCGTCTAAGGGATTTTCTGTTATGATCACTCCTGTCACAATCGATGACATATGCTCCCGATCCGGTTCAACAAAATCTCCGGCTGCAGCCTTCAGGTGCTCTGTGAATTCTTCTAATTGTCTTTGATCCAATTCTTTGTAGATCTTCGTGAAATTGTATTCATTGTTCTCAAAGGCATAGACCGTTACTTTCTTGCTGGCAAAATACTTTTCATTTCTCACATGGGATTTCGCAAAGAGATCGAACTCTAATTTCTTATAGTGATAGATCCTCTCTATGTCAAAAAATTTCGACAGTTTTTCTTCTATTTTTTCCAAGCATTCCTCTTTCCTCATCTTTTCACCCTCTGACTCCCGTATAGTATAAACAATAAATTTATTATACAAGAGGACCTTACTGAATATTTAATAAATTCATAATTGGTCTGAATCTCGGCGTAAATGGTGGTTATTTTCGGTTGAACGGTATTAAAAAAACCTCGCTTCGTGAAAAGATCTAGCAGGTTCTCCACCACTACATCAAATCAACGAAGGAGGCATGTCCCATACAGGACAGGTATCGTTTGTAAAAACAATATGGAAATGTCAGTATCTCATTCTGATGCTTTGGATGTTAATAGCTCATATCCACTCCATCGATGGTAATCTCATGGATCAGAAAAAATCTCCGAAGATCCATGTTGATGGTTTCACGTTTGAAAACAATTCGATCATCAATGTACAAAAGAATACAGTCCGTTTCAACAATCCTATAATTTTCCGATGCTTCAGGCTCTCCTTCCTTCACCGAAGGAAGATTAGGTCCAAGTCAGCAGCGCTTGATCTCTACCTGCTCAACAGTCAACTGCAGGATGTTTTTTTTCTTAAGATAGCGTTTCAGTCTATCCGATAGGATAATTTTCATCTTTTCAACTCCTTGCCGGATATTTTCCCCTTTCTTATCGTTGCTTCAAAGGGAACAATGGTACAGTACCATTTGCAATAGCTTTTAAGGCATCTAAATCTTCATTTGTCAGTGTCAGACCCCCTTCTTCGATTTTAACCGCCCATTTAAACGACTCAAAATCGCCTGGGGGTATAATG
>Ga0207421_10004258_pt1 | contig 16576 bp, 11 predicted proteins | sample SodLakKL_010_SED_4_FD_187542 | JGI IMG/M metagenome (GOLD analysis project Ga0207421, IMG submission 187542) | Alkaline sediment microbial communities from Lake Tanatar, Kulunda Steppe, Russia - 8KL_010_SED (SPAdes) (version 2) | ecosystem: Environmental > Aquatic > Non-marine Saline and... | reverse complement strand
AGCGGGGCCGGCGCTGCGCGGATCCAGCTCCTGGGCCCGGACGGGCCCAGGGAGTTGGCGCTCGCTGGGGAGGGCGGGCTGCCGGTCGTCCTCGAGGTGCCGGTCCTCCACGACGGGGAGCTGCTCGGTCAGGTGTCGCTGCACGCCCGTGCCGGCACCGACCTCGCGCCCGACGCCCGGTCGTTGGTCACCGACGTCACGGGGATGCTCGGCGCGGTGCTGCGCAACGCCCTGCTGACCGCGGAGCTCAAGGAGCAGGTCATCGCGCTGCGCCTCTCCCGTCAGCGGCTGGTCGAGGCCCACGACACGGCGCGTCGCGGGCTGGAGCGCGACCTGCACGACGGTGCCCAGGCCCGGTTGGTCGCGCTGCGGATGGGGGTCGCGATGGCCGGTGCGGAGCTCGCGACCGCACAGGATGCGGAGCTGGGCCGGCGTCTGCAGGGGAGGTTCGAGCAGCTCGGCACCGAGGTGGACGAGGCCATCCGTGAGCTGCGGGTGTTGACCCACGGGCTGCGCCCTCCGGTGCTGGAGAGCGACGGGGTCGCCGTCGCCCTGCGTGCGGCCACCCGCGGGCTCCCGGCTGCGGTGGACGTAGCCGGGGACGGCATCGGCCGGTTGCCGCCGGCGGTGGAGTCGGCCGTCTACTTCGCCTGCCTCGAGGCCATCAAGAACGCGACCAGCCACACTGCAGCCCACCGCGTCGAGGTCACGTTGCAGCGATCAGGTGAGCAGCTGCGGTTCACGGTCGAGGACGACGGCGAGGGTTTCGACCCGGCCCGTGCCGCAGGCGGGCGGGGGCTCATCAACCTCGAGGACCGCATCGGCGGTCTCGGCGGCACCCTGACCGTGTCCTCCACACCAGGGCATGGGACCCGGGTCGAAGGGGTGGTGCCGGTTCAGCTGCTCGACTCGGCGAGGTAGAGCAGGACGGCACGGACGCGGCGGTGCACCTCGGTGTCGTCGGCCGACAGGTCCAGCTTGGTGAGGATGCTCGTGATGTGCTTCTCCACGGCCCGGTCGGACAGGACGAGCTCCTGGGCGATCGCCCGGTTGGAGTCACCCCGCGCGACGAGCTCGAGGACCTCGAGCTCCCGCGCCGTGAGTCGGTCCAGCACCGAGGTGGCACGCTGCCGGCGCGCCGCGACCAGCACGTCCACCACCTGCGGGTCCAGCACCGAGCCACCGCTGGCTGCGGCGGAGATGGCGTGGCGGAGCTGCGCGAGGTCGCCGACACGTTCCTTCAGCAGGTACGCGCGACCCTGGGAACCGCCGTCGAACAGCCGCAGGGCGTAGTCCGGCTCGATGTGCTGGGACAGCACCACGACCCCGATGTCCGGGTGGGTGGTCGCGAGCTCCTCGGCTGCGCGGATCCCCTCGTCAGTGTCGGTCGGCGGCATCCGGATATCGGTGAGCACGACGTCGGGACGGAGCGTGGCGACCGCCTCCAGGAGGGCGGGCAGCGAGCCGACGCTCGTGACCAGGTCGAGCTCCGGGTCGCCCGCGAGCAGCGCGGCGAGACCCTCGCGGATCAGGAAGCTGTCCTCAGCCAGTACCAGACGCAGCGCCATGCGCGGAGCCTACTTCAGGTGGCTGCCGACCACGTCGGCTTCTCGAGCGGTCACGGCGGTCTGGCTCAGCGGGCGAGCACGCGGTGTTCCCGCTCCGCTTTCGGATCCTGGGGCGGCCCTCCCAGGCACCGGTAGAGCGCGTCGCGGAGGGCCACCTCCCGCGGGTCGGTCGGGCTGCCGAAGCCCATGCGGTTGGGGGTGTAGGCGAAGCCGATCCCGAGGGCGGGGTCAGCCATGCCGATCGACCCACCGGTCCCGGCCATCGCGTAGCTGCGTCCGTCGGAGCCGAGCGGGAAGCCCGGGAAGCCGCGCCCGAAGCCGAGGGTGAAGGGTAGGTCGCTGTGGAGGACGAGGTCACGGCTGCCACCCGGTGGTGGCACGACGGGCGCCTCCAGCGCTGCCACGGTCGCAGGGTGCAGTCCCAGCCGACGACCACCGGTGGCCAGGTCCCCGTAGGCGCGGGCGATGCCACGGGCGTTGCCGACCCCACCCATCGACGCCAGCTCGTGCCGCAGCAGGCGACGGTCGTTGATGTGTTCCGGATGCCGTGCGATCGGCAGCGTCTTGAAGGCCCGCATGGTCAGGCTCCGGGGGTTGCAGAACGCCACGAGCAGCTTTCGTGGTGCGGCGCCGATGTGGAGGAGCCCTCGGGCCGGGTGCACGCCGTGGAACCTCGCGAGCTGGCGGTCCTCGACGTCGTCGGGGAGGCCGATGTGGAACTCGATGCCGAGCGGGTCCGCGACGTCCTCGGCGAAGGCACGGCCGATCGTGCGACCTGCTGGATCGAGCCGGCGGAACAGCTCGCTCGCGTAGAAGCCGAGGGTGACGGCGTGGTAGCCCTGCCGGCTGCCCGGTTCCCACAGCGGTGCCTGTCGCGCGAGCACCGTGGCCAGGGCATCGCGGTCGCTGAGCAGTGCCGCGCTGATCGGTTCGTCGAGCGCGGCCAGCCCCGCCTGGTGCGACAGCAGCTGGCGGACCGTGATCTGCTGCTTGCCGTTCTGGGCGAACTCGGGCCAGTAGGCGGCGACGGGCTCCTCGAAGTCCAGGTGCCCTCGGCTGTGCGCGACCGCCATCACCATCGACGCCATGCCCTTGGTGGTCGAGAAGACCGGCACCAGCGTGTCGCGCTCCCACGGGAGCCCCCGATCCCCATCGCGCTGACCGCCCCACAGATCGACCAGCGGCTCGCCATCGCGCTCCACCGCACAGGCCGCGCCGATCGCCTGGCCTCGGGCGAGCTGTGCGCGGAAGACGTCGGCGACCAGGCCGAAGCCAGGGGCGACGTCGCCATGGACCTGCTCTGGCAACACCTGGACGCGACCTGCCACCTCGACCCTCCACCGTCACGACGTCGGGAGCTCGGATGAGCCTCGTCCATGGGTGCCGGCTCGGCCAGCGAGCAGGCACCTGTCCGGGGGTGTGGGTGGCCACACCCCCGGCGGGAGTGCTCACGCGTGCGGTCAGTCCCGCGTCGCGCCGCGTGCGCCGTCGATCCGGGCTAGCGCACTCGCCACGTCGGTGAGCGTCGTGATGTCGCCGTCGTCGGCCAGGAGCACGTGATCGGCCAGGAACCGCAGCTCGTCGAGGTCGTGGGTGACGAACAGCGTCGGGACGTCTGCCCGGTCCACGAGCTCACGGACCAGCCGGCGGAGCAGGAGCCGGACCGGCACGTCGAGCGCGTTGAACGGCTCGTCGAGGAGCAGCAGCCGGGGATCGCCCGCCATCGCGCGGGCCAGCGCGACCCGCTGGCGCTGCCCGCCCGACAGCTGCACCGGCCGGCGCTGCGCGAACGGGGTCGCGTCGACCTGCCCGAGCAGCTCCGCAGCGCGAGCCCGGCGGTGGGGCCGGTCACCCTCACGTACGGCGAGGGCGACGTTGGCCAGCACCGAGCGGTGCGGCAGCAGGTAGGGCTCCTGGAACACCATCCCGATCCGACGCTCGTGCGGTGCGACGTGGACCCTCGTCGCCACCTCGTCGAACACCTCGCCGTCGAGGCCGACCCTGCCCGCCTCGGGCCGGTCCAGTCCGGCCAGCAGCCGCAGCAGCCGGGTCTTGCCGGAGCCCGACGGCCCGAACAGGACCGTCAGGCCCGGCGGCAGGCGGAAGTCGGCGTGGAGGCCGAACTCCCCGATGCGGGCGCGGACGTCGACCTCGAGGCTCACAACGCCGACCGTTCCAGGCGCCGGACGCCCAGCAGCACGACGATCGCCACGACGGAGAGCACCGCAGCCAGCATGCCGGCGGTGGCGTAGTCGAAGGCCTGGACCCGGTCGTAGACCGCGATCGGCATGGTCTGGGTCCGACCGGGGATGTTCCCGGCGACCATGATGGTGGTGCCGAAGTCACCCAGCGCCCGGGCGAAGGCGAGGGAGATGCCCGCGACGATCCCGCGGCCGGCCAGCGGCAGGGTGACCGTGAAGGCCAGGCGGGCACCGTGGAGCCCGGCGACCCGGGCGGCCTCCTCGTAGCCCGCGTCGACCGCGGTGATCGCGGCCCGCGCGGTCCGCAGGCAGTAGGGCAGGCTCGCGACCGCGGCGGCGACCACGGCGGCCTGCCAGGTGAACACCAGCGGCTGACCGAACACCGCCTCGTAGCCGCGGCCGATGGGGGAGTTCCGGCCGATCGACACCAGCAGGTAGTAGCCGAGCACCGTCGGCGGCAGCACGATCGGGAGGCTGGCGATCGCCTCCACCAGGCCGCGTCCCGGGAAGCGGAAGCGGGCGAGGGCGTAGGCGCCGGCGACCCCGACGACGCTGGTGAGCAGCGTGGCGATCCCGGCCACACGCAGCGACAGCAGGAGCGGGAACCAGTCGATATCACCCATCCGCCGGCCCTCGCATCGATCCCTCTCCGGGGAGCAGGAACCCGTAGCGGCGCATGACCTCGCGGCCGCCCTCGGAGTTGACGTGGTCGATGAAGCGGCCGGCCAGCGCGGCCCGGTCCGGATCGCTGGTGGTGACCACCAGGTCCTGCTGTAGGGGCTCGTGCAGGTGCTCGTCGAGCAGCGTCCAGGTGCCCTGTCCGGCCTGGTCCGCCGCCAGCGCCAGCGACAGCGCCAGGATCGCGGCGTCGGCGTTGCCGGTCGCGGCGAGCCTCTGGGTGTCGGCGATGTTCTCGCCGTAGACGAGCTTCGGTGCGACCGTGTCCCACACCCCGGCGGATGTCAGTGCCTGCTGGGCGGCGAGCCCGTAGGGGGCGTGCTCCGGGTTGGCGATCGCCAGGATGCGGACGTCGTCGTCGGCTGCGAGGTCGTCGAGGCTGTCCCAGCCGCGCCAGGCCTCCTCGGTCGACCAGATCACGATCCGGCCGTAGGCGTAGGTGGCCTGGGTCGCAGGGTCGCCGACACCCGCGTCGAGCACCCGCTCGACGAAGGACACGTTCGCTGAGGCGTAGACGTCCATGGGGGCGCCCTCGATCAGCTGCTGGGCGAGCTTGCCGGAGGAGCCGAAGCTGAACACGACCTCCTCGCCGGTCAGTTCTTCGAAGGTGCGACCCAGCTCGGTGAAGGCGGGGAGGAGGTCCGCGGCGCCGGCGACCAGCAGGGGCTCGTCGGCGGTGACGGCCTGGGCGTCGCCGCAGGCAGCGGTGACGAGCGCCAGCGCTGCTGCGGCGAGCAGGGTGCGGTGCCGGTGGAGGGTCACGCCGCTGCCGTCGTGCCGCACCCGGCCAGGTCGTAGCCGCCGATGGCATCGAGGCGGCGGTGGACCCGTTCGCCGGTGAGCTCGTCCAGGAAGGCCTGCAAGCCGGCCAGTTCGGCGTGGTCGGCTGCGACCCACAGCTGGGAATCGTGGGTCTCGAGGGGGTGGAACGCGAGGCCGACGGCCAGGGCGGCCGGCTCGATGGTCACCGCGACCATGCCGTCGGTCGCCGCCCGCCACGCGGCCTCGGCGTGGCCGCTGACCCGGGGGCCGGCCACCGCCGGGTCGATGCGTGGCCCGCCGATCGTCAGGGCGCGTTCGAAGGCGGCCTGGCTCCCGGCACCCGCCTCCCGCTGGATCACCGGCACCCGACCGGCCAGTGCCTCTTCGACCCACCCGGTCGGCGGATCGACGGCGGCGAGGCCGACCTGCCACCGTGCCACCCGCCACCGCTGGACCGGGACCGGTGGAGTCGGCAGCGTCCCGGCAGGGCCGTGGACCATGATGGCGTGGCAGCGGCCGGCACCGAGCACCGCGATCGCCGTCGCGCTGGAGGTCGCGACGGGGATCACCCGGGGGCCCGCGGCGCTCTCCAGCAGCCGGGCCGCGAGCCCGATGACCGGATCGCAGCCTGCGACGACCACCGCTGGCCGCTCGACGTCGAGGAGCTCCACCGCGCCGCCGCGCACCACGGCGTCGGCCGCCGCCCACCCCTCGCCGGAGCCGGAGGTCGGCACGCACACCAGTCGGTCGCCGACCCGCCCGACCCGCACCAGGGCGCCGTCCGCCGGTGCGGCCAGCACCCCGATGGCCTCGCGCGCCACCGGTGCCAGGAGCTCCTCGACCGAGGTGTGGAGCGCCCGAGCCAGCCCGAGCGCCGCATCGACCCGAGGGAGGTGGCGGTCGGCCTCGACCGCGCCGACCAGCTGACGGCTGACCCCGGCGAGCTCGGCGAGCTGGCGCTGCGTGAACCCCCGCTCCACCCGCAGGTCGCGCACGCGTGCTCCCAGCATCGGGTCCTCATCCTCGAAGAGAGGCTAGGAAGCTAGCATCCATCTCGGTTTCCTGGCACCCGCAGTGCTCGGCCGCTCCGAGGGAGGGATCGACCTCAGGTTCCGGTCCGTCGGGACGAGCTCGACCTTCATCCGTACCGTCGAGCCGGGCACGACCCAGCAGGTTGCCCACTGACGGCTGCGCGCCGGGCATGGGCAGCCGGAACCGGTCGTGCACCGACCGGCGACCTTTCGGTGAGACCGACATGATGGGCGGTGGCCACGTTCACCCGTGCGCCTGATGCCCATGCGGGTCTTCGCGCTTGACGTCGATCGCGAGGGAAAGGAGAGTCAAATAGTTGGGAGCGGTCCCAATATGCTGGACGTTTTCAGGGTAGGAACGCAGTAGAAGCCCGTTGCGACGTGTTCGCCGACCTACGGCTAGCACGTTGCGCATCCGGGAGCGGTTCCATAAGGAGGGGACGATGCCGAGGCTCACGCTCGAGCGGGTCGCCGAACTCGCTGGCGTGTCCCGTTCCACGGCCTCCCGGGTGATCAACGGTCAGGACGGTGTCAGGCCGGAGATCCGCCGGCGGGTGCTCGATGTGGTCGAGCTCACAGGCTTCGTGCCGCACGCGGCAGCCCGCTCCCTTGCTGGACAGCGTTCGCGCATCCTCGGCCTGGCTATCCGTCAGACCACCGAGCAGGTCTTCAGTGACCCCTACTTCGCAGCGCTGGTGCAGGGGATCTCTGAAGCGTGCAACGAGCATGATCAGACGCTCTCGCTCTTCCTGTTCCAGTCGGCCCAGGAGCACGAACACCTACCAGCTCGGGTCCTGCGGACGAAGCTCGTCGATGGGCTCGTGGTCACCGCCACCTTCTCCGACGATCCGCTCGTCTGGCAGCTGACGGAGTCCCAGATCCCCTTCGTGATGGTCGGTGAGGTCAACAACCCCGACATCCCCACGGTGGACGCCGACAACCACGGCGGGGCGACGCTGGCCGCCGAGCACCTGCTGAGCCTGGGGCGGCAGCGCATCGCGACGGTGACTGGTCCGATGCGCAGTGGCGCCGCAGCGAGCCGGGGGGTCGCCTTCGAGCGTGCCCTCGCCGCGGCTGGTCGCCCGATCGCCTCGGAGCTGGTCATCGAGTCGGACTTCACGGAGGAGGGCGCGTACCTTGCGACGCACCGGCTCCTCGCCCACGAGCCCGATGCGATCTTCGCCTTCTCCGATCGCATGGCCGTCGGTGTGCTCCGCGCCTTGGAGGAAGCCGGTCGAACCGTCCCCGGCGACGTCGCCGTGGTGGGGTTCGACGACCTCCCGCCGGCCCAGCAGGCGCAACCGCAGCTCACGACGATCCGCCAGGAGGTGCAGCAGGCCGGCGCCATCGCGGTCGAGCTCCTACTGGAGCGCATCCACTCACCCGAGGCTCCCGTTCGACGTGTCGAGCTCCCGACGACGCTGATCGTTCGGGCCTCTACGGAGCCGGGGTGGCGCGGAGGAGGGTCGACGTCGTGAACCTCCGGCAGCATCAAGCGTCGTGCGCCCAATGTGGGAGCGCTCCCAGTAGCGAGGGCGCTTCTCAAGTGAACCAACCTGGCGTTGGCAACCAGCCACGGTGTTCGGAGGGAGGGATCGAGTGATCTGACCGTTGAGAGCCGCTCTGCGGTGATCGTTCGGGCACGTCGCTGATGCCACGCAGCGAAGGACGAGCGGCTCCACGAGCACTCCCAGTGTGGGAGCGCTCCCAAAAGTTCGAGTCAGGACGCAAGGAGGGAAGCGAGCCGAGCATCCCATGGCACGCATGACCGACAGCCGGAACGGCGAGCAGCCGTGCCGGGACCCAAGGACGCAGGGCGGACGCCCTGCGAGGAGGTAGGAAGACCATGCGCAAGTTCACCCCGATCGCAGCCCTGGTGGCGTTGGCGGTCGTGCTCGCAGCCTGCGGCGGCGACGCCGACACCGGCTCGGACGACAGCGGTGCGACGTCCGACAACGGCTCAGCCGCGGGCGACGGCGACCAGATCACCTTGAACCTGTGGACCTTCGGCAACTTCGGCTACGACGAGTTGATCGAGGAGTACGAGGCGGACAACCCGAACATCAAGATCGAGACCCTGATCCAGGAGTTCGACCCGCACCACGACGCGCTGATCACCTCGATCGCCGCGGGCAGCGGCGGACCGGACATCGCGGCCGCCGAGGTGGCCTTCATCGGCGCCTTCACCAACCAGGCCGACGCTTTCCTCAACATCCTCGACTACGGGGCGGCGGACATCGAGGGCGACTACCTCGACTGGAAGTGGAACCAGGCCACGACCCTGGACGGCTCGGCCACGATCGGGCTGCCGACCGACGTCGGCGGTCTGGCGATCTGCTACCGGATGGACCTGTTCGAGGAGGCAGGACTGCCAACTGACCGTGACGAGGTCTCCGCGCTGTGGGAGAACTCCTGGGAGGACTACATCGAGGTCGGCAAGCAGTACAGCGAGGCCACCGGGCGGGCCTTCATCGACAACGAGGGCCTGCTGTGGGACGCCGTGGTCAACCAGTCGCCCGAGACCTACTACGACAGCAACGGTGAGCTCATCTACGCCGACAGCGAGCAGGTCCGCTACGCCTGGGACATCGTCGTCGCCGCACTCGAAGCCGAGATCGACGCCAAGACCCCGGCATGGAGCGCCGAGTGGAACGCCGGCATGAACAACGGCGACTTCGCCGTGCTGACCTGCCCCGCATGGATGCGTGGCTACATCGAGGACCAGGCCCCTGACACCTTCGGGAACTGGGATGTCGCCACCGTGCCGCAGGGCGGCGGGAACTGGGGTGGATCGCACCTGGTGATCCCGGCCCAGACCGAGCACCCGCAGGAGGCCTATGACTTCCTGAGCTGGTTGCTCGCGCCCGAGCAGCAGCTGCGTGTCTTCGAGGGCACCGGCAACTTCCCGTCGACCCCCGAGCTGTACGACACGCCGCAGATGCGCGAGTTCACGAGCGAGTTCTTGAACAACGCGCCGCTGGGCGAGATCTACGCCGACAACGCGCTGGACGTCGTCGCCCAGAACGTGGGCCCGAACTACAACCTGATCAACCAGGAGTTCGGTGAGGCACTCAACCGCATCTCTGATGGGCTCGAGTCGCCCGAGGAGGCGTGGGAGACCGCCATCGCGAACATCGACCGTGAGCTGAGCTTCTAGCTCGTCGGTCTACGGCTGGGGCCCTCCGGGGCCCCAGCCCGACCCTCGTCCACGCGAGGACGCCGCTGGGAGCCGGCGGCGGGGAGGACGTGAACGTGAGTGCAACGAGCAAGGCGCTCGTCGGCTCGACCACCGACGACGAACCGACCGAACCATCGCGCAAGAAGCGGCGACAGGCCGTGCACGGCCCCGCCCACGAGGAACCCTGGGCCCCGTACCTGTTCATCTCGCCGTTCTTCATCCTGTTCTCCGTCTTCGGCGTCTTCACCCTCGCCTACACCTTCTGGGTCTCCCTGCACGACTGGAGCCTGTTGGGCGGGATGAACGCCTTCATCGGGATCGACAACTACCTGCGGCTCCTCGACGACCCGCGGTTCTTCAAGGCGACCGTCAACACCTTCTCCATCCTGCTGCTGTCGACCGTGCCGCAGATGATCCTGGCGCTCATGCTCGCGGAGGTCCTCAACGACCGGCTTCTGCGCGCCTCGCACCTGTTCCGGAGCGGGCTGCTGGTCCCCAACATCACCTCGGTCGTTGCCATCGCGATCGTGTTCCAGTCGCTGTTCGCCCGTCAGAACGGGCTCATCAACGCCATCATCCAGCTGCTCGGCTTCGAGCCCATCAACTGGCATGCCGGCCGCTTGACCTCCCACATCGCCATCGCCTCGATGGTCAACTGGCAGTTCACCGGCTTCAACACGCTCATCTTCCTGGCCGCCCTGCAGGCCATCCCGCTGGCGTACTACGAGGCGGCGCAGATCGACGGTGCCAACCGCATCCAGCGCTTCTTCAGGATCTCCCTGCCGCTGCTACGGCCAGCGATCCTGTTCGCCGTCGTCCTCTCCGTGATCGGGCAACTGCAGCTCTTCGCGCAGCCGTTGCTCTTCGGCGCCGGCGCCGGGAGCACCAGCGGCGGCAACGACAACCAGTACCTCACGATCCTGCTCTACCTGTACGGCCAAGCCTTCCAGCAGCCGTTCCGCTTCGGTTACTCGGCTGCGATCGCATGGACGCTGGTGCTCATGTCCGCGCTCGCCGCGGCGATCGTGTTCGGTATCAACGCGCTGCTCGACCGGCGCGAGGACCGTGCCGAGCGTCAGCACCAACGGGCCGTCGCACGGCGCAAGGAGGTGGCACGATGACCACGCTCGAGAGGGTCTCGACCGGCAGTGAACGGTCGAACGGCCGTAGCGACACCGTCATCCGCGACCGTCCTCCGCTGATCCGTGCGGGCCACGCCGTTCGGCGCTCGGGGCTGAAGTACTCGTTCCTGGGGCTGGCCCTGCTGGTCTCTGTCTTCCCGTTCTACTGGATGTTCGTGGTCGCCTCGAACTCCAACGCGGTCATGAGCCAGTTCCCGCCTCGGGTCATCCCGGGCCCGAACTTCCTCACCAACGCCCAGCTGGCGGTCGAAGGTGTGCCCTTCGTCTCGGCGCTCGTCAACTCCTTCGTCGTCGCCGCCGCGATCACGGTGTCCGTGCTGTTCTTCAGCACCATGGCCGGGTTCGCCTTCGCGAAGATGCGCTTCCGCGGGCGCGGCGGCCTGTTCACCTTCGTGCTCGGCACGATGCTGGTGCCGCAGCAACTCGGCCTGATCCCGCTGTTCATCCTGATGGGGTACTTCGGCTGGGTCGGTCAGCTGCGGGCAGTGATCGTGCCGTCGCTGGTGACGGCCTTCGGCGTGTTCTGGATGCGGCAGGTCGTGGCGGGGTCGGTCCCCGACGAGCTGCTCGAGGCCGCACGGATGGACGGCTGCTCGATCTTCGGCATGGTCCGGCACGTGGTGTGGCCCTCGGTCGCACCCGGCGCGGCCGTGCTCGGGCTGTACACCTTCCTGTTCGCCTGGAACGACTTCCTCTGGCCGCTGGTCGTGCTCGGCAACAACCCGTCGAACCACACGATCCAGATCGCGCTGAGGACCCTGAGCGACACCTACTACGTCAACTACAGCATGGTGATGGCTGGGACGCTGCTCAGCGTGGTTCCGCTGATGGTGACCTTCGTCCTGTTCTCCCGGCAGATGGTGGCGGGGGCCATGGAAGGTGCGGTCAAGGGCTGAGCGCGACCGGCAGACGGGGATGCGCACGGCGTCCCCGCGAGCCCGTCAGCTTTCTGCCTGGTGACGAGGAGACCGGACAACCTCCCCGGTCGGGCCGCTGGCACAACCCGGCCCGGCCGGGGCGACACACGTGCACAGCGAGCTCCCGCGTGGTCATCTACCACCCAGGGGAGCGGAGACCCACGAGAGGCACGCAGCATGAGGACGGCTGAGGAGCACGTGACCGGCGCGCTGGTCGAGATCGACGGTGCCCGCTGGTACCGGATCGACGGCCTCGAGCACATGGAGCCCTTCCTGGCCACGGTCGTCTCCGACAGCGATCTGTGGATGTTCGTCTCCAGTGCCGGTCCGTTGACCGCCGGCCGCATGGATGCCGATCACACCTTGCTGCCCTACGAGACCGACGACCGCCTGCACCGCGCCGTCGGGGTGGCGGGACCGACCACGCTGCTGGCCCGGGGCTCCGGCTCCCAGCGGCAGCTGTGGCAGCCCTTCGGCCGACGGCTCGCGCCGGGTTGCACCCGAGCCTTGGAGAAGCACGAGCTCGGCACGGCGTTGACCTTCGAGGAGGTCAACGATCCGTGGGGGCTCAGGATCCGCATGACCTGGGAGCCGTCACGGTCCTTCGGGTGGGTCCGCCGGGTGGAGCTCAGCGACCTCGGCGGCTCGGGCGCCGAGCTCGAGGTCGTCGACGGGTTGCTGGATGTCATGCCGGCCGGGGTGGACGCGGAGACCGAGAGGCGCGCCTCGAACCTGGTCGACGCCTACAAGCGGTCCGAGACCGGCCGGTGGGGTTCGGTCGCCGTCTACGCGCTCGAGTCTGGGATCACCGATCGGGCCGAGCCGGCGGAGTCCCTGGCGGCGACGCTCGTGTGGTCGACAGGCCTCGACGCCGCCGAGGTGCACCTCGACGAGCGCGTCCTGGAGGACGCGTGGTACGACCGGGTACGGCCCACCGTGTCCCTGCTGACGGGTCGGCGTGGGGCCTACCTGCTCCGTGGCTCCGCGGTGGTCCCGCCGGGAGGGTCCACCTCCTGGCTGATGGCCGCCGACACCGATCTCGGCCACGCGGCGCTCCACGACCGGATCGCGATCGCACTCGATGCGGAGGCCGACAAGCTCGTGGCGGCGGATGTCGAGGCCGGGACCGAGCGGCTCGCGGCGCTGCTCGCGGCAGCTGACGGCTACCAGCACACGGGCGACGCCGTTGCGGATGCCCACCACCTCTCGAACGTGCTGTTCAACAGCATGCGTGGCGGCATCTTCGTCAGCGGCTACCACCTGGACGTCGACGACCTGCTGGCCTTCCTGCAGGTGCGCAACCGGGACGTCCACGAGCGGTCCCGGGCGGTGCTCGAGGTGCTCGGGGCACGGGCGGAGCGCGCGGAGGTCCTGCGTGTGGCGGAGGCCACCGAGGATCCGGACCTCGTCCGGCTCGTGCTCGAGTACCTCCCGCTGTCCTTCTCCCGGCGTCACGGGGACCCGAGCCGCCCGTGGAACCGCTTCTCGATCCGGGTGACCGCCGAGGACGGCAGCGAGCTGCTGCACCACGAGGGCAACTGGCGGGACATCTTCCAGAACTGGGAGGCGCTGTTGCGCTCCTACCCACGCTTCCTGCCCAACGTCATCGCCACCTTCGTCAACGCGAGCACCGCCGACGGGCACAACCCGTACCGGATCTCCCGGGACGGGATCGACTGGGAGGTCCCGGATCCCGACGACCCGTGGAGCAACATCGGCTACTGGGGGGACCACCAGATCGTGTACCTGCTGCGGCTCCTCGAGGCGTGGGAGCACACCGAGCCGGGTGCGCTGGGTGGCTGGCTGGACCAGCGGCTGTTCACCTACGCGGACGTCCCCTACCGCATCGCCGACCACGCGCAGATGCTCGTCGATCCGCGGTCGACGATCACCTACGACGAAGCCCGCGCAGCCGAGGTCGCCGACCGGGTCGCGGCGGTCGGCGCAGACGGCCGCCTGGTGGTGGCTGACGGCGAGGTGGTGCGGGTGACGATGGCCGAGAAGCTCCTGGTCCCGGCCCTGGCCAAGCTGTCCGCCTACGTGGCCGGTGGTGGCATCTGGATGAACACCCAGCGGCCCGAGTGGAACGATGCCAACAACGCCCTCGCTGGCCACGGGCTGTCGATGGTCACCCTCTACCAGCTCGAGCGCTACCTCGGCTTCCTGGCCACGGTGTTCGTGGACGACGCGTCGTCCTCCTACCGCCTGAGCCGGCCGGTGGGCGACTGGCTCGACCGCGTCGCGGACGCGCTGGCCGGCCACGATCCGGCATCGGCGGTGGACGATCCCGCCGTGCGTCGCGCCCTGCTCGATGCTCTGGGGCTTGCCGGCACGGCCCACCGGGAGGGTCTCGCCGCCGGCTTCGACCCCACACCGGTGACGGTCGAGGCAGCGAGCATCCAGCGACTGCTCAACGGGGCACGTGCCCACCTGCAGGCATCGGTGCGTGCGGCCCGTCGCGCGGACGGGCTCTACCACGCCTACAACCTCGTCTCCTTCCCCAGCGCGGGCGAGGCGGTCGTCGAGCACCTCCCACCCATGCTCGAGGGCCAGGTCGCGGCCCTCGGGACCACGGAACTCGACGCCGCAGCGGTGGTCGACGTCGTCGATGCGCTGTTCGACTCGGGCCTGTACCGGGCGGATCAGCGCTCGTTCCTGCTGTACCCGCCTCGCGTGCCGGAGAGCTTCCTGGACCGCAACACGATCCCGGCCGAGCAGGCGGCGAGCTGCCCGGTGCTCGACCACCTCGCGGCCATGGGCCCGGCGAGCATCGTGCAGCGCGATCGTCGCGGCGACCTGCACTTCCGTGCCGACCTCAGCAACGCCGAGGCGCTCGAGCAGGCGCTCGCGACCACCGGCCTCGCCGCCGAGGACCGCGCCGAGGTCCACGAGGTCTACGAGGCGATCTTCCACCACCACGCCTTCACCGGGAGGTCGGGTGGGATGCACGGCTACGAGGGGATCGGTTCGATCTACTGGCACATGGTCGCCAAGCTCCTCCTCGCCGTCCAGGAGCGCGCCATCGAGGTGGAGGACGACGGTGACCCGGCGCTGCTCGATCGGCTGACCGACGCCTACCAGCGGATCCGCGACGGGCTCGGCTTCCGGAAGGCCCCCGCCACCTACGGCGCGTTCCCGACCGACTGCTACTCCCACACTCCGGCCCACTCGGGAGCGCAGCAGCCCGGGATGACGGGGCAGGTCAAGGAGGAGGTCCTGACCCGCCTCGCTGAGTTGGGGCTGCGGATCGAGGGGGGCTGCGTCGCGGTCGGGCGGTCGCTGCTGACCGAGGCTGAAGTGTGGCGTGACGTCGAGGGCGGAGGGCGGTACGGCTTCTCCGCGTTCGGTGTCGAGGTCGAGGTCCGCCGGGCTGGTCTCGACCAGGTGCACGTGGTCCACCGTGACGGTTCCGTGTCATCACGCGCCGGCTCCGAGCTCACCGCAGAGGAGTCCGCCGCGCTGTTCGACCGGGACGGTTCCATCGCGAGGATCCTCGTCGAGCGGTCGCACTCGACAGGCGGTCGGTCATGAGCGCACGGATCGACGAGCTGGTCGGGGCGATGACGCTCGACGAGAAGATCGGGCAGATCACCCAGGTCGACCGGTCGGCCATCACCTCCGAGGAGGTGGCCGAGCTCGGCATCGGTTCGATCCTGTCCGGCGGCGGAGGGAACCCCGATCCCAACACGCCGCAGACCTGGCGCGCCATGGTGGACGAGTACGTCGACGCGTCCCAGCGCTCCCGTCTGGGCATCCCGATCCTGTACGGCACCGACGCGGTCCACGGGCACAGCAACGTGGTCGGCGCGACGATCTTCCCGCACAACATCGGCCTCGGTGCCGCGGGTGACCCCGACCTGGTCACCCGCGTCGCCCGTGCCACGGCGATCGAGACCGCTGCGACCGGGGCCCGATGGTCCTTCGCCCCGATGGTGGCGGTCCCCCAGGACCCACGCTGGGGTCGGACCTTCGAGTGCTTCGGCCAGGACCCGGAGCTGGTCGCCGAGCTCGGGGTTGCGAGCGTCAGCGGGCTGCAGGGCCCGGGTCCGGGCATCGACGTGCTGGCCTGCGCGAAGCACTTCGTGGCCGACGGTGGGACCAGCTGGGGGACCACCGGCGGGGCCGAGTGGGTGCCGTGGTGGGTCCGGGCCTACGGCGGTCCGGGCTGGTACCTCGACCAGGGTGATGCCCGGATCGACGAGGCGACCCTGCGCGAGGTCCACCTGACCCCCTACCTCGCGGCGCTCGCGGAGGGGGTCGGCAGCATCATGGCGTCCTACTCGTCGTGGAACGGGCAGAAGGTGCACGCGCACCGGTGGCTGCTCACCGACCTACTGAAGGAGGAGCTCGGGTTCCAGGGGTTCGTGGTGACGGACTACCACGCCGTCGACCAGGTCAGCGCCGACTACCACGATGCCGTCGCCAGCTGTCTGGACGCCGGCGTCGACATGGTGATGGTCCCCTTCGACCACGCACGGTTCCGGACCACCGTCCGGGAGGTCGTGGAGGCCGGGGACCTCGCGGTCGAGCGGCTCGACGACGCCGTCCGTCGCATCCTGCGGGTGAAGGAGGCGATGGGGCTGCTCGACGGGGCACCGGAGACGCTGCCCGATCCCGCGGTCCTGGGCGCACCCGAGCACCGGGCGCTGGCCCGGCAGGCGGCCGCCGCGAGCGCCGTGCTCCTGGCCGACCGGTCCGGGGTGCTGCCACTCCCCGCGGATGCGACCGTGCTGCTCGCCGGGGCGGGAGCCGATGACGTCGGCCTGGCCTGCGGGGGATGGACGATCGAGTGGGCAGGTGGCTCCGGCCCCGTCACCCCGGGCTCCACCATCGCCGACGGGCTGGCGGCGCACCTCGGGTCGCGGCTGCTCGTCCCCGGCGCCACCGCAGACGACCTTCATCCACTGGATGGGGTCACCGCACCGATCGGCGTGGTCGTCGTCCACGAACCGCCGTACGCCGAGGGGCTCGGTGACCGGGAGCACCTGGCGTTGGGGCCGGAGCAGGCCGAGCTGGTCGCTGCCGTCGCCGCCCGGGTCGAGCAGGTCGTCGTGGTCGTCCTCTCGGGGCGCCCACTCGTTCTGGGCCCGGTCGTCGAT
>Ga0207421_10004257_pt1 | contig 16580 bp, 12 predicted proteins | sample SodLakKL_010_SED_4_FD_187542 | JGI IMG/M metagenome (GOLD analysis project Ga0207421, IMG submission 187542) | Alkaline sediment microbial communities from Lake Tanatar, Kulunda Steppe, Russia - 8KL_010_SED (SPAdes) (version 2) | ecosystem: Environmental > Aquatic > Non-marine Saline and... | reverse complement strand
GAGCAGGCACAACTAGCAAGAAATTCAGACCATTTAAAGATTGAATTTAAACCATTTGAAATTAAAACTATAAAATTAAAGTCTTAAAAATCAAATAAAGATAGTAAAAATACTCTGAGGTAAAAGAAGTTAATTATTAAAACTTCATAAATCGATTTATTTCGCCCTCTATATTTTTTATAGAGGGTTTTTCTTTTTTTGCAGGTGAAATTTAAAAGATGGCTAATTATATATAATAATTTTAACAGGGGGGGAATTCAAAATGGATTTTGATTCAAGAAAGCTAACTGTAAGGGGTTCAGGCAAGGCCTCGGTGCCGCCAGATTGGATTGTAATCAACATTGATTTAGTGGCTAGTGAATATAATTATGCCGATACTATTAAGGCTGCTACCAGACAGCTGGCGCAGTTACGAGAATCTCTCTATTCTGTTGGTTTTAAAAAAGAAGATATTAAGACTAAAAGATTAAATGTTGATACTGTTTACAGTCGGTATAAAGATAAGAGTGATAATTACCAGAGGGTATTTCAGGGTTATAAGGCCAATCATGATCTCTATATAGCTTTTGATATAGATAATGATCTTCTTGGAAGAATTATCAAAGCAATTTCAGAATCAGAAGCAGAGCCAGAGTTTTCTATTGAATATACAGTCAAAAATAAGGATAAAGTTAAGTATCAACTTTTGAAAAATGCTGTGGCTGATGCCAGGAAAAAAGCTGAAGTTCTTACAGAAGCAGCCGGGGTTAGATTAGGTCTGGTTCTGAGAATTGATTATGATTGGACAGAAGTTAGGTTTCATCATAATTATGGTATCAATGAATCCATGAGTATGCTTAAAGAAGATAGCATGGATATTATGCCTGATGATATTGATGCTGCTGATAATGTAACAATTGTCTGGTCGCTGGAATAGTGATAATATTTGATGTATTTATTTAATATAAATTTGCTCCAGTCTATTGTATAATAGTTATAGGGTAGGTGATAAAATGAAAATCAAATTGATTTTAATATCACTTATAAGTCTTATGATTATTATGAATCCAGGAATAGATGCTGAGGAAATAGATTTTACAATCCTCCATACCAATGATGAACATTCTGAGATAGTTCCTCATTCTCCATATCTAGATGCAATTCAGGGGGATGAGGATACTAGTTATGGTGGCCTGGCCAGGCTGGCTGGAGCTGTTCAGGATGTCAGAGCTGAAAGGGAAAACATTTTACTTTTTAGTGGCGGAGATATAATTGGGGGAACACCCTTCAGCTGGTTGTCATCTCAGGGTTATGGCCCGGAGATTAGCATAATGCATCAGATTGGTTATGACGGAATAGTTTTAGGTAATCACGAATTTGATTATGGGATTGAAACTTTAATAGATTTTTTCGATTATGCCGGCTATCCAGAAACTTTAGAAGAGACAACTATTCTAGGCAGTAATATTTATAGCCCAGAAAATTATCAATTTCAGGATTATTACAAACAGGAAGAAATAATTGAAATAGAAGGTTTGAAAATAGGCCTTTTCGGTTTGATTGGAAGAGATGCATCTTCTATAGCACCTGATCCAGGTGAATTGGAATTTGAGGATCCGATAGTTGAAGCTGAAAATAGAATTGAGAATTTAAAAGCAAGAGATGCTGATCTTATAATTGCATTAACCCATTCTGGACTGAATGAAGATAAAGAACTGGCAGAGGAATTTAGCGATCTAGATATAATTATTGGCGGTCATTCACATGATTTACTCAGGGAGCCAGTTACAATAAATAATACAGATATCTTTCAGGCCGGTGAATACCTTGAATATCTGGGTATTATTGATTTAAAATATAATATTGAGGAGAATCATCTCAGAATAGAGAGTTATGAGCTGCTAAAATTGGATAGTAATATAGAAGAAGATCAAAATATTCAGGAGGAGATAGATTATTATATTGAAGTGTTAAATCAACTTATTGCCGAAGAGACTGGCGGCAGGTTTAATGATATAAAGGAACCGATAGCCAGAACAGATATTCCAATCCAAAAAGAGCCCTATGGAGCAGAGAATCCAATGGGTAATTATGTTACAGATGCTATAAGGATAATTGCTGATGGCTATCTTGAGGAGGATGTTGATATCGCATTTTTAGGAAATGGTCAGATAAGAGGTGAATTAATACCTGCATCCAATACCGGGGACCTGGCATTATATGATTTAATTAAGCCGGCTACCATGGGAACAGGACCAGAAAATAATTACGGTTTTCCCTTAGTAGGGGCCTATCTGACAGGTGAGGAAGTTATTACTTTGCTGGAAGTTGCAGCTTTAGTACCAGAGGTTCAGGAAGATCGCCATTTCATCCAGTTTTCTGGGCTTAGATATAGTTATAATCCAGAAAATACAGTGCTTTTTAATATACCATTTATTGATTTTCCAGTGCCGACGACTAATGCAGTTTTATCAGCAGAAAAATATACTGGAGATGGCTTTCAGCCAGAAGACTCAAATGAATATGAAACTTTTGTTGAAGATGAATTATATTATCTGGTAACAGATTCTCATATGCTCTCATTAATTAGCCTGGCTGAAGAGACTATACCCTGGCTGGATCTTAAGCCTAGAGATAGTGCTGGTGAACCAATGGAAATTGAAGATATTGATCAATATATAATTCAAGGAGAATACGGTAATTTAAAAACCTGGGAAGCTATAATTGAGTATGCAGAAAGTTTTGAATCAGGTGACCAGATTCCTGAAATACCAGATTATTACCAGGCAAGTACAGGTAGGATTAATGAGGTCGAATCAGTAAGTTATAATCAGGTTATAATAATTATTTTGGCAATAATTATTGGATCTATTGCATTTTTTAAAATCAAAGCTTAAACCGGTTCATACTAGAAAGGGTGAGAAATATGTTAAAAAGTGCAATAACAATAATGAAAGTTTCTGGAATTCCAATTAGAATCCATGTAAGTTTTTTAATCATTCTCCCCTTTTTCAGCTGGGTAATAGCAACCAATATTGGACAGATAGCCGGTATGGCAGAAGTAAGCGTTGAAAATATTAGCTTAAACCCACTTCTTATCGGCTTTATGTTAGCTACAATGTTATTTGTAAGTGTAACCCTTCATGAGATCTCCCATTCACTGGTGGCCCAGAAGAAAGGTATTAAAATAAATAGCATAACTTTAATGCTTCTCGGCGGGGTTGCCCAGATGGATGATGATCTTCAGAATCCTAAAGACGAGGCATTAATGGCTATGGCTGGCCCATTATTTAGCCTGGCCTTTGGTGGCCTGCTGCTTTTTATAATCAGGCCGCTAATAACTGGTTTTAATGCAGATATTAGATTAATGGTCTATTATCTCGGCTATATTAATATCTTTCTGGCAGTATTTAATCTGCTGCCAGCATTCCCGTCAGATGGAGGTAGGATACTCAGGTCTTTAATTGCCTTGAAGACAAGCCATTATAAGGCAACTAAAATAGCCACAGCTATTGGTAAGGGTTTTGCACTTTTAATGGGGTTTTATGGCTTTTTATACGGCCAGATACTACTGATGTTAATAGCTTTCTTTATCTATATAGGAGCCAGTCAGGAGAAAGAGACCAGCCTGATGCGGGATGTTTTTGGTCCCTTTAAAGTTAAGGATCTAATGACTGAAGAGGTTATAACAGTTAGAGAAGATATTACAATTTCAGAGCTTCTTGATAAAATGCTTAAAGAAAAACATTCAGGTTATCCTGTTATTGATAGTGAAGGTAATTTAACAGGCTGTGTAACTCTTGAGGACATCAAAGGGATTTCAGAGCATGGCCAGGAATTGAAAGCAGTCGAAGAGGTAATGGCCTGTAACATAATCTCAGTCCATCCTGAGGAAGATCTCTTTGAAGCCTTTAAAAAAATGTCTAGTTCAGAAATAGGTAGATTAATGGTTATTGAAGATGGAGAGCTGGTAGGAATTTTAACCCGTTCAGATGTAATGAAAGCCCACCAGCTCAAAATAATTAGAGATAAAAAAGAAAATAACTAACTTGCTAGAGATAATCATCTCCTTCTTGTTAGATAGAGTTTTCTTAAATAGTCTATAGTCTCTCTTAATTTAGATTTATCAGAATCAGATATTTCAGGCTCTGATTGGGTAGTTTCTTTTAAATTGCCAACTAGCTCAAATCTTTTACTGTTTATTAGATAAAGATGATCTTTATATAAAACCTGGGGAACTTCATGGAAATAAAGTATTGGATATTCCTTACCATCTAAAATCGATCTACCTAGAAACTCCTCAGGGATTTCTGTTTTACCTAAAAGGTCTAAAATAGTAGGTGAAAGATCAAGAATACTAACAGCTCTTTCATCGATCTCAGGCTCGATTTCGGGATGTTTAATAAATAAAGGAACATGTTCAGGTTTTTTGATATTTCTTTTTAGTTCATAATCCCGGCCAGAAGAATAAGCTTCCCTATCTATTAATGATTCATGATCTGAATAGATAATAATCAGGCTATCATCCTTTAGGCCCCTGGCATCAAGTTCATTAATAAACATTTCAATAGAGCTATCGACAAAGGCTAACGAATTATAAAGATCTTTTACCAACGGGTCATCGATATCTTTAAAGGCTTCGACTTCTTCAGATGGAGGATAGTAGTCGAAGGGATTATGGCTGGTAACAGTTATAAAGAATCCAAAGAACGGGTCACTGGACTTTTCCAGGAAATCAAGGGACTGTTTAAAGAAATCATAATCATTAATTCCAAGGTCTTTATCTGTCTCCATAACGGCATCATTAAAAGAATAATCATCTTCAGTATAAAACCTATCAAAACCGAGCTCGTTAAAGGCGATATCTCTATTAAAGAAATCACCATGATAACCATGAAAGGCCAGAGTTTGATAGCCGGCCTGATTTAAAAGATTTGTAATCGATTGAAACTGGCTCATATCATTTGCCCGATAAGTATAATTTTTATTTACAGGATATAAAGATGTTAAAAAAGAAAAGTCAGCATTAAAGCTAGCCCTAATATGCTGGATAATAAAATTAGGGAAGTATAAGCTATTATTCTTTAATTCATTAAGATAAGGTGTGATTTCCTGATTGTTATATTCATGATCGATCATCTTTTCATCTAAAGATTCAACCTGAATAACTATTATATTTGTATCATCATCTATTATATCTCTGCCTTGAAGCTCCCCCTTTAAAAAATCAGGGGTGGGAGTTTCATAATCGGCCTGGTAGGGGTTGAACTGCTCATATATTTCTATTAGATAAAGAGGAAAATAACCATAAACATTTACAAATTTAGATGTAGATCTATGGTAAAGCTCCTGAGGGCCATGACTGCCAAAGAGGTTATTGGTGTAATAGATCTGGCCTGCCAAAAGCAGCAAGACTATTATTAAAGAAAATGATAATGTTTTTTTACTAAATGAAAAGTTCCAGCTATTCTGCAGGAATTTTTTATTCTTTTTAAACTTATAATATAAAAATGTAATAAATGGAAAATCAAAAAATAAGCCAAGCAAGATTAAAGGATTTACGTTTTCAATAAATATCCTCATATTACCAAAACGGCCAGTATTCTCACTCATCAGATAATCTATAATACTAAAATAGTTACCAAAATAAGAATAATAGAGGTAACCAATTATATATATACCTGAAAAGGCTATGTAAATCCAGTAAAGTTTACCTATCTGTTTTTTCTTGATAAGAGGACCAAGCAAAAGAATATAAAATAAGATTATAGTTATATTCCTTACAATCAGGCCAGTATAAGAGGGAACATAAAAAAATATTAAGAGTATATAATTGTACTTAAGTAAAAAGCCTAAAAGAATATAAACTAGAAATAGATTATTGATTAAATAAGAAGTTTTAGTTTTATTAATAGATATCAACTCCTTTAAGGTCTCGCGAATAATATGCAAATAAAATGAATATTATTCATAAATTATTTAGATGATACTATATACATGCCGGTTACCCGACGGTTACCAGGTAGTATCTCTTAACAAATTTCACAAAGTCATAATTATTCACCTTTATCCCTTATTAATGCTTTTTCGTGGTCACCGATTAAATCTTGCCGGCCAGCTTTTTGCAACGCTTGATAGACAAGATTATAATTTTTGGAGTATCTATACTGGAGAAGGGCTCGCTGCATTTTCTTCTCTTTATTTGATTTAGGCACATAAATTTCTTCCATAGTTTTCGGATCGTAACCGGTATGGTACATTGTTGTCGATAAAGTTCCTGGGGTCGGATAGAAATCCTGGACCTGCTCAGGCTGATGGCCGATATCCCTTAAATATTCAGCCAGTTCTATCGCTGATTCCAGAGTACTCCCAGGATGGCTGGAAATAAGATAGGGTACCAGGTACTGCTCTTTATCTATTCTGTCGTTAATTCTATAAAATTTCTCTCTAAATTTATCAAAGATCTGGCTATCAGGTTTGCCCATTAATTCCAGGACCTGTGGCGAGATATGCTCAGGTGCTACTTTAAGCAGCCCACTTACATGATGTTTACAGAGCTCTTCAAAGAAAGTATCATCATTATCAGCCATTATATAATCATATCTTAAGCCTGAACGGATAAAGACTTTTTTAACACCCTCCATATTTCTTAAAGTCCTTAAAATATTAAGGTATTCACTATGGTCTACTTTTAGATTACTACAGGGTTCAGGGAAGAGACATTCTTTATCTTTACAGACCCCTTCACGGATTTGCTTATCGCAGGCTGGATTCCTGAAATTAGCAGTAGGTCCACCAACATCATGGATATAGCCCTTAAAACCCTCGTCGGCAATAATCTTTTTTGCCTCTTCAACGATCGACTCCTTGCTCCTCCCGACCACCATCTGACCCTGATGAAAATTCAGGGCACAAAAGGAACAGCCGCCATAACAACCTCTGGAGCTGGTTATACTAAATTTAACTTCCCTAATAGCCGGCACACCGCCTGCAGGCTCATAGATTGGGTGATAATCCCGCTGATAAGGCAGTGAATAGACTAAGTCCATCATCTCCCTATCTAAAGGCTTAGCAGGCGGATTCTGGACCAGATAGCGGTCATTATGGCGCTGGATTAAAATATTGCCCCGGATTGGGTCCTGTTCGTCATATTGAACCTTAAAGCTTTCAGCATATTTTTTCCTGTCAGAAGCAACAATTTCATAGGGCTCAAGCTTAATCCCGCCATAAACATCATCTTTATCTCCAATAATATAGCAGGTTCCAGGAATATGTCTGATATATTCTATATCGAGACCACTATCAAGATTTTCGGCAATCTCAATAATCTGACGCTCGCCCATGCCATAGACTAAGAGATCGGCCCGGCTGTCAAAAAGAATAGATCGCCTGACCTCGTCATCCCAGTAATCATAATGGGCAAATCTTCTGAGACTGGACTCAATCCCGCCAATTATAATAGGCACATCCTTATAGGCTTCTTTCAAGCGATTACAGTAAACAATAGTAGCCCGATCAGGCCTCATACCAGACTGGCCGCCAGGTGAATAGGCATCTTCCCTCCGGGTCCGATTATTTACTGTATAATGGCTGACCATTGAATCCATATTGCCAGCAGTAACTAAAAAGCCAAGCCGGGGCCGGCCAAGCTTCTTGAAATCATCAACAGATCGCCAGTCAGGCTGGGCAATAATTCCGACCTTGAAGCCGGCATCTTCTAAAACTCTTGCTATAATTGCTGTTCCAAATGAAGGATGGTCAACATAGGCATCGCCAGAAACTATTATAAAATCAAGTTGCTGCCAATCCCGTGCTTCCATATCTTTTTTATTTATAACCATAAACTGGTCCCGATTCATAAAATTACACTCCTAATTATATTACTTAAAGCGAGAACTTACATTGTTTCTAATTATATCATTTATAATAAATCTCTACAATTGCAGGTATTTCAATTTATCTAGAGAATAATATATTAGACCCACCCATATAAGAGGTGTATTAATAATGCTTAAGAATAACCAGCTTGATATATCAAAGTTACCAGAGGTTCCAGCGGAAGCTATTAAAGAATTTAAAGAGAAGCAGAATTTAATAGTAAATAGAGTAAAAGATATTTTAAATAGCAGGGATGATATCAACAAATTAATCGGATATAATTCCCTCAGTATTATGTATGACCTTAATGAAATTAATGCAAAATTTATGGGTAATATCTTTCAGATTGATGATTACCAGCTATTTAAGACAACTTTTACCTGGGTTTATAGAGCCTACTATAATCAGGGTTTCAGTTATGAATATTTTCAGGTGGAAATTAATGCCTGGCTTAAGGCAATCAAAGAATTTATTAATCCTGAGCTTAGAAAAGAGATAATAACTATCTATGAATGGATTTTAGATAATCATGAAAATATTATTAGAATTTCAAAAGAACCAGGCAGAGATACTGAAGAGATTCCGGAAAAGTGGCAGGAGACTTATAATCAGTACTTACAACATTTACTGGCTGGAGATCATCTTAAAGCAGACAAACTTTGCAAAGAAACTATTGATACCAGGCAGGATGCCAGAGAGTTTTTTGAGCATGTAGTTAGAAATGCTCTCTATGAAATCGGCGAGCTCTGGGAGGCTGGGAAAGTTTCAATAGCCAAAGAACATATGGCTTCCTCAATTTCATCAAGAATCCTCTCGAATATTTACATGAATTTTTTAGATAATCCTTCTGTAAAAGGCAAAATTGTAGTTACATCTATTGCCAATGAATTTCATGAGATTGGGGCAAGAATAATAGCCGATTCTCTGGAATTTGAAGGCTGGGATGTTAAATTTTTAGGCTCAGATACACCTCTGATTGATTTGATTACCCTATTAAGGGACCAGCAGCCATTTGTCCTGGGCCTATCAGTATCTATGAGTTATAATCTGGAAAAAGTTATATATGCAGTCGAAAAGATAAAAGCAACACCTGAACTTAAAGGCTTAAAAATCCTTGTTGGAGGCAAAATTTTTAATGAAAATCCTGGACTCTGGGAAAAGACTGGAGCAGATGCTTTTGCTAAAAACTCAGAGGAGGCAGTCCAGATTGTAGAGAAATGGTGGCAGGAGGGAAATAAATTATGATAGAAAAAATTTATTTAGATTGTCCCCATCCATTTGATACTTATCTTGATAGGCTAACTAATAATATTATTATTTTTTATGATAACCAACTGAAAATTCTTGAGTTCAATCAGGGCTTTAAAAAAGCAGTTAATATTCCTGAAAAAGAAATATATAATAAATCTTTAGATAATATCTTTACTATCGATAGCATGGAATTGATCAGTTTTTCAGCAGATCAAAATTATAATAAAACAAATTTAGAATTAGATCAGAGTATAACAATTAAAAAAGTGGAAAGGGAGTACATCTGCCATACTTTTAAACTTGAAAACTTTTACTGCCTGATTGGTGAAGATACAGGCTCAGAAGATGAAGAAGTTTTAAATAAAATATCGAAATTAAATAATGAACTTTCCAGTATTACCAGGGAGTTGAGCAAGAAAAATATGAAGTTAGAGAAGGCCAATCAGCGGATCAAAGAGCTCTCCAGAAGGGATTCTCTAACAGGTTTATATAATCGTCGGGCTTTTATGGAGTATTTTGAAAAGCAGTTAGCCCAGTTCAGGCGCTATTCTCATTTATTATCTTTAATTATTGCAGATATTGATGATTTTAAAGAGATTAATGATAGCTATGGCCATTCTGCCGGTGATGATGTTTTAGAAGAATTAGGTCAATTATTAGCCCAGGAGACCAGGCAGGAAGATATGGCGGCAAGGGTTGGTGGCGAAGAATTTGCTATTCTGCTGGTTAAAACAGATAAAGAGAATGCCAGCAAATATGCAGAAAGAGTTAGGCAGAAACTGAAAAATTTAAAATTTAAATCGATTCCAGAATCGATTACTTTAAGTTTTGGAATTACTGAAGCCAGGACAGAAGATGACCTTGATAGCATTTATAAACGTTCAGATAAAGCCCTTTACAAGGCTAAAGAAGCCGGTAAAGATAGAATAGAAATAATTGATTAATATTAAAATATTAACTTAATTTATCCAGCCTGAAATAATGGCTGGTTTTTTGTGAATAACTATTTATTATAAATACAATTCTAAATAAATTTAAAATTTTTGAATTAAATATCTTCCTTGACGTAAATATTAAATGATATTGCTAAACTGCAGGGCTAAACACTCTGTCTCTTTTTATTATCAATTACTTTATGCTTTTTAGCAGGAAATGTTTAACTAATCGAGAATTTAAAGGTTAGAGTGATAAAAGTTAATTTTTATCTGATAATTAAGTAATAATATTGCCTGTCTCATAGAGGTAGGGATAAAGGAGAGGAGCAGTAGGGTTGCTGAATCAATTAAGAACAAAACTAATAATAATTATAATTATATCGATTGTGTTTGGATTTGCGGCTGGTTCTGCCCAGGCCATAGATATTTGGGAATGGCAGAGTTATGAGTCAGACCATTATGAAGTATTTTTTCCAGAAGGTTATCAATCCCAGGCAGTTGAAATTCTTTATTATCTTGAAAAACATCGGTCTGAGATATCAAATTTGACTGGTAACAAACTTGATTATAAAATTCATTTAACCCTTGAAGATATTGGACTTTTCACCAATGGTTATGCCAACCCTGTTTTTAATAAGATGGGGATATTTACTAATAATCCAGCCAGTATTGCTGGCAGAGCCAATTATGAGAACTGGTTGAGAAGGCTAGGTATCCATGAACTTACTCATATGGCTCATCTCCAGAATATTTCAGGTGGCAGCGAGATAACTACTAAAATATTTGGCGATTTAATGTCTCCTAATATTCATAGTCCTCTCTGGCTTATTGAGGGACTGGCAATCTATCAGGAGTCTCAGTTAACCCCTGCAGAAGGAAGGCTAAATGCCGGGCACTATCGCTGGTTTGTTGCTAGAGCAGCTGCTGAAGATCGTCTGCCAGAGTTAGAAGAGATTATCTATAATCATAATTTCTTTCCTGTCGGACAGCAGTACCTCTATGGTGCCATCTTTATTGATTATCTGGCCAGCGAGTATGGGGAAGCAAAATTTACTGAATTATTCAATACCTATGGATCATATTACTGGGCGGCAATTACAGGCAATTTTCTGCCTGGAATCGGGTTGGATAAAGCAGCCAAAGAAGTTTATGGCAAGCCATTTTCAGAATTATATCAGGATTTTAAAGAGTCGATTACAGAAGAAAATAGAGATTTTGAGATTTCAGGCCAGAAAGTTTTAGCCAATGATAACGGCTATTTATCAGGCCTGACTGCTGATGATGATAGTTTATATTATTTTAAATCTAATACTTACAGTTCATCACCATTTGATTATCACAGAATTAATCGGCTGGTGGAATTTAATCTGGAAGCTGGCCAGGAAGAAGTTATCCTGGAAACTGTGGCAGGTAATCAGGGCGGAATAGAGATTGATGACGGTTATGCTTATTTTCTTTTAGGAGATAGTCAGACTGGTTACCCAAATATTCATAATAATACTAGAGGTCTTGTAACTAATTTATATAAATTGAATCTGGAAACCGGGGTAAAAGAAAAGCTTGTAAGAGATGAGATTAGAGATTTTGCTGTATTGAATGACAGTATTTATTATGCCACTGCCAGAAAAGATGTCTTTGGATCGAATATCTATCGATATCATGATCAGCAGATTGAATCTGTCGGTCAGATACCTGAGCTTATCGGGGAATTAAAGGCTTATCAGAATAGGCTTATAACTGTCAGTAAAGGCAATAAGACTGCCTGGAATATTAAGCACTTAGATCCTGAGAGCCTGAAATTAAAACCACTGGTGGCAACAGAGATGCCTGAAAAACAGATAAGCATTTCTGGAGATACTCTTTATTATACAGCTAATTATGCTGGAGATGAAGCTGTTTACAGTTATGACTTAAAGTCAGGTGAATCCTATCAGCTGACAGAAAATATCTATACCAGGAATCCAGTGCAAGTAGCCGATGGTCTTTATCATCTGACCTATAATCCTGATGGAATGGCGATTTATAGTCAGGACTATAATAAAGTAGAACATGATCATGATATATTGGATGAAACTTTAACTGATGATTTAGCTATCAATTATGATCTGGCAGAAGTTGGTCAGAAGTTAAGAAAAAATAATGGTTTTGCAAGTAATATGAGTTATTTACTGACTCCAGAAGTCAGGTTATTGCCTTTCGGTGTATATAGCCAGGATGGTACTGGCCTTAATTCTTATCAGCTAAATTTAAATCAGAAGGGTAGTTTTGATTTTAATATTACCAGTAGACTGCTGGCCCCATTAACTATTAGCTATACTAATCATGGCCGTAAGTCAGGCAGGGAAAAAAGGCTTAATTTCAATTATCCAGCATATCGTTCTAATTTGAATGGTCTTTCAGCAGTGGAACTTTTTTATCAGACTGATTTTGATTACCATAGGGTTGGTGCCAGAATTGGATTCCGTTATCCAAAAGACCGCCTATCTTTAAACCTACTGACTAATATTTTTGGCCAGGATTATTTGGGCCAGATTAGATATCAGAGACTTTTTCCAGAAGGCAAACTAACTATCTCTACAGCATTAAGTCAGGAATTAAAACCAGATTATTCAGCCAGAGAATTTGAAGTAGAAGGTAAAAGCGGCTATAAAATGTCAGCAGATTTCACTTATAAATTACTGGAAATTCGCCAGGGAAGCTGGAATCCAAATATTTTTTTGGGTGACCTCTTTATTAAACCATTTGTTGATTATCAGAGTTATGATTACAATCTGCTGAGCGGTGGAGCCGAACTGCTATTAGAGACAGGAACTGGCAACTGGTTACATTTAGTTCCCAGAGTTGGCCTGGCAGCCAGTTCTGAAGAGACAAAAGGATATTTTGGTTTAGAACTTAAATTTTAGTTATAGAGGTGTAATTAATGAAAGAAAGAATTTATTATAATGATTCATTTAAGCAAGAGTTTAAGGCAGATATAATAGATTATTTTAAAGAAGATGATAAATATCATATTCAACTAAATAAAACTGCCTTTTATCCTGAGGGAGGTGGCCAGCCTGCTGATCATGGCTGGATTGGTGAGAGTAATATAAGCCATGTTTATGAGGAAGATGGAAAAATATTTCATATTGGTGATAAACTACCTGCTAAAAAATCTGGCTTAAGTTGTAAAATCAACTGGGAGAGGCGGTTTGACTTAATGCAGCAGCATTCAGGCCAGCATCTTCTTTCAGCAGTTGCAGAGGATTTATATCAAGCTGAGACAGTAGGCTTTCATTTAGGAGAGTCAAACCTTACGATTGACACAGATATCAAGCTTTCTCAGGAAAAGATAGAAGAAATTGAAACAAAGTGTAATCAACTTATCTATGAAAATAGAGATATTTCAGTTGAGTACCCAGGTGGTCTTGAAGATGATACTAGAGTTATAAAGATAGCCGGGTTGGATAAAAATCTCTGTGGTGGAACCCATCTTAAAAACACTGGAGAGATTGGTGTTATTTCAATAATCGACTCAGAAAACTATAAAGCAGGTTCCAGGCTTCATTTTATCTCTGGTCAGCGGGCTGTTAAAGATTATCGATTTAAAAATAAGCTGACAGCTTTTCTCAGGGATAGGCTATCTGTTAATGACCAGAATATTAAGACTGAAATCATGAGATTGCTAGAAGATTTAAATAATAAAGCTAATACTATAGATAAACTTAAAGGTGAGCTTTTAAGATTTAAGGAAGATGAACTTATTGGAGCTGCAGAAGTTATAGGAGACTACAGGTTAATTGTTGATAGTTTTACCGATCTCAGTTTCACAGAATTAAGAGATCTGGCCAGCCAACTCGTCTCAGATAATGATATAATAATAATCTTTGGTCAGCAGGAGAGTGACACTACCAGAATGATTCTGGCCAGGTCAGATAATATAGCTGCCCTCAACTTAAATCCAGTAATCCAGGAAGTCATGCCTTTGCTAAATGGTAATGGTGGAGGCCAGCCTGATTTTGTTCAGGGTGGAGGTAGTAATCCAGAGAAACTTTCAGAGGCAATCAGTAAAGCCAGAGAGATAATTGTTAAAAGTATTAATTAAAAGAGATGATAATATGAGTTCATTTCAACTAAAGATTATCGCCATTACAACGATGTTAATAGACCACATCGGTTCTGTTATCTTTCCAGAATATTTAATGTTTAGAATAATAGGCCGGCTTGCCTTTCCATTATTTGCTTTTTTAATAACAGAAGGCTATCGCCATACTTCAAACTTTAATAAATATTTAATCAGGCTTTCTATTTTTGCTTTAGTTTCACAATACCCTTTCTGGCTGGCTTTTGGTTTTGATGCCGGTCTGAATATATTTTTTACACTGTCTATAGGTTTATTGGCCATTTATTCATATGAAAAATACAAAAATATTCTCCTGGTTTTTTTTCTTGCAGTTTTCGCCGATTTAATAGGAGTAGATTATGGATTTTTCGGGATATTTTTAATTTATATGATTCATATTTTTAGAGATAACTTTAAATCAATGTTACTATATATTTCAGGTCTATATTTTTTCTTCTTCATAATAATTGGGCTGGTTACACCAGAAAGTTCTATCTTTTATTATATACAGATCTTTGCTTTGATATCTTTTTTATTCATAAAAGTATACAATGGCAGTCAAGGCCCAAAATTAAAGTATTTCTTTTATCTATTTTATCCTGTCCATTTATTAATTTTAGGGCTATTATTTTAAAATAAGAAAGATTTATATGCCTTAAAATAATAATTGTGTTGAGATAGTTCTTTTTCGTTAAGTTCTAAAAGAATTAGCTTTCAAAAAAATCAGAAAGTCAGGTGAGAAGAATTAAGATACTTGTAGATGGAGATGGTTCTCCAGTAATAAAAATAACTGAAGAAGTTGCAGAAAAATTTGGCTGTAAGTTAATTATTTTTACTAATTATGCCCATCAGGTAGAATCAGATTATGGCCAGGTTAAAAAGCTAGATATTGAATCACAGTCTGTTGACATGGAGATTATAAATAGAGTTAAAGCTGGGGATATAGTTATTACTCAGGATTATGGACTGGCTGCTCTAGTTTTAGGAAAAGGTGCCTCTGTAATCAATAACTCAGGTAATAGATATACTGAAGAGAATATAGATCATCTTCTGGCTAGACGCCACTTTTATGCACAAATGAGGAGGGCAAATAAGCGGCATCCAACTCATAGTAAAAGGACTCCAGAGCAAGACGAAAATTTTAGGGAGAGTTTAATTAGATTACTAGAAAGGCGTGATTAAAATTATCAGAAAAGATAAGTTATCAATTTTTGTATTTACACTGGTATTTCTATTAATATTTAGTCTGAATGTTTCAGCAGATCTAACAGTTCATTTTATAGATGTAGGTCAGGGAGATGCCATTTTATTGCAGCATCAGGAGGGCGATACAGTTTTAATAGATGGAGGCGATAGGTTTGCCAGCATCGAAGAGAAATTAATTTCCTATTTAACTGAGGCCGGTGTTGAAAGATTTGATGCAATCATTGCTACTCATCCTCATGCAGACCATATCGGAGGGCTGCCTGCTGTGATGGAAAACTTTCCTGTTGATGCTATTTATGATAGCGGCAGGGTTCATACTTCCCAAACCTATGAAAATTATCTGATGTTAATAGATGAAAAAGATATTCCTTTTAAAACACCGAGAAGAGGAGATAAAATAGAACTGGATAATCTGACTTTTGATATTGTTCATCCAGGTGAAAATGTTGAGGAGTATAGTTTAAATGATGCTTCTATAACAGCCCATCTTCAATATGGTCAGATATCATTTATTTTTACCGGTGATATTGAGGAATCAGCTGAAAGAGAAATTGTAGAGACTGGTATTGATATTAAGTCAACTGTTCTTAAAGTTGCCCATCACGGTAGTAGAACTTCTACTAATGATTATTTTCTAGAAGCTGTTAATCCAGAAGTAGCTATAATCCAGGTTGGTGAGAATAATAGGTTCAGTCATCCTGCTCCAGAAGTGAAAAATAGGCTCCAGGAAAATAACATTGATATATATAGAAATGATTTAAATGGCGATATAGTTATTAATACAGATGGAGAGACTTACACTATTGAAACAGCCAGTTCAGCTCAGGAAGAAGTAGAAAAAGAAGATTTAACTGAATCGAAGGAAAGTGAAGAAATCACTCCTGATACCGATGAAATCGAGGCTGATAATGACTTACTTAATATTAATCAGGCTTCTAAGTCTCAGCTAGAAACTCTCTGGGGTGTTGGCCCTGCTACAGCTGATAATATTATTGAGTATAGAGAGGAAAACGATGGTTTCCAGACAATTGAAGAGATTAAAGAAGTAGATGGTATTGATGAAAATAAGTTTAATAGGTGGAGCGAACAGATAACTATATAATTTAGGGGCTGCATACAATGAAGGTAACTGTAGATAGAATTGAAGATGGGATTGCTATTTTATTGATTAGACCAGAAGAAAAATATAGCCTGGAAATACCAGTTGATTATCTTCCAGCAGAAACCAA
>Ga0207421_10004255_pt1 | contig 16584 bp, 16 predicted proteins | sample SodLakKL_010_SED_4_FD_187542 | JGI IMG/M metagenome (GOLD analysis project Ga0207421, IMG submission 187542) | Alkaline sediment microbial communities from Lake Tanatar, Kulunda Steppe, Russia - 8KL_010_SED (SPAdes) (version 2) | ecosystem: Environmental > Aquatic > Non-marine Saline and... | reverse complement strand
TAATATATATTTATAGTATATATTATTTTATAGCAAAATATCCCGGTTGTCCATTTTTTTGGCAAAGAAAGTTAAATCATTTACTCCAGCCTTTTCTGGATGAATTCTCTTATTGATGCCTATGATATCATGGCTACAAGCAGATCTTATAAGAAAGCTATGAGAAAAGAAGAAGCTCTGGCAGAGATAAAAAGCTGTGCAGGTAGTCAGTTTTTGATCCTGAGTTGGCAGAAAAGTTTTTGGAATGATGGCTGAGGAGGTTTGAATGGAGTTACTTTATCATACAAATCAGGCTGCCCCAGGTGACTGGGGCAGCCTGTTATATATGAATTTTAATTTAATTTTTGGTTTGTAGACAATTTTTTAAAGATAAATATAATATAATTTTTATTAATATCTAATAATTTTATATTATAAGAAAACTCTCTCTATATATATTATTTTAGTAATTCCTTAGCTGCATCTACTGCTCTACTTCCATCTGGTGCATAAGCATCAGCTCCTATTTCTTCTTTAAATTCATTAGTTACTGGGGCGCCTCCAATAATTATATTAACTTTATTTCTTAACTTTTTTTCTTTGAGAACCTCGATTACATTTCTCATCTCTGATAAAGTTGTTGTTAATAATGCAGACATTCCCAATAAATCTGGCCTATGCTCTTCAACTTTTTTTGCAAATTTTTCTGCTGGTATGTTAACACCTATATCGATTACTTCAAAACCTGCCCCCTTAAACATCATTGATACTAAATTTTTCCCGATATCATGTAGATCGCCTTTTACTGTACCTATCAATAATTTGCCTTCGGCAGATACATCGCTTTCTAAATGTGGTTTAACAACATCCATTGATTCTTGCATGGCCCTAGCTGAAATTAAAACCTCAGGAACAAAAATTTCATCTGCTTTAAATCTTTGACCTATTACATCCATTCCAGATACTAAACCATATTTTATTATATCTTCTGCACTTTTACCTTCATCTAAAAAAATATTACATAATTCAACAGCCTCATTCTTTTTGCCAGTTATTATGGCATTTGATAAATCTTTATAATCTCTCATTGAAACCACCCCTTAATTAGTTTTTAAGAATTCTCAATTAGGTCATTTAATCTTCTTCTGTAATACTTAAAATTTTCAAAATCAACTTCAGGTGGAATAAGATGATCTCCAAATGGAATATAACCTCCGCTTTCCAAAACCTTTTTAACTGGTTTTAGAATTTCATCAATTTTACTTTTTCCTTTAGCAATTTCACTCTTAGGAATCCCCCCCATCATGACTAAATCCGGATATTTTTCTCTAACTTTAACAATATCCATACCACAATTTACCTCAAATGGATACATTCCAGTTATTCCTCCCTCAATAAATAGAGGTATTATATCCATACAATCTCCATCAGTGTCTATAAAAATCAAGTCTACTCCATTTGTTTTAAGAAAATCTGTCATTTTTTTATAATAAGGAAGCATAAACTCCCTAATATGTTCTTTTGATATCATAGAACCACTCCCAAAAGACATATCTTCCCAAAAATGAAACAAGTCAACATCTATATCTGCTAATACTTCTGAGTAAACTGCAATCCATAAATCAGTAAATGTTTTTAAAATATCATGTAATAAATCAGGATTATCATAATATGAAATAAAGAGCTCCTCATATCCCATCAAATGAGCTAAAGTTCCAAAATATCCTTGTGGATAACCCCCAAGCGCTAAGGGATAATCTCTATCATTATATTCTTCCACCACTTCTCCCCAATTTTCAGGAAGTCTACTTCTAATATTTTCAAAAGAAAGTCGTTCTGATTTTAATTTTTCCCAACTTTCTTTGTCTTTAATAGGCCATTCCCAACCTGACGGAATAGTAGCACTTTCTTTCAAATATATTCTTGTAACACCATCTACATCTTTATATTTTAGTTCTTCCTCAGTTTCTTCCAAAACCTCAGGTTTAAACATTGGTTGAAATAATAAATTTAAATTTAATAACTTTTGTGATTTGTCCATATTAAAATATTCTCTAACATCATTATCAAGCGGAAAACCTTGAGTAGGATTATATAAACCTCCTCCAGTTACAGCTATGCCAGAAGGCAGTTCATTTTCATCTACGTATTTATTATTTGAATTCCAGGCCGTAGAATAAAGAGAAGCAGTTGGGGTAGTTATTTCATCAGAAAGTTGAGGACGTTCATTTTCTTTTAAACCTTCTTTGTACCATTTATTTATTGTCTCCCCCCAATAACCAAATTCCCATTTCATAGTAGCTTTATCACTTGAAAAGTTAAGCATAGTCTCTAAAAATCTTTCTCTAGTATTCATTGTATTCCTCCTTGATTTTTTATTTATTTTGCTGGCCAAGCCATTGTTGTCATTAAAGCTAACTCTTTTTGGGTAGAATCAAGCCTAGAGAGTTGGACATAAATTGGTTTATCACTTTCAATTTTAATAGCATACGGAACGCCTTTGGGCACTACTTTTTGTTTGTCAGTTTTTAGTTTATCTACTCTTATATGGTTTGTCCTAAGTCCCTTACATTTAACCTGAAAACTTTCTATAGGAGAACGATTTTCAAAGAAAAAACTTAAAGAAATATTTGCTGTTTCTTTATTTAAGTTTAAAACACAAATACTTTCATGACTTTCTAAATTATTACTACTTTGAGTTGGAAGATAACCATCTGGTATAACCCATTCTTTTTTTCCATATTTAGTCATTTTATTCCTATCCTCCTTAAATTTTTAGCGGGTATTTACCATACTTTTTTACTGATTCAAAAAGTTTGTAAATATTTTCCAAGCTCGTATCTGGTTGTATATTATGAGCAGGTGCTAATAAATAACCTCCATTTTTTCCTGCAATCGCAATTTTGTTTTTTACTTCTTTTTCTACTTCTTTGGTAGTTCCATATGGTAAAATTTCTTGTATGTCAATACCACCAAAAAAAGCAATTTCTTTTCCATATTTTTGCTTCAATTTTTTTAGATCCATATCTTTAGCTTTAGGCTGTATTGGATTTAAAACATCTAGACCAATTTCAATCATGTCTTCTATGATTGGAAATATTGAGCCACAAGAATGATGAGCTATAATTATATCTGACTTTTCTTTTTTTAACTCATAATATACTTTTTTGTACCTGGGCTTAAATACTTCTCTCCATAAGTCCGGTGAGATAAGCATGCCTATTTGCGTGCCAAAATCATCTCCAGTCCAGATCACATCTGCCCCAATATTAATTAATTTTTTTGCACAATTAAGATTATATTCTTGTAATTTATCTAATAAATCTATAATATATGGTTTTTTTTGTGCTAAATCGAGCAAAAACTTTTCTAAACCCACTAAATTCCAAGCCAGTTCAAACATAAATGCTTCCACGCTAGCAATAACAGCATATTGATCACCATATTTTTCTGTCTGGATTTTTGCTAGATCAAAACGCCCCTCTGCCTCTGCTTTAGGAAATTCATAGTCATATAAGTCACTTGTTTTTTCAACATATGATAAAGGTCTCTCAACCGCCTCACTATAAAGCCCAACTTTCTTATAAATAATGCCCCATTCGTCTTTAAGTCTTCCATCTTCAAGTTTTTCTGTTGGAGAATCAAATGATCTCCCAGCCCCAATGCCAATTGCGTCATTTCCAAGTTCTAATAATATTTCTGTATGCGATATTCTTGTTGATAGAAAGGAATCTTCAACTTTAGTAGGAATATCCATATCATCACTTAATTTTTCAGCCACTTGAGGAGTTAGTGTTGCAAAAACTGGAACCTGGTCTGGTATTTTATTTTTCAAAGTTGTTATTACTCTTTTTTTTGAATTCATATACTATCACCCCAAAATTTTCATTATTAAAAATTAAAATTATATTTTCTATTTCTTTTATAAATTACATCTATCGTTACCGCAATTATTAACAGTACTCCTCTTACAACTCTTCGCCAATGGATAGGGATTCCTAATAATACCAGTCCATTAGAAATAACAGCAAGTAAAGCCACTGCTAAAATGACACCAAAAAGATTGCATTTTCCTCCTTTCAAACTAACTCCACCCAAAATAGTGGCTGTGATCACTTCTAGTTCAATTCCAGTTCCCATATCTGGAAGACCTGCTCCCAATTGGGAAGTCGTTATTACAGCTCCTGCCGCGGCCATTAAACCACATATAACAAAAGAATATAACTGATATGAACCAACTCCAATTCCAATATAATGAGAACCTTCAATATTGCTTCCAACAGTAAATAAATTTCTTCCAAACTGAGTATATTTTAGAATTATATAAAAAAACAAAAGAAATAAGACTAGTAATACTATAGACAATGGAACAAAACCAGCCAGTAAATATCTACCAAGTTGGCCATATCCTGAATGATTAATTCTAGTTGGGTTGCCTTCTCCAATTAAATAAGCTAACCCACGAAAAATTGACATTGAACCTAAAGTAGTAATAATAGCATTAATTCCAATTTTTGTTACAATAAAACCATTTAAAAATCCTAAAAATGCTCCAAAAAGTAACGCAAGAGGAACCATTAAAATTACTGGCACATTTAAATTAAATATAGTTGCTAAAAATACGGCTGTTAGCCCCAATATAGACCCAACTGACAAATCTAGATTTTTGGTTAAAATCACTAATGACTGACCTAAAGCAAGAAACCCCATGACAACCATGTTATTTAGTATATTAGTTAAATTACGAGTTGATAGAAAAGCTTCGGAAGAAAAATTTAGGTATGCCACTAAAAGAACAAATAAAATTCCTAAAGAAATTAATATAGGATCTACATAAATACTGAAAAAATCTTTTGCTTTATCATAAAAACTTTCATTGGTTTCTTGAGTATGCACTGATAATTTACCCCCTAAAAATATTAGTTTTAGGTTCTTACTTCATATGCTGCTACTATTAAAATAATTAATGCTCCTCGGACAATTTGCACATAATAATAATCCACACCCAAAATAGTTAATCCATTAAAAATAACTGACATTATCAAAACACCTAGTAAAACACCGCCAATTGTTCCTTTGCCCCCCTCTAATGCAGTGCCTCCTAAGATTACAGCTCCAATCACTTCTAATTCAAAACCCAAACCATGTTGTGGCATGCCAACTGCACTTCTTGAGGTAAATAATAATCCACTATAGGCAGCAAATATTCCACAAAGAATGTATAATGCAAAGCTGTATTTTTTAATTTTTAATCCAGAAAAAACAGCCGCTTTGGAGTTAGAGCCCATCATATAAATTTTTCTGCCAATTTGGCTTTTGTTCATAAGTACATATCCCCCAAAATACAAAAAGGGGATTAAAATAAAAGGAAAAGCTATACCAGCTAATGTTCCCCTTGATAAAAATAACAAATTTTCTTCTCTAATTAAGACAGAACGTCCTTCTGTTAATACAAATCCCAACCCAGTAGTTGCCGCCATTGTACCCAATGTACATATTATTGCATTCAAACCTATTTTTGTAATTAATATTCCATTAATTAGTCCAATTATCAGACCAACTGCTAAACCTAATAATATAATAGTATTAATTGAAAAAATCTCTAATGTATATAAATATGCTACAAAGCTACTAGTCAGTGCAACATTTCCTCCAATAGATAGGTCAATACCCCCTCCGAACATAACAAGGCTTAAACCTAATGCCGCTACAGCAATCGCTGATGAATTTATCAACATTCTAAAAATATTATTATAACTTCTAAAATGTGGACTAAAGTAAGAAAATATAATAACTAAAATCACTAATACTACAAATAAAATTAATGTTGTTGATATATTATCTAGCGAAATTCCATTTCTTATTTTTTTAGTTATATTAGAACTATTAACTTTTTCTAATAACACCATTAATCCCCCTAGCAAAATGTTTTTAAGCCAGAATTATTAAACTGCGCTACTTACTAATTTTTCCTTGTTAGCCTCTTCTGCTGAAAACTCAGCTTTAATTTCCCCTTTGTTCATTACAAGTATTCTATCGGACATGGACAAAATCTCTGGCAGTTCAGAGGAAATAATTACTATCCCTTTCCTTTTTTTTCTTTGGTCATCAATCAAATTATATATCTCATCTTTTGCTCCAACATCAATCCCTCTTGTTGGTTCATTTAAAATCAAGAAATCTGTCTTACATTCTAGCCATTTAGCTACAACAATTTTCTGCTGATTACCTCCACTCAAAGTTTTGACTTTTGTATGAATATTAGGCGCTTGAATATTTAGCTCTTTAACCCACTTATTAACTTTTTCTTGCTCAATCTTTTTATCAATTAAAAATCTATTGCCCAAACTCTCTATATTTGTAACTGTAATGTTTTCATCTATGTTTTTTTCTAAAGCTAAACCTTCTGTTTTTCTTTCAAAAGGTATTAAACCCACCCCAAGTTTTTTCGCTTTATTTGGATGGTCTATTTTGATTTTTTCATTATTCAAATAAAATTTACCTTTATCTAATTTTAGTATCCCAAATAAAGCACTTGAAAGTTCGGCTTTTCCGCTTCCAACTAAGCCATAAATACCAAGCACTTCACCGCCATGAATATCAAATGAGATATTACGCAAAATTCCTTTAACCTCAAGATTTTTTACAGATAAAACATTATCATTTTTATTATATTTTGATCTTTTAAATTTTTTTCGTTCAAGATCCTTGCCTACCATAAATCTAACAACATCATCTTTATTTGTTTCATTTGTATTTAATGTCTTGATTTTTTCTCCATTACGCAAAACTGTTACCCTATCTGTTATTTCAAATATTTCTTCTAATCTATGTGATATATATAATATGCTGACGCCTTGTTTCTGGCAACTATTAATTATCTCAAATAATTTTTCTGTTGCTTCATTACTTAAAGCAGCTGTTGGTTCATCCATAACAATTAACTTAGAATTTTTATAAACCGCTCGGGCTATTTCAATTATTTGTTTATCAGCAACACTTAAATTCACAACTTTTTTTCTAGGATCAATTTCAACCCCTAGCCAACTCAAAACCTCTTTTGCTTTTGTGTTCATCTTTTTCCAATCAACAAATTTTCTATCAGATATCATAGTTTGATTGCCAACAAAGATATTTTCTGCCACCGTTAACTCATTAAATGAATTTAGCTCTTGATAAATAACTTGCAAACCTAATTTCTCAGAAATCTTCGGATTGATTTTTGTTCTTTTAACTCCGTCAAAAACAATGCTGCCCTTATCTGGTTTATGATAACCTGCAATTATTTTGATTAAAGTTGATTTTCCTGCCCCATTTTCACCAACAAGCCCGTGAATTTCACCTTTTTTTATTCTCAAATCAACTTCACTTAATGCTGTAACTCCAGGAAATCTTTTAGTTATATTATTAGCTTCTAAAATATATTCAGACCCCATTAAATAATCACCTCTTACTAAAGTTACCATGGGAGGTTTTCAACCTCCCATGGTTTAATTAACGAAATTATCTATTCAGGATAATATTCATCAATATTTTCAGGAGTTATAACTATATTATCTACAAAAATTTCATCAGGCACTTCTTTATCCTCCATTAAAGCCACCATACCAGGAACTGCATATTCGCCATATCTTTCAGGAAAATATGCAACAGAACCATTAATTCTGCCTTCTCTTATCAATGTTTGACCTACATCATCTGCTCCTTGTGAAGCGGCAATTACATCATTACCAGGATCATAACCCATCATTTCTAAGGCAGAGATCGCCCCTTGCATCATTTGGTCATTTAAAGTTGTAACAACAATATTATTAGCAGCAGGGTTAGCAGCTAATACGTCTGACATTGCCTCTCTAGCTTCACCTGCTTCTCCAATACCACCATCAGTTCTTACAATTCTTTCTTCTGCTTCATCTTCACCAAATTCTTGAATAAAAGCATCAGCAAAACCTTCGGACCTCATCATAGTCACTTCGCCACCAGCGGGATTTTGTAATAACACTATTAAATCAACAGCATCCCAACCCCCCCAAAGATCTTCAATTTCTTTTATTGCAAATTCTCCAGCTAACTGAGCTACTTCCCAATTATCAATACCCATAAATGGAGCATTTGGAACAGGCACATCGATAGCTAAAATAGGTATACTAGCCTCTCCAAAATCTTCAGAAATCATTTCATTTACATCTGCATCAGCTTGAAACTGAATAAAACCATCGGGCTCCCTAGAAAGCATTATATCTGCATTTCTAATTGCTGTATCAGGATCATAATCATTATTCATTATAATTAAATCATCTTCATCAATACCAGCAAGCTTGGCTTGCTCGATTATACTTTCTCTTACATTGGTGTAAAATCCTTCCCCTTCCATGACATTAGCAAATCCCATAACTTTTCCTTCACCTGGGAGACCTGGGTACTCTTCTCCCTTTTCTGCTGCTTCTAAATAATCTTCAAAACCATAATCTCCTGCACTAATTACAACTGGAAAAGCCAAAATCAAACCTGTGATTATTATTGAGATTAAACTAGCTTTTATAATATTATTTTTAAAAAACATTTTTTATCCCCCTTGTAATCTAATATTCTAAAGATACTTTTAATAAATTTATTCTTTGAAAGTTCCACCTCCTCTATTAACTAATATGAAAAATAATATATTTTCTCTAAAATCACCTCCTTAATCTAATATCCTGGCAAACCAATTATTAACAAGTTATTCATAATATTTCAGTTTAATTGTTTTTCTTATTAATTCCCTTCCTTCTTCTAAATTACTAACTTCATTCTGGGCGATTAGTTGAACAATAATATTTCCTAAAGCTGTAGCTTCAAATGGACCTGCAATTACTCTGCGCCCTGAATGTTTTGCAGTTAATTCACATAGAATATCAGATCTTGCTCCACCACCAACCATATGAATTGTTTCAATATCTTTTCCTGTAATTTTTTCTAGTTTATTTATATTATTGCAATAGTCAGCTGCTAGGCTTTCATAAATACCACGAACTATTTCCCCGAAATTTCTAGGAATGCATTGTTTAGTCTCTTTACAATAATTTATAATCTCTTCAATCATATTATCAGGGTTGATAAATCTTGGATTATTTGGATTAATTCTAAATAGATTTCCCTTTGCTTCATAGGCTTTATTAGTTATTTCTTCATAACTAATTTCTCCCTCTTTCTCTTCCCAAGTTTGTTTGCACTGCTCAATAAGCCATAAGCCCGTTATATTTTTTAAGAACCTAATTCTATTATTAACACCACATTCATTTGTGAAATTTTCTTCAAATGCTTCTTGATTTATAATAGGTTCATCCAGCTCTGCGCCAAGTAAAGACCAAGTCCCGTTACTTATAAATGCACTATTTTGGTTATTTTTAAAAGGAATAGCTGCCACTGCTGATGCAGTATCGTGGCTACCGACAGAAAACACAGGGATGTTTTTATTAAATAAATTTAAATCAGTTGATATATTTTCATTAATTTCTCCAATAAGCGTACCTGGATAAATTATTTCTTTAATCATATTTTTCGGATAATCTAAAGCTCTAAAAATTTTTTTGCTCCAAACTCCTTTTTTAACATTAAAAAGTTGAGTTGTTGAAGCATTTGTATATTCATTAAATTTCTCGCCAGTAAGAAAAAAATTAATCAAGTCAGGAATCATCAAAAAATCTTCTGCTAAATCAAAAACCCAAGGCCGATATTTTTTATCAGCCCATAATTGCACCAGAGTATTTATTGGTATAAACTGAATGCCAGTTTCTTTATAAATTTCACTTTTATTTAATTGGGAGAATATTTCTTCGTATAATTTATTAGTTCTTGAATCTCTATAGTGATAGGGGCTAGAAATTAAATTCCCATCACTACTAAGATAAGCATAATCCACACCCCAACTATCTACACCTAAACTAGTAATACTTTCCTCGTAACTACTCGCTTTTGTTATCCCATTTTTAATCTGATTATAAATGCCAAGAATATTCCAATATATGCTCTTATTTACTTTAATTCCTTCGTTGCTAAATCTATAAACTACTTTTGTTTTAATTTCTTCTCCATCATATAGTCCTTTAACAACTCGACCACTAGAAGCTCCTAAATCAACTGCTACTATATTCTTCACGTTAACCCCCCCCAGCACCTACCATTCAGAATATTTATCACTGGATTTTCTGTATTCTTTAAGTTCAATATTGGAGCTCTTAACTGTGTTAATTATCTCGGCAGAGGTTTCCAGAGAAGAGGTCCATTGATAGGCTTCTTCTAACATTTGTCCAACAGCAAAGCTCCCATGGCCTCTCAACATAACTATCTTATAATTTTTTAAGTATTCTGGAACCTCTTTCATGACTTCTTTAGAGCCCACTGTGTGTTCAGCTGAAACTACAGGTACTTTATGAAGCAAATACGAACCTTCCGAGTCTACAGGAATGATCTCATCCTGTTCTAAAGAAAGAGCTACGGCATTCACCGGATGAGCATGTACAATAGCCAAAGCAGTCGTTTGGAGATATATTTCTCTATGCACTTTTAACTCAGTGGAAGCTAATACTACACCAGAATCATTTTTAAAAAGGCCAGTTTCAATTATATCTGAATCTTTCAGATTATGAATCATAGAACCACGTCTGGTAATCAATACCCGGTCTCCACTTCTAACACTTATATTTCCTCCATGAGAACTAACCGCATTCTGCAAAAAAAGATCTCTGCCTACCTGCTTTATCTGATCATACATCAATATCAATCCCTTCCAAGCCAAGATCTTTTAGTTTTTCTTCAGTAGGTACACCCTGATTGTTCCAGCCCCGGGAACGATAATATTCATCCAGCATTACTTCCTGCTCAAAAACCTGATTGCTGGCGGGACCACTACCAGTTTCTTTTAAAAATCTCTGAGGTAAACGGTCGTCTTCTCTTCTAAATCCGGCATTCAAATTAAAAATCCTTTCAATATTCCAGATTCTTTCACCCATATCCAGCAGATCTTGTTGAGTTTTTTCTACTCCTGTTACGGCCGACAACACTCTGGCAATAAATTCTTCTCCCACAGCAAAGGTTAAAAACTGACAAAGAACCAGAGAATCAATAATGGCAACAAAATTTTGTTGGTTAATTAGAAGTCCTGATTTGCCTTTAGGCTGAAATCTATCTATCATTTTAGGTACTCCTAATAACTCTGGACCAAGCATATTGCCTCGCAAATGACAGGCTCCTCTGTTGGAAGTAATATAACCAAGTCCCCTCCCCTTTAAACCTCTAGGATCATAGGCCGGCAGGACTAACCCTTTAACTTCCATTGCAAATTCTCCAGCATCATAGCTATGGGCAAATTCTCTGGGGCCCCTGGCTAGTTCCTCGCCAATTCCTTCCCTTAGAGCAATCTTTTCTATCAAATTCTTGATTTTATCCGCTTCACCAAAAGAAATATCATATTCAACAATTCCTTTTTCTGCCATTTCCATAAAACAGGAGAGTGTTCCTCCTGTAGTTATAGTATCAAGTCCTAAATCATTACAAAGATAGTTGAATTCTGCAACTGCTTCTATATCACCAACGCCTAAGTTAGAGCCCATTAGACCAACAGTTTCATATTCCGGCCCATGTCCCTCTTCGTTTTTTGTTTTTGTCCGTCTCTCACATCTAATAGGGCAGTTATAGCAACCGCTATTTTTCTGCAAAATTTTATCTGTAAGCATTTCACCTGAAATATTTTCAGCCATTTCAAATTGAGTTTCAGTAAAATTACGGGTTGGCAAAGCTCCAGCTTCATTAACTAAATTAACTAACATGCTGGTGCCAAATTTAGGCATAGCTTCAGAGGTCAGTGGATTTGCTTTTATCCATTTCTTTAACTCATAATTAACAAAGTCAAATTGTTCTTTATCAGCAATTTCAACCTTTTTATTCCCAGAAACTGAAATAGCTTTTAATTTTTTAGCCCCCATAACAGCTCCTACTCCCCCCCGACCAAGCGAACGTTTTCCATTCACCGAAATAGAAGCAAATTTGACCTGATTCTCCCCAGCTGGTCCAATCATTAAATTTTGATAAGAACCTTCTTCCTCTTCATTTAAGTTTTTATCAATAAATTTAATGCCTTTACCCCAGAGTTTGCTGGCATCTTTTATCTTAGAGTTTTCTTCATCAATGACCAGTCGCACAGGGGTCTCGGACTGACCTTCAATAACAACCACATCATAGCCTGCACCTTTTAATACAGCACCCCAAAACCCACCTGCATTTGAGTCAAAAATGGTTCCTGTTAAAGGGGACTTAGTTGATAGGCTCATCCTTCCACTTGTAGGGACCTTAGTTTTAGTCAGGGGACCAACTGCAAAAACCAATTTGTTTTCTGGGCTCAAAGGATCCACTTTAGATTTTATCTCATCATAAATAATTTTTGTTCCCAGACCTCTACCACCTATATAATCTTCTAACACTTCTTTAGGAATGTTTTCTGTGTTTGTTGTGTTTTCTGTTAAATTAACTCTTAATAATTTACCTGTCCATCCGTACATATTTTTTCATCTCCTTAACATAAATTATTTACTTCTATTCTTTATTTCTATGCAATAATCAGATTTAGTATATGCATCTAATGGATCAAGGGGGCAGCCCATCTCTTGTCTAACTTTTTCTAGAAGAGGTTTAACATCTGTATTATAAGCATCTTGTAAAATTTCTTCTGCTTTTATTATATTTCCATTTTCTTGAGCTTGTTCTAATGATTCATAGTTTACTATTAAAGCTTTAGCAAATAATTCTTGAAGTCTTATAACAGATTGAATCATAGCTTCAATTTTTGGCTTTATATTATGACTTTGATCAATCATATAAGCTGGCGTAATTTTCTTCAGTTTATACCCTTTGACAAGCTCCACATAGATTAAAAACAATTCATATGGATTAATTGACCCTGAAGTAAGATCATCGTCAGCATATTTTTTATTATTGAAATGAAATCCACCTAATTTATCCTCATCGATTAAGAAAGCTACGATATGTTCTATGTTGGTTCCTTGTGGGTGATGACCTAAATCTACAAGAGTTTTTGCTTTTTCACCTAATAATTTTGCATAATGTGTTGCCATACCCCAGTCAGCTATATCAGTATGATAAAAAGCTGGTTCAAAAAATTTGTATTCAATTAACATAATCATTTCCTCATCCAATTCATTATATATTTCAGATAAAGCTTCTTCTAATCGTCTTTTTCTAAATATAAAATCATCCTGACCAGGATAATTAGTACCATCAGCCAACCAAATGCTTAAGCACTCTGAATTAATTTTTCGCATAATATCAATGCATTCCAATATATGATTTATAGCCTTTTCTCTAATCCTAAAATTTGGATTAGTTAAACTCCCCAATTTATAATCATTGTCCTGAAAAAGATTAGGATTAACAGCGCCCAATTGAATACCTTTTTCATCAGCATAGTCTAATAAACTCTGCCAGTCATCTGTGTTATCCCAAGGTATATGCAGAGCAACTTTGGAAGCAATGCCTGTGTATTTATGTACTTGAGCAGCATCTGAAATTTTTTGAAATGTTGTTTTTGCAGATTGAGATTGTTCAAAAACATTAAAACGAGTTCCACTATCAGCATAACCCCAGGATGGCGTTTCAATATTTTGTTTCTTTAGTCTTGATATTATTCCATCAATATTTACTTCTTCAGGCAAGCTTTTTTTCGCCCATTTACTTATATTTATATTTTTGCTTTTCATTTTACTCCCCCTAAATTATGCTTTAATTTGAATAAATACCAATTTTTTGAGATTTAAAAATAATGACAAGTTTTAAACTAGCTAATATTTAACTTCTGGATTATCTTCGAGAATCCTTTTTTTATTTGCTTTTATTTTTGTTTTTCTTTTTTTATTTTTGTTTTTCGGCTATTATTTAGTTTTTACTAATTATTGTATAATATGGGTTGTCCCTAATTGCATGTTTGTATGATTTAATGGTATAATTTAAAAAATATATTAAATAAGTAAATAGAAATTATTTATTAATTTATAAACTAAGCAAAAAGAAAGGGGAGTAAGATGTTAGCCGAAGAAAGAAGACAACATATTATTGAGTTACTAAAAAAAAAGAAAAGTGTAAAAGTTAATGAGCTCAGTGAAAATTTATCGGTAACTAAAGAAACAATCAGGAAAGATCTAGAATTATTGAATCAAAAAAATTTATTGAAAAGAACTCATGGAGGAGCCCTAGCAATTAATAATAACAAAGAAGAGCTAGCTTTTAATATTAGAAAACAAAAAAATATTGCTGAAAAACAAAAAATAGCAAAAAAAGCTAGTAAACTAGTTAAACCAGGTGACACATTATTTATAGATGCAAGTAGTACCTGTTTATATTTCGTTCGTGAAATTTTAGAGATTGATAATATTACTATTATAACAAATTCTGTCCGTAACACTGTTGAATTAGCAAAGAATAACAATATTTCAGTTATCAACACAGGAGGATTACTCCGACCACATAACTATTCTCTTATAGGACCTCAAGCAAACAAAATTGTAAAAAAATATAATGCTGATAAATTTTTCGCCTCATGTACAGGAGTTTCTTCGAAAATAGGTGCAACTGACTCTAATGACTTAGAAATAGAAGTAAAACGGAATATGGTACAAAAATCTAAAAAAACTATTTTATTGATTGACCATACTAAATTTAATAATATAGAGCTATCTACTTTTGTACAGCTTAAAGATATTAAAATGATTATTACAGATAACCCACAACATCAAAACATTCAAGATAAATTTAAAAATTACCCAGAAAATTTCATCATATAAGAACTAATAAGTTAAAATGAATTATTTCACTTCGAAAAGCCAGTAATAATCTTCTATTAAATTTAGTTTGCGGTTATTTTTTGCCAAAAGGTACTTAAAATAATTGAAGAACATGATTATCAGAATATTACTGTTGAATTTTTACCCCAGGGATTGCACAATAAACCTGATAGTAACCAGATGACAGTTAAAATCCAGGAGAAAATTGATGAGCTAGAGAAAAGAGAAGATTTTGCTTATATTATTCTGGCCTATGGTTACTGCAGTGGAGGTGTTGAAGGATTGAAAACCAAACTAGCTAAACTTGTAGTGCCTAAAATTCATGATTGTATCCCTCTGCTTCTAGGTGAAACAACTGAAGAAATAGCAAATAAAGCCAAAAACGAAACTATTGCTAATTTTAAAAATAACAGAGATAAAACTTACTATTTAAGCCGGGGCTGGATTGACTGCGGTGGTGATGTTTACAAACAGTATCTTCATCTAACGAATAATATGCAAGATTGGATAGATAGATTTGCCGACTTCCAGAAAAAAAATAAACAGGCTGTTGTCGACTGGCAGAATAATGACAGCTATCATTTCAGAAGAAAATATAGTGAAGAGGATGCTGAGTTTATTAGCTTTGAATGTCTTAAGGGTTATGAAATGGTAACTTTGATAGATAATGATAATCTAGCTCCTATACACCGGGATTATGCTAAGGAAAAATTTGATTTTGTTGATAGTCTATTATTAAAATATCGGGGAAGAGGGATTGAATATATAGAAATTAAGGGTAATTTAGACTTTCTGGATAGTCTACTTTTACCTGAAAATTATTCCTATAAAAAATTTGAAGGCAAGACTGGTGAAGGAGTAAATGAGCTTTTAATATTCTCTCCCGGGGAAGAATTAAAACTTAGAAAGCATCTTTTAAAATAAATACAATTAATATAAATTTCGAGTTTTACAGATTTCACAACATAGACAACCACAACATTAATCAAGCTTTTATATTCATTATATTTAAACTGAAATTTTTAATTAAGGAGGTGAAAACCATAATGAAACTGTTTTTTAAGGCAGCTTTTCTCCTGGTTTTTCTTATCTCTTTCTGGAAAGCCTGGTTTTTTAATAAAACGAAAATCGAATTTGGAACCAACAAAACTTATCAAAAAACCTACAAAATATTTTGATTCACTGTTTTTAAGCTGCTACTTACTATTTACAGATCAATATTATACCACCTTTAATATGCCATCTGAATTAAAATCAGTCGGAATAATAATGTGATATAGCTGCCATAGATAGTAAAACTGTAAATCCGATTATTGCCCCAAGCCAGCGAGGAATATTAAATCCTTCATCTGCTCCTTTCTTGAATTCAGCTCTGTGACCATAATTATCTTCAGCAACAATCTTATCCCATTCCAGCTCTTCAGCATACTCCATTTTCCCTTCCCTATCTGTCTGGCCCCGGTACACCACCTCTCCATCACGGTATATTGAAACATCTATTTGGATAGTACTGGTACCATCATCAAAAGCTGCTTTCATTTCACCATCTTTAACCTCTTCAATTAATAAGTCATGAGCTGCAAGAGGATAACTAAAAAATGGGTATGAGTATGATTATATTGGTTTAAATCATATCCTCTTTTTGGAGTTTTAGATTATCTTTAAAATAGGATGCTTGAGCATAAATCATTTAATGAGAACTCACTCTTTACAGGGTTGTTAAAACAATAAAAAGCCGCCTTCTCAGGCGGCCTATTATCATGCTTGCTAAATT
>Ga0207421_10004254_pt1 | contig 16591 bp, 21 predicted proteins | sample SodLakKL_010_SED_4_FD_187542 | JGI IMG/M metagenome (GOLD analysis project Ga0207421, IMG submission 187542) | Alkaline sediment microbial communities from Lake Tanatar, Kulunda Steppe, Russia - 8KL_010_SED (SPAdes) (version 2) | ecosystem: Environmental > Aquatic > Non-marine Saline and... | reverse complement strand
GGACCACTACAATTAATATTCGACCTAGCATTAGGTGGAGGAGCGGGACCAGAAGAAACAAAAAAGAAAAAATCAAAAGTAAAAAAAAGAAAAAGAATGAAAAAAAGAGCTTAGATAAAATAAAATGGATCGATTAAAATGAAACCGAAAATGATCAAGATTCTACTCTTCGCAGCATTAATGGCAGGACCAATGATCCTAGCATATTTCTATCAGCCTCTTCAAATAGTAATATTCATATTTATAGGAATATTGATCTATTACGCAATATCTCAAAGAATAAAAAGCACGTCGCTGAGACTAATATTCTTTGGAATCTTCATGTTCATATTTTATCAATTGTGGATGGTTCTAGGTGCACTCATAATGTTTTATTATATAGCTGGAAGCTTTGGATTTTCATTCGTATCATCAATAATAATCTTTGGAGTAGGAAAAGATTAAAATGCAATAAATCTAAATAAGAAAAGAACAAGAAATATAATTGAAACAAAATAAAGGTAATAAAATGATAGGAACATGGATAATGGCAGACATGTGGAGTGATTTAAGACTCGCACTAACGATAATCGCATTCATTTTCCTGGTCAAATGGAGTTCAGATATATTGGATAACAAATTACTTGGAATTATAGTAGCGGCAATAATAGCTTACTTGACATTTTTCAGACACTACCAATTACTAATAATAGGAATAATCCTATTCTTCGGATACCCAATCTTTGCGGGAATAGCAAAAGCGATGTCTGATGAAGATGACTAAAGAAATTGAAAAGGCTGATTAAAAATGGATTCATTTTCAACAATAATAATGTTACTAATGGTATTCATAGCCTACGTACAGGGAATACTGTGGTTCGCGATAGGAGGATTAATTGTACTTTTATTACTTACAAAAAGCATTTTAATATTCTTAGTTTCTGCAGGAGGAATAGGAATAATAGAATTCCTTGGAATGCAGGAATATTGGTTCGTAGTACTTTTTGCAACAGCTGCTCTAATATTGATAAGAGAAAGAAGAAAATCTAAAGAAGAAGACTTTTATTCAACTGAAATGCTAGATTTATTGGACGAATATTAACTTTAAAATAGTTTTGAAGGGAAAACCACCAGTAGATTTTTGAATTGCAAAAACATTATATTTATAAAGAATAGTACACACAAACTACAATAGTAGTGTAACCACAGAAGAGTAGTTACACTTAGAGGTGGAAAAATGAAACCAATTCAAGTTAGACTAACTGAAAGACTAAAAGAAAAACTGGATGAAGAAGTAGCCAAAGGAATATATCCAAATAGATCAGAAGCAATGAGAGATGCAATAAGAAGATTAACTCAAAAAAGAGGAGGAGATGAAAATGGATAAACCTACAATAACTCTGATATTCATAACTCTAGGCTTAGTGTATTTAGGAATGGTTAAGATAGCAGCTCTAACGGGAGCAGCTGCAGCAATGATCTTCTATTCAGGCAAAGAAAAAAGTAAATCAAAATCATCAAAAAGCTCAGATTTCAAAGTACAACCGATAAAAGTAAAGAGAAAATGGGATGAGGATGTAGATTCAATCTACCCTAAAAAAATGAATATAGTGATGGCTACACCCAGAACAGGAATAAGCGATGATTTAGAAGATTCTCTTGAAGGAATAGGTGAAATGATAGGAAAAACAGCTAAAAAAATCAAGGATGGGAGCTGATTAAAAATGAATGGAAAAATAATTGGATCAGCAGGGATAGCAATCCTAGCAGGATTTTATCTAGGGTTAATAGAAATATCAGCTATAATAGCAGCTTCAATACTTTTAATAGGATATTCAGGAAAAAAAGAAAGTAAAAAAAAGAAAACAATGAGTAAAAATAAAGGAAAAGAAGAAACGATACTTCATCCAGTGGTATACGAAGATGCTGGAGACCCTCCAAACCTCTACCCGGAAAAAAGCAAAATAAAAGTATATCCAAAAGGAACAGAAAAGAAATTAACAGCTCAACACATGGCTGATACAACCGAAAACATAGCTGAAATAGTAACTAAAAGTGTGAAAAAACTCCTAGATTAGGTGCATAAAAATGGTAAAAAATATATTGATAGTGGTCGCGATAGGAGGATTCCTTCACCTGGGAGGATACCCCTCAATAGCAAGAATAGCGATAGGAATAGCAATATTGGGAGGATTAATCTCTTTATTCAAAGGAAAAAAAAGTAAATCAAAGGATAAAGAATCAGATTCAAAAAAAGACTATTTAATGGATCCTATAGAAATAGAAACAACCAGGAAACCAGATTATCAAATACCCAGCAATATGGTAATGAAGGTATCTCCGAATAAAAAACCAAGTCAACCTAAATACGTAACAGCAGTGGGTAAAATATCCTCACCACTGACAAAATACATAGGTAAAAAATTAAAAGATTAGAAAGGTGAAAAAAATGGCGAAACATATACTGATACAAAGTGAACCTCCTGAGAAAAGCAAAATGAAGGAACATCCAGTACTGCCCAACCCAGCGGCAGAATTACCTTTAGAATACGGGAAAACACCGGAAGATTTACAGATATACAAAAAAGCAGAAACAGGTAAATTATCCACGGAATCAAACATACTGGATAAGATATTCAAAGGTCTTCCAATAACACTGAAAAAAGAAGAAGATTGAAATCAATTAATTCTTCTTTTTCTTTTCTTTCTCTCTTAACTCTATCAAAATATCTTTATTTGTCTTAAGGATCTTTTTTTCAATATTCATCAAAGCAGAAACTTTATTCTTAGCTTTACGAACCTCTTCATAAATCTCTTTATTGCTTACACCACTCAAATCCTCTTCAGTACCTTCAGGAACCATTTCTTTCGAAAAATCCTTGGATAAATCATCGGAATCTTCAGAAACATCTTCAGAATCTTTCTGGGATTTAACGGAATCTTCTTCAGAATCTTTTTCTACACTTTCCTTTTCCTTAACACCTTTATCTATTTCTTCGATTTTATCAGTTATAGATTCAAAACCCTCTGAAATACCTTCTATCTTTTTTTCAAGTTCTTCTGAATCTTCTTCATCTTCAATATTTTTTTCTTTTCTCTCTTTAGGCTTAGAGTCACTTTTTTTCTCTTCCTCATTCTTTTCTTCTTTATTAGAATTAGTCTTATGCAAGATAGAATCTATTTTTCCTGCTTCCAAACCCAGTTGCTCTAAATTTCTTCTAATCTCTTCTTCTGAAGCACCAGTTTGCCTCATAGATTTTACTATTTGTTTAATATTCTCAATATTATCCTCAGACATCGAAACACCTATGATTTTAATTAACCTCAATATTAATAAATTAGCCTATCCTTATTAATGTAACCTATCTTAATTAGAAAATTCATAAGGAAGAAATTTAAAAATAAATAAGGGTAAAAATGGAACTAGATATGCCAAGAGGACCATGGAAAGAAGTATTTCATGGAAATTGGGGAAAAAATAAAATATTCCTATTCAAGAACCCTGATCTCTATACAGTAACAGCCGTAGAGGACAGAGAAGATGGAGAACTACAAGGGTTCGTTCTATTTCTAAACAAATACTATGCAGTAGCTGGAAACGTATCTCGATTAAATACTGAATTAGGAGGATACAGTACCCTATTGGAGAAAAACCTCCCAACAAAGAAAGGAAGATTTTTTACAATATCAACCGGTCCAAAATACACTGAATCAAAAACAAAAGAAATAGATTCAAAAATAGAGGAAATGTTTTACAATCTCAAGGAAAAGGATAAAAAATTATACGAGTTGAGTAAGGCGCATGAAGTTGACCTAACGGAATTAAAGAACACGAGTGAAGAGGAAGAATCATTACTTTTCAACAGACCAAATCTAATTAACGCATTATTGAATCCAAAGATAAAGGAAGAAACAGAAGAAAAAGGACAAAAGATACTAATAGGTAAAAAACTGGACGGTAGAAAAGCCGAAGAAAACATAAACAGCTTCAAATCAACGCTGATAATAGGGGAAAAAGAACAAAGGGAAAAAGCCATACATATACTACTAGAAAACTGTGTACTCTCAGGAGTAAACGGAATAGTATTCGACGATTCAAATGACTACGATAACTTATCTTCTCCAAACATAGAGTTTCCACATGAAGAGTATTCTGACATACAACCAATAGGAATGCCCGTTAGAAACCTAAAACCAGGAGAAGTTCAAATAAATCTAAGACATATAGATAGTAAAGGATTTAGAGAAATACTGGACATACCAAAGGAAAGTAAAAAAGAATACACAGGAAAGAAAACAAGTGAAATAATAGACAGAATAGTCAACGAAGAGGATCCAAGATCCCTTAAAGATATAGAAAAGGAACTAGCAACCGGAAAAGAAGAAGTGGAGAAATTCCACAGATACAGAGGGATAAGATGGATGAAAGTGATGAATCAAATTTACCCTGACTTCATAAATGGAGAAACAGACTTAAAATCTTTAGTGTCTGCTTATCTACAATCAATGGGATCAATAATAAGAATAGACATATCAATGCTTCCACCAGAAATGAAAAGAGCATTCGCATACTCATTCTTAAGAGGACTATACGAAGAAAACAAACAAGAAGGATTCACAAGAAGAATGAGAGCAATGGTTATAATGCCGAAAGGAGAAATACACGCTCCTAAAAACCCAACACAGAGACTACAGGAAAACACTCTGGAAGTATTATCGGATGCAAACGCATACGGCATAGGTTACGCATTGGGAACAGAAAGAAAAATAAACATACATCCTCCATTAGTGAAAAAAGCTTCCATGATACAGGAATTTACCGGGAGAAAACAAGTGGCTCTACAACCAGAAAAGAGAAAACCATACAGAGTTGACTTAAGACCTTATCTAACAAGTTAGAGAATTAATCTTCCAATCTCTCATCCAATTTCTTATCGATTAAATTAGATATTTCTTTAGATGTTAAGTATTCCAAAGGATTTAGAGTATCCAAAACATAGTTAACTTCATCCAATTTATCTTCAATATTCTTTAAATAGTCATTTTTATCCTCAACGGATTCCTTGAGAGATTCAACATCCTCTTTCAAACTTTTAATATCCTCTTCCGTCTTTTTAGAAATTTTACCTTCACTTGATTTCTTAGAAATACCATCTTCCTTCAATTTATCCAAATCTTTCTTTATGCCTTTTATTCTTTTATTATTACGTGTAACTGTTTTAGCTAAGATTTTTTCATTCTTCTCAATAGTCTTCATTCTCTGAGCAACAACACTCATTTTAGAATCGAGAGCTCTTATCCTCATAGAATATTTATCTTCCTCTTCTCTTTTTCTAGCCATTTAAATCACTTAATTTACCCGTAAAGTCCCTCGATTATAATCGGTATTTGATGCGAACTCAATAATGATGATAACAGGCTTAAAAAAGCCCGATAAATCCACAGCATCAAACCCTTAAAAGAATTAAGACCACTTATATATTAAAAACTAACGGTCAACGAAAGAAACTAATTAACCAAAAATAATAAGAAAAAGAGAGAAAAATGAAAAAATACATATTCGACATCAAAAAAGACGAAGAAGAGACCAATAAACTAAAGATACAACTTAAAAATGGAGAAAAAGAATTAAAGAAACAGAAATTCCTCCACTACTTCTATTTGATTCCAAAGAAAATCGAAAAAGCAAAAAAAGAATTAGAAAAACTTGAAGGAGTAAAAGAAATAAAAGAAACTGATAAAAAACAGGGAAAAGCACTCAAAATAATTCTAAATAGACCTAAAGAAATAAAAAAAATTAAAGAACACATAGAAGAACAAGAATTAGGAGAACCAAGAGAATACAATATTCCCTACAGATATAGATACCTGATAGATCAAGAGATATATCCTCTAACTTATTACGAAATAGAGACAAAAGGAGAAGAGATTAAAAAGTTTGGAAAAGATGAAAAACTCAAAAAAGAAATTCCTAAACTAACTAAATGCGCATTCGATATAGAGACATATTCAAAAGGAAAACCGAATCCAGAGGAAGACCCAATAACACTTATATCTTACAAAGACGAAGATGAAGAAGAAGTTTTTTACTGGACGGAAGAAGAAAGCTCCGAAGAAGAAATAATAAAAAAACTCATAAGAAAAATAAAGGAAAAAGACAAAGACATAATAGAAACTTATAATGGAACGAGGTTCGACTGGCCATATTTAGAAAAAAGAGCTGAAAAACACGGAATAAAATTAGATTTAGGTACAGATGGAACTGAAATGAAAATAAGAAATAGAGGATTTGCATCGAGCGCAAAGATATTTGGAAGAATGCATCTAGATACCTACAAAGCAATAGATTTCTTATCTGGAATAGGATCATTAAACCTACCTAAGAATACTCTGGAAATGATTTACGAAGAATTCACGGGAAAAGAAAAAACCAATTTAACACACAGACAAATAACGGAATACTGGAAAGAAGGAGGAGAAAAACTGGAAAAACTCAAAAAATATAATTTAGAAGATTCAATAGCAGCCTATCAAATTTCAGAACAAGTTATACCTTTATATAAAGAATTAACTAGATTAATTGGTCTCCCTCCATATGATATATCTAGACAAAGCGCATCTAATATGATAGAATGGCTGATAAGCAGAGAATCTTATAAAAAAGACATATTAATACCTAGAAGACCCAAAAATGAAGATATAAAAGAAAGACATAGAAATCCAATAAAAGGAGGATATGTTAAAACACCTGAAACGGGATTACATGAAGATCTAGTAGTATGTGACTACAAATCACTTTATCCGACGATAATAATATCGAAAAATATAGGGCCATTATCCCTCTGTAAAGATGAGAAATGTGAAAAAGAACATTACAAATCACCAACTGGTCAAAAATTTCATAAAAAAGGAGATACTCTTATTCCGGAAATAGTTAAAGAACTGGTAAGGACAAGAGATGAAGTAAAAGGGAAGATAAGAGAAACTGAAAATGAAGAGGAAAAGAAAGCATTGGAATACAGATCTCAAGCATTGAAAATAATAGCTAACTCTGTATTTGGCTACTTAGGATACCCAAGAGCCAGATGGTACTCTAGAGAATGTGCTGAAGCCATAACTTCCTGGGGAAGACAGTATATACAACAGACAATAAAGAAAGCTGAAGAAAAAGAATTAAATGTGATATACGCGGATACAGATTCTCTTTTCTTGAAATTAAAGAAATCACAATCCAAAAAAGATTTGAAGAAATGGTTAGAGGAAATAAATCGGGACCTACCAGGAGCAATGGAATTAGAACATGAAGGTTACTACCCAAGAGGAGTATTTGTATCAAAGAAAAGTGGAAAAGCAGCAAAAAAGAAATATGCATTACTCAGAGAAGATGGAAAACTTGAAATAAAAGGATTTGCATTAGTAAGGAGAGACTGGTCACCAATAGCGAAAAAAACACAGGAAAAAGTAATAGAGAAAGTTTTAATGAAAGGTAAACCTGAAAAAGCAGTTGAATACGTTGAGAAAATAGTTCAAAAGCTGAAAAACAAAGAGATAGATCCAGAGGAATTAATTATATACACAACTATGAAGAAAAATATAGATAACTACGAATCAATAGGGCCCCATGTAACAGCAGCTCAAAAATTGGAAGAAAACGGAACAAAAGTGAAAGGAGGAACAGTAATAGGATACATCATAAAAGAAGGAAGAGGATCCATATCGGAAAGATCACAACCAATAGAGCTCTTCAAAGGTAAAAAATATGATTCAAACTACTATATAGATAACCAAGTAATACCAGCAGCAATGAGAGTGTTAAAAGAATTAGGAGTAAAAAAAAGAGATTTAAAATACGCTGGAAAACAATCAGAATTGGAGAAATGGATGTAAAGATAAAATGAATGAAAAAGAAATTAAGAAGTATAGAAAAGCTGGAAAAATAGCTGGAAAAGCTAGAGAAAAATCTAAAGAGATAATAAAAGACAATAAAACATTCTTGAATGCAGCGAAAGAAATAGAAGAATATATAGAGAGAAAAGGAGGAAAACCAGCATTCCCTGTTAACCTATCAGTAAATGAAGAAGCAGCACATTATACACCAGGAAAAAAGAGTAAAAGGAAATTTGGGGAAGACCAAATAATAAAAGTAGATATAGGAGTACATGTAGACGGATACGTAGGGGGAGACACAGCATATACGATTGATTTGACAGAAGAACATCCTAAATTAATAGAAGCAAGTGAAGAAGCACTTGAAAACGCAATATCAATGGTTAAAAAAGATAGAAAAATAGATGAAATAAGCAAAGAAATACAGGAAACAATAGAAAAAAAAGGATTTAAGCCAATAAGAAACCTAACTGGGCACGGATTAAGCAAATGGAAAACACATGAAGAACCAATAATACCAAACATAAAATCAAACACGAATAAAAAACTCAAAGAAGGACAAATAATAGCAATAGAACCCTTCGCTTCAACCGGAAGGGGAATAGTAAAAGAAGGAAGACATACAGAAATCTATTCATACGATAAGAATATTCCTATAAGGGGTAAAACGGCTCGAGATATAATTAAAAAAGTTAAAGAAGAATATAATGAACTTCCATTCGCTGAAAGATGGATATCTAAAGATTACCAAGAATTAAAGATGAAGATGGCATTGAAAAAACTCACGAATAAAAAAGCTTTAAAGAAGTATCCCGTCTTAAAAGATAGTAAAGAATCAATGGTATCACAAGCTGAAAAAACAATTGTAGTGGAAGAAGAAGGATGCGAGGTGTTGACAAATTAGTAAAAAAGAAAAGAGTACAGATGAAATCAAATATTTATCAATATCGACCGCATTAATAACCATACTATCAATAATATGGATCTACATATACAGTTTAATCGGAATAAGCTTCAATATGGCTTTTGAACTAACCGAAGCACTCCAAGTAATTAAAATAGAAAACATATTATTTCTAATACTTTCAGGTGTAGCTCTAGCCGCTACAATAATAACTACAAATTATTTCCATATAAAACAAGGAAAAAGAAATACAGCTATAGCTTCCACAGCAGCAACAATAATTTCAATCCCAATACTTCTCCCTCTCTTTGAAAACAGACCAATATTCATCTCAATGATGATGTTCTATTTAGCGGGATTAATAACTGTTACATATCTGTCAAAAATAGAGGAGAAAGAAGGAATACTGGAAAAATTATCATCAGGATGGAATATATCCAAGAAAATGATTTATCTGTTAGCAATAGGAGGACTGATAATACCTCTACTAATGACAGCAACAACTTTAGAATATAGGCAAGAGCAATTCAAAGAATCAATGATAGATATAACCGAATCTCAAATAGAAGAGATAGATTTGGCGGAAATGATAGATCCTGAAGAAATAGATATAGGTTCAAAGCCCGGTAATATGACAAAAGAAGAATTTAAAGAAGATATATTATTACCTCAAATAAAGATGACGGGAATGCCTATGGATTATGAAACATGGGAAAATATGACAGAAGAAGAAAGAGAAGTGACTTTAGAATACCTATATGAAGAGTTTATGGAAGAACAAGAAGATATAGATGAAACCATTGAAGAAACCTTCTCAAGAGCAATAGAACAGCAACTTGAAGATATAGAAACAGACATAATGAGACCTATGATGGAGCAAATGTTTGAAGAAATACCTATATTTAACCTGACTTTAAGAGCTCTGCCGATAATAACAGCATTAGTAGTTTCTTCATTAATATTATTACATGGAACAATCTTCGTATATCCCTTCTTCGCACTAATGTCATTGATAATACCAATTAAACAAGAAAAGAAAGAAAAAGAAGAAGATAAAAAAGATTAAAAGGGCTCGTAGCGCAGCCCGGACAGCGCGGCTGGCTTCGGAGAACCCTTTTTCGAAAAAAGGGTTTCATCCCAAAAATAAACTCCCGAAAAAGCAGATCAAAAGTTTTGATGAAACTTTTTTAAAAAGTTTCGGAGAGACCAGCAAGTCAGGGGTTCAAATCCCCTCGAGCCCGTGAATAAGAGCAAAGGGAAAAATATAATTTAGGAAAATAAAAAAACAACAGGTGGAAAAATGCAGAATAAGAAAGGTTTTTTCATAGTAATTGAAGGTATAGATGCATCTGGAAAAGCAACACAAACTAAAAAAGTAGTGGAAAAGCTCAAAGAAAAAGGGAAAAAAGTAAAATATATAAATTTCCCTGAATACGATTCAAAATTCGGTTCCTTAATTGGAAAATACTTAAGAGGAGAGTTTGGAAAAAAGGAAGAAATACCTGTGGAGATAAGATGCATGTTATACGCTATGGACAGATATCAATTCAAAGAAGAAATACAAAACCATTTAAAAGAAGGAAAACTAGTAGTCTCAGATAGATATATTGAATCAAATCTAGGATATCAAACAACTGAATATGATGGTAAAGAAAGAAAGAAATTAATAAAATGGATAGAAACTGTAGAAGGAAGATTACCTCAATCAGATATAGTTATATTTTTAGATGTATCTCCAAAAGAAGCATACGCACTTCACGATCAAAAAAGCTTAAGAGAATACATGGGAAACGATGAAAGAGATATACATGAATCAGTTTCCGATTTCCAGGAAAAAGTTTATGAAAACTATCATAAACTAGCTGAAGAAAAAGATAAATGGATCAAAATTAAATGTGTGGAAAAAGGAGAACTTAGAAGCATCGAAGACATACATGGAGAGATAATGGAAAAAATTGAAGATCATATTAACTAATTAATGCCTTGGTAGCTCAGCTGGTAGAGCGTGTCCATGGTAGAACCCTTTTGAAAAGGGTTTCATCCCAAAACCAAGGGTTTCGGAAAGGACAAGGTCCCGGGTTCAAATCCCGGCCAAGGCTTTACAAAAAATATTCCAAAAAAAAGACTATAATAATTTATCCAAATCTAGTTCCATAGCTATTACTGGTTTCTCTATTCTCCAATTATTAAGAACCTTAGGGTGAATTTCTCCAATTGAACCTATTTCATCCTTTCCTTTAACTATCTTTGCTCTTCTACCCTTTATGAATGAAGGATTTTCAGTCTCAATTAATTTGTATTCTTGATCCAGATTTCTCATTATACTTTCAAGGAGAGATGTAGCTTCATTATAATTTACTTTAGTGTCCGATTTAGCTAATGATAACTTAATTTTTGTTTTCGCTTCAAAATGATTATTATTTGTTTTCTCAAGCTCTAGACACTTCCCTAATTCAAATATTCTTTGAGGATAGGAGACGTGTTGATTGTTGGATAGATTTTTCAATAATTGAGATATAATGTTGCTTCTACATACTGTATGTTTCTTATCAAGTGGATTTTTCAGCTCAATTAATTTATTCTCTGGCTTCTTCCTATTCATCTTTTCAAATTGATTTTTTGTATTAGTTAAAACCATGTTCTTGACTTCTTGATAGCCTAAACCTATTAATATTTCTTTTAATTTACTTTCTCTTTCTTTCATTTCATTTGAATTCCCAATTGTAGCTATTTCAGGTATTTCTGGTTTAAATTCATCGTAACCGTGCTTTATCGCTATATCTTCAACTATATCTATTGGGTGCATTATATCTACTCTGTAAGGGGGAATTAAAACAGTGTTTTCTCTATCGTAACCTAAGCTTCTTTTTTCTTTGAATCCGTAACCCATTCTTTTTAAATGTTCTTCGAACTGTAGTTCAGTGAAGTCAACTCCGAGCATCTTATTAACGTAATCAAGATCCACATCAATCTCTTCTATTTCTAAGTTAGGTCTTTCTCCAAGCCCTTTAATCTTTACTTTATGTATTTCTCCTCCTCTTTCCGCTAAAGTAGTAACTATTATATTAAGTGTTTTTTCCAAAGTCTCCTGATGCGTACCTGTTACATCTATGAATAAATTTCTTGTTTCTTTAGTTACTTCTGTATTTTGAGAGTTTATTACCGGAGGAAAACTGAGTGTTTTATTATTTGAATCTACTATAACAGGCCATTTATCATGTCCTTTTAAGATATTCGCATATTTTCCCTTTTCATGTTTTTCTTTTATCTCTTTCAGAGTTAATTCCTCTTCACATCCAAGAGGATTAAACTTGAATTTACCAGGTTTAACCTGTTTATATGTAAATGGAGGATTGACATTATCCAGATCATGTATACCTATTGCTACTTTTTCTCTATTTCTCCCTATCGTTTTATGTAATTTTTCTTGTAGTTGCATGAGAGATTTAAGAATTTCTTCAGTGATTTCAACATTTTTCACTATTGCTGCTGTTATCTTTGGCCTAGCCTTTACTCTTTTTTTGTTTAATTTCACTCCTTTTCCATTAACTTCATATTTTTTTAGTCCTTTATCTAAATCGAGGAAGTATTTTAAAGCTCTGGCAAACCCCTCTTGACTGAGCAAATCAGGCCTATTCGGGAATATTTCATAGCGTACCTTCTCTTTATCCAAGTATTCTATATCGCAACCCATCATAGGAATTTTATCTTTCAGTAACTCATCAGAGAGTGTTTTATCGATTAATTTTTCCAGTTCATTTATCTTGAATTCTACTACTGACATTTTTATCATTCCCTTATCTTTATTCCTTTATTTCTAAGTAATTTTAAGTCATTTCTATAATAGAAATCTCTTATATCTTTTATTTCTGGATCAAGCATAGGTATTCTTTCTAAACCTAATCCCCAAGCTAATACAGGTACATCTATTCCCATTGGTTTTGTTACTTCTGGTCTAAATATTCCTGCTCCTCCCATTTCTAACCATTCATCTTTTGGTTCGTAATATACTTCTGGTTCAACTGACATCTCTGTATATGGGAAGTAACCTGGTCTGAATCTTATTTTTTCGAACCCCATTTTTTTGTAAAATTCTTTTAAGTAACCTAAGAGATTTCTGAAGTTTACTTCTTCGCTTGCTACTATTCCTTCAACCTGGTTGAATTCAGGTAAATGTGAATAGTCTATTGTTTCATTTCTAAATGCTTTACCTATTGAGAAGATTTTTGCTGGTGGCTCTACTTCTCTAAGTGCTTTGATAGTTACTGCAGTAGTATGGGTTCTTAAAACTGGTTTCTTAGCTTCTTCTTCTTTCCATTTATATCTCCAGCCTTTTGATTCTTTATCTCCTTTTTCATGCATTCTCTTTACTCTTTTAACGATTTTTTTATCGGGTAATTTCATTTCTTTTGGTTTTGAAAGGAAAAAAGTATCTTGCATTTCTCTAACAGGGTGATCCTGTGCCGTATAAAGAGCATCGAAAGCCCAGAAACTTGATTCTACATAAGGACCTGTGTGTTCTTCGAAACCCATATCTAGGAATATTCTTCTGATTTTATCGATGTAGTATGTTAATATATGTTTTTTACCCGGGTGTTTTTTCTTTCCAAGCGCCTTTATATTGTATTCTTTGAATTCAGCGTCTTTCCAAAGCTCTGTTTGAATTAATTCAGGAGTAAGATGAGTTATTTTAGTATTTCTTTCCAATTGTTTCTTGGCTTTTTTTACTACATCTTCTCTTATTTCTTTGATTAGTTTTCTATCCAGTAATCTTTCTATTCCTTTTGTTTCTTTTTTATCCTTCAGATCTTCGAGAGCCTTTTCTTCCAGGTGTTTTGAGGGTTTTTTGATTAGTTTAACTTTTCCTTTTTCTATTTTTATCAATTTCTTTCTCTTAGCCCAGTTTATGGCTATGTCAAGATCTTCCATTTTTTCTTTGAGGTAATTTATATCTTTAGGTTCTTCTTCTATGATTTCTATTAGTCTTTTTTCTGGAAGGTCTTTTTGTAATAGATATTTTTTTCCCTCTTCTGTCAGCTTATACATTTTAATCTCTCTTATTGTCTTTTAGTCGACTAATTTTAACTAGAAGCTCTCTGTTTTTGGAGTTAATTCATCCAATCTTTTTCTTAATCCATAGTCCCATCCTTCATCGTAAGCTATGTCTGTTGGTGCTTTTAGTTCATGGAAGAATACTTCTCCTATCTGCATTTCACTTGTCAACTTTATTGTGAATGGCCCATCATTTTTTATCTCCAGTACTATCTTTCTAGGTTTTGGTTCTCCCGATCCTGGATGTATTAGCATTGCTCCTTGTGTTACTGATAATCCTAGTCTTGCTAAAGTAGTTTTCCCATCCATTAATGCAGCTATATCTTTAGGTATTCCGAATGATTCTCTGGTTCTAGCTAATATGAAGTCTCCTGGATTAAGTTTTATTGTTTCTCCCATTGAAAGAGTTTGTTTCTCAAAGTATTGTTCGTAATCTTCCTCTGATAATGGATCTATTTCTCCTTTCTTTGGTCTTGCGACTTCATTATCGAGATGTACTGCTAAACTAGCTGGTTTCAAGTTACTTGGTTCCCATGGTTCTATTTTTATTTCGCCTTTATCGACTTTTTTCTCTATATCTTTTTTTGATAACATTTTTACCTCTCCTATTGTTAATTAGATTTGTATCTATTAAAGAGTCTTTAGTTATATAAATTTCTGGATCAAAAGAAAAAATTGAATTTTATTCTTTTTTATAGTTATCAAGAGCATCTTTCAACGCTTCAGTTCCAAGCACTGAACAGTGATATTTTACCGGTGGTAACTCTCCGAGTTCCTGTGAAATGTCTTTTCCCGTGATTTTTCGAGCTTCTTCTACGGTTTTTCCTTCTAGCATTTCACATAGTTCGTCACTCGAGGCTATTGCTGCTATGCATCCGTATGTCTTGAATCTTGCTTTTTTTATCACGTTATCCTCTATCTTTAGAAATACTTTTAAAACATCTCCACAACTTGGATTTCCTGCTTTACCAACTGCATCTGCATTTTCTATTTCTCCAGAGTATTCTGGATCTTGAAACCTATCTATGGTTTCTTCTGAATATTCTTTATCCATTTTATCTCTCCTATTTATTTCATAAAGGCGACATGTCCCTTAGTCTTTTAACTACATCCGGAAGTTCTTTTAATACATAGTTAATTTCTTCTTTTGTATTGTATTTGCTGAGTGTTATTCTAAGACAGCTGTTAGCCTCTTGTTTTGTTAATCCTATTGCTGTTAGAACGTGGCTTGGTTCCAAATCAAGTGAACTACATGCTGATCCTGTTGAAGCGTATATTCCTTTTCTATTCAAGTAACCTGATAATGCTTCTCCTTCTATGTTGTTGAAGCATATATTAATGTTATTTGGAAGTCTCTTGCTTCCCTTTGGTCCATTTAATTTTGTTTTCTCTATTTTCAGTATTTCTTCAATTAATTTATCTCTCAAAGAAGTCATCTTTTCAATGTTTTTCTCTTTATTTTCATAGTTATTTTTAGCTGCTTCCGCGAATCCTACTACTCCATGAGTATTGAGAGTCCCTGACCTCATTCCTTTTTCATGTCCTCCTCCATGTTGCCATGGATGTATCTCTGTTCCTTTTTTAATGTATAATGCCCCAACACCTTTCGGTCCGTGTATTTTATGTGAATTAATAGAGGCTAAATCCAGATTTTGTTCTTTTACATCTAAATTTGTTTTAGTATAGCTTTGGCATGCATCTGTATGAAAATAGGCATTTTTACTGTGTTCATGAGTTATTTCGGAAAGTTCTTTTAAGTTTTGTATAGTTCCTATTTCGTTGTTTCCGTGTATTATGGAAACTAGTATTGTTTCATCGGTTATTTCTCTTTTTAATTGTTCTTGATCTACAAATCCTTCTTCATCAACATCTAGGTATGTTATTTTGAAACCTTGTTCTTCTAACCATTTAGCGGATTTTAAAACTGCGTCGTGTTCTATTTTAGTCGTGATTATATGTTTTCCTTTTTCCTTGTTTTCAAATGCAATTCCTTTTAATGCTAGGTTGTCAGATTCTGTTCCTCCTGATGTGAATATTATTTCTTTCTTGTCAGCGTTTAATGTGTCCGCTATTATTCTTTTTGATTTATTTATTGCTTTTTTGGCTTCTTTACCTTCTTTGTGTAGTGAAGCGGGATTTCCGTACTTCTCTGTGAAGTATGGTTTCATTTTTTCAAATGCTTCAGAATCCGTTTTTGTGGTTGATCCGTTATCTAAATAAACTTCTAACTCACTCATTTTGATTTTCACCTTTGTAGGGACATCCTTTTAAACAGTATTTAATTTTATGTTTCCTTGCTGCTTCTAAAACAGGTTCAACAGTTTCGGATAAAGAATAAATTCTTTTTCTTCCTTTTACTTCTGAATTGATTAATTTACATTGTTTTAATTGTTTTAAATGATGAGATACTGCGCTTTGTTCCATGTTTATTTCTTCAGATATTTCTGTAACTGATTTAGGCCTTTCTCGTAATGTTCTAATTATTTTGAATCTTGTTTTATTTCCGAGGTTTTTGAATAAACCTTCATATGGACCTGTATTCATATGAGTATTTATTCATATGGGTACTTATAAAGGTTTGGAAAAACAAATAATTACAAATCTCTTATAGAAAAGGTAAATATAAAATAAGGGAAAAATATTAAGATACACTGTGAAAAAGACTTTGAAAAAACAAAAACAATTCAAAAGTCGGAGTAGCTCAGCCTGGTTAGAGCGCTAGACTCATAACCTAGAGGTCGCGGGTTCGAGACCCGCCTCCGACATCTA
>Ga0207421_10004253_pt1 | contig 16592 bp, 13 predicted proteins | sample SodLakKL_010_SED_4_FD_187542 | JGI IMG/M metagenome (GOLD analysis project Ga0207421, IMG submission 187542) | Alkaline sediment microbial communities from Lake Tanatar, Kulunda Steppe, Russia - 8KL_010_SED (SPAdes) (version 2) | ecosystem: Environmental > Aquatic > Non-marine Saline and... | reverse complement strand
TGTAAATCCATGGGCCTGGAACGAAAAAAACAAAAAACTCCTCTGGGAAAATATAATTGATACAGCCCGAAATTTCTGGAACTTTGGATATAATCCGGTAATTACCGGGAGCTTTTTTAATTATTACTCGGAATTTTTGGAATTCAAAAAACTAATTCCCGAAGAAATCAACATAATAGTATTCCAACTTTGTGGGGGCAAAGCAGTTAGAGATGAGAGAAGGGTTAATAGATCAAAACCCTACCATAAAGAAAAGAGTGACTGGGTTGATGAAATTTATCTTGAAGATAGGGATTTCAGGATACACAATAATAAGTTTTCCTACCTCAGAATAGATACAGATGACCTGACAGTTGAGAAGACCATTTCAATTATTTTGCGTCACCTTGCCTCCCTGGTGCAAAATCTTAAAATATAGGGAAAGAAGAAAATTTTTTTATAAAGAAAAAATTGGAGCTGAATTGGAGGAAGATAATTCAATAAGGATTATGAATCTTCTGGCTTAAAACATAATTATACAGTAGCGAAAACCATATTTTAAATGGGACCTGCTAATTAAATTATTATAATAAGCACATTAGTTTGCAAAAACCAGAAAGACTTTGGCTATAAAATATTATTTTCCGAGTTTTTAGGAGTCTTTAAAGGGAAGGTTAATAAAGGATGGAAGAGGTGACCCCGGTTATTTAAAGCAACCGGGTCTTTTTTGCTGGAATATTCTTGAATTTTTGGCTAAAAGCTGTGCGGAGAAAAAACGTTATTACGGCAATATTAGAAAGGTTTTGGCTGATTATCAAAAAAAATTTAACGAATTGAAGGGATAAAATAAATGGCATAGAATATATAATATTATATAAGTTGATATAATAATAGTAAAGTAGTGGAATTTAAAGGGTTTGATAGGAATTTTAAAAAACTTTCTTTTGGAAGAATACAAATTTAAAATCGAGGAAAGATTTCTGGTTAATTAAACAAAAATTTGGAATTTCTGAGATGGGAAAAAGCGGAATTTTCTGGCTACTATTTTTATTGAAATGATTTACGCCTATCGTTATGTTATCGGGAGAGAATAAAGTCTTTAAATGTTGAGGAGGTGAAATTTAAGCCAGGTTGGAAGGGTAGGATTTAAAATTTTAAGGAGGTAAAACCAATGCGCTCTTGGAAAAATATTGTGCTGATAGTTCTCTTATTAACCCTGGCCTTCAGCGCAGGTGTTCAAGCTAAGGACACCTTTGTAAAAGCTTCAAGAAATCTTGTTGATACCCTCGACCCGCAATTAATGGTAGCTTCTGCTACAATGGAACTTTCCTTTAATGTGTTCAACTCGCTTTTGATTTTTGATCCAGAGGACAGAGATACTTTGCATCCCTCTCTCTCAACGCAGGTCCCCAGTTATGATAATGGGCTTATTGTTGATACCGAAGATGGAGGAGTTAGAATTGAGTTTCCCGTTCGCCAGGGAGTTTTATTCCACAACGGAAGTGAATTGAGGCCTGAAGATATAGAATATACCATAAAAAGAGCCTTGCTTATAGGAGGTCAACCTGCTTCAATTCGATTACTGTCCTCAACTCTATTAGACAAAGGTTCTTTTCAAGTATTAGTTGATGAAATTGGTTACGATGAGGCTTTTGAGGTACTGGACCAAGCGGTAACTGTTGAAGGTAATTCAGTTATTTTCCACCTTCCTAAACCTTTTGTGCCCTTCCTGGGAATAATGGCTGATGGAGGAGCTAGTCTGGCCATTTTAAATAAAGAATGGTGCAGCGAGGTAGGAGCCTGGCCGGGAACAAAGGAGACGGGGCAGGAGTTTATGGGTTTAACTATAGAAGAAACCGCGTTGCATGATAAAATGATGGGGACCGGTCCTTTTAAACTTGCAAGCTGGGAACCTGGAGAAAGAATTGTTCTGGAAAGATTTGATGAATACTGGGAAGGCCCCGCTACTATGTCAAGGGTAATAAGGCGTATTGTAGAGGATACCTCTACTGCAATAATGCTTTTACAGCGTGGCGATGTTGATTGGATTGATCTTGATTCCCCTGCAGACTTACCAAGAGTTGAAGGGTCTCCAGGAGTAAAAACAATTACTGATATTCCAACAGCCTGGTTGATGAAAATGAACTTTGTTTTTGATATAACCGAGGAAGGAAATCGAAATATTGGAGATGGCCAGATTGGACCAAATGGTATCCCCGGGGATTTTTTCAGCGATATTAATGTCAGGAAAGCATTCCAATACAGTTTTGGCTACGATGTTTTTATTAATGATGTTTTCCTGGGATCTGCTCTAAAACCATACGGCCCAGTTTTAATAGGTTTCCCAACAGCAAATCCTGACAATCCTCAATATTATTATGATCCTGAAAAAGCCGAGGAACATTTCAAAAAAGCCTGGAATGGCGAGGTCTGGGAAAAAGGGTTCAAAATGAGGATCCCCTATTCAGCGGGTTCGCTCCAGAGGCAAAGAGCCCTGGAAATATTGAAGGACAATATCGAAGCTCTGAATCCCAAATTCGAAATTGAGTTATTTTCTCTCCCCTGGGCTTCTTATTTAGCAGAAATCACCGCTAAAAAACTTCCTATCTCTTTACTCGGTATGTTGCCCCAGGTTTTCGACCCCTATTTGCCACTCTTTCAACACATGCATTCGAGCGGCAGTTATGCCAGGGATTGTGGTTATGACGATATGGCAAGGGAAAAATACGATGTTTTGATTGATGAGCTGGGAACCAATTATGATGAGGAACGCAGAATGGAACTCTCCCATCAATTACAGTTGTATGCTTACGAAGATGCTCATTCTATCTTCCATTTTCAGAATGTAGCCAATATTGCAATTCGAGATTGGGTGCAGGGCTATATTCCTTTGCCCCAACCATTTAATGTAGATTTTTATCAGATTTATCATTAGGGTTTTCTTAGAGGCTTAACTTGCCAGCGGCGCCTAGCCGCTGGCCTCCCTTTTTTTAGGAGTGAGGATGTTGAAAAAGTTTATAATAAAAAGACTATTGACTTTACCTTTAATATTATTTATTTTATCAGGTTTGATTTTTTCCCTGGTAGCTTTTTTGTCTCCTTATGAAAGGCTTGCAGTTTTTATACCTGACCCGGAAGTTTATGCTCAGGCTCCTGTAGAAGAATTGGTAATCCTTTATGGCTTGGATGAGGCAATCCATATTCAATATTTAAACTGGTTAAAAAATGTTTTTTTAGGGGATTTGGGCTGGTCGCCCTCTGCAAGGATGCCAGTTAGCCGTGCTCTTTCCAGTCGGTTTCCAGCTACGGTAGAGTTAATGCTTTTAGGTCAGTTGGTAATCTTTTTTGGAGGGATTGCAATTGGAACCTATACTGCCAAAAATCATAATAAGCTTGGAGACCATTTTTTTCGGTTTATGACCACCCTTGGGATTGCTTTTCCAGGCTTTGTGGTAGGGTTGCTACTTCTAGTAATTTTTTATTCCTGGTTGGGATGGTTTCCACCTGGAAGGCTTTCTCCATGGGCAATGGATGTAGTTGGTTCTTTAGAATTTCAGCGTTACACGGGTATGAATACCTTAGACGGGATTTTAAATGGTCGTTTTGATGTTTTTCTTAACTCTTTGCGCCACATGATTTTACCTGCTTTTGCTTATTCTTTATCAACTCTAGCAGCGACCATTCGTCTTATGCGGTCTTCCTTACTTGAAACCCTAAGAAAAGATTATATCTATACAGCCAGATCAAAAGGTTTGAGTGAAAAAGTAGTTGTTAATAAGCATGCCCGCAGAAACGCTTTGCTCCCTGTAATTACCTTTATGGGAACCAGTGTTCCAATAATGTTTGGGGGAGCGGTAATAATAGAAACTGTATTTGGCTATCCCGGGATGGGGCTTTTTATTGTTCAAGCAGCCCATGGGTTGGATTTTCCTGCTATCCTTGGTTCTGCTCTATTGGTTGGAGTGGTAATTGTTTTTGTTAACCTGGTGGTTGACCTCCTCTATCGAATTTTGGACCCGACGATTAGATATGATTAAAACCCTGCAAAAATGAAATTTCTGAAGGGTCTCTATACAAAGATTAGGGAAAAGGCTTTTGGAGGTGTTTTTATGGTTGTTCTTAAGAAAATTATAAAAAACCCCATGGGGTTTATTGGACTAACTTTAGTTCTTTTTTGGGTAATAATTGCAATTTTTGCTCCTTTACTTGCTCCACCTGGGGATGTAAGAGATCCCTATATGATAAAAAGAGCTGGTTATTCCAGCCTTCCCCAACCGCCATCTTCTGAAGCGCCTATGGGATTAAGCGGAGGAGGGTATGATATTTATTATGGAATAATTTGGGGAAGCCGGACAGCTTTTCGAATTGGCCTGATTGTTGTTTTAATTTCGGGATTGATTGGGACCCTGGTTGGAGGTGTCTCAGCTTATATCGGTGGTTTAATGGATGAAATTGTTATGAGGATTGTTGATTTATTTATGAGTTTCCCCTTTTTGATTGGTGTAATTATTATGACTGTTGTTTTGGGAAAAGGACTAAATATAGTAATTTTAGCATTAATAATTTTTGGGTGGAGAGGTTACGCACGTGTTATTAGAAGCGAAGTTCTCTCTGTTAAGGAAAGGGATTATGTAACTGCGGCCAAAGCTTTGGGTTTGTCTCGAAGGAGAATACTGATTAAACACGTTTTCCCCAATTCCATTTTTCCCATTTTTGTTCTGGCTTCTTTAAATATTGGTAGAATGGTTCTGCTTGCATCGTCCTTGAGTTTTATCGGAGTCGGGTCTGAACCCGGGTTTGCAGATTGGGGACAGATGATAAATTTTGCTAGGCCATGGCTAACGGGGGTTGTAGGAGACCCTTTTGCTTTCTGGTTTACCTATCTGTACCCTTCACTGGCCATTTGCTCATTTATTCTAGGTTGGACCCTTCTTGGAGATACCCTGCGAGATGTGCTTGACCCACAACTAAAAGGGACCTAAAAATATGGAGGTGGAAGCTAAATGAAAGGGAAAAAGTTATCTGAGTTGACCTGGGAAGAAGCCCGCGATGCAATCAATGAGGAAAGTATTGTTGTTTTACCTATTTCCGGTGGAACCAAAGAACATGGCCCGCATCTACCTTGTGGGGCCGATTTGATGGTGGTCGAAGAACTTGGAAACAGAGTTGTTTCTTCTTTTCCGGTGATTTTATTACCCGCTCTAGCCTATGGTTATTATCCAGCTTTTGTTGATTGGCCAGGTAGTGTTTCTATAAGCCCGGACCATTTTATGGGGGTTACTGGTGATATTATTCGTTCCATTGCTAAATTTGGGGTTAAAAAATTTTTAATTATTGATGGGGGAGTATCTACTCATCCTCCAATGAGGATTTTATCATCCGAACTGCATAATGAACTGGGTCTTAGATTGGCTGTAACCAATATTCTTGGCTTAGGGGACGAAGTGAGAAAAGAGATAACGGAGCAAGAATTTGGAGGCCATGGGGATGAACTGGAAACTTCTTGTATTCTTGCTATCAGGCCTGATCTTGTCAAGATGGAAAAAGCTGTTGAAGATAAAAACTTCCAGATCCCCGGGACCCGGGGCGAAGATGGAGTTGTGAAAATTCACGTAAGTGGAAAGATGGTTTCGAAAAGCGGAGTTAATGGGAACGCTACCCTGGCTACGCCAGAAAAAGGGGAAAAATTATTACAGGCAATGACCGATGATATATTAGAATTTTTGCAATATTTTTCCAAAATTAAAGTATGAATTTTGAATTAAACAAATATTTGTGGTATTATTTTGGGGGAAACAAAAAAGAGGTGAGCAGATGATTACAAGAAACAGCCCTTTACCCTTCTATAAGCAAATTGCAAATAATATAAGAGAAAAAATTCAAGAAGGGGAGTTTAAACCAGGTGATTCCATTGGGACATTAAAAGACCTGGAAGATAAATTTAATGTAAGCAGTATCACCGTCAGGAAAGCAATGGGAATTCTTGAAAAGGAAGGATTTCTTGTTTCTACTCCTGGCAAAGGGACCTTTGTCAGAGAAGGAATCCTGGAAGATCACCTCCCCCATTTACGGAGTTTAAGTGAGGTAATGATAGAAAAGGGGATGAAACCTCAAATAGAAGTTTTGGAATTTAAAAGAACTAAGGCTCCGAAAAAAGTAGCTGAGTTATTTAAAGATAAAGGTTCGGATTACCTATATATTAAAAGATTACACGTTCACCAGAATATCCGTATGGCTCTGGCTGAAATTTATCTCCCCTGGGAAATTGGGAAAAAACTAATGGTGGAAGATGTTGAACGCAAAACCATCTATAATATTCTAGAGAATAAGTTGGGTATAAAAATTGGCTATGGAGAACAATTAATTAAGGCCCAGGTCGCGGATGAAAATTTGGCCAAGTTATTGGGCGTAAAAAAAGGTTCCCCAATTTTAAAGGCTGAAAGATTTACTAAAAATAAAGAGGGGGATCCGGTTGAATTTATTATTTTAAATTATAGAGCTGATTTTTACCAATTTAAGGTAAACTTGCATCGTTTTAATTGGGCTGATACTCTTGAGAGTTCTTTGGGGAAAAAGGATTAGAAAAATTTAATTGATATTTTTCAGTTTAAAAATGTTCTGGTCGGTTTTTCATCTACTAAACTTGAACTTCAAAGAGTTCTGGTTGATAGAAAAATCCATCGGGGAAAGCAAAACTTAAATCATTCTTAATTTAATTCCAAAGTTCCCTGTAAAAACCTCAAAACAAAAAATTTTTTTAAGCTCAGAGGTTCATTTTTTGAAAAGGTTTTAAACCAAAACAAAAAAATATTTTATTGCTAAACCTTTTTTGTAGGGTTCATAATTTTCTAGCCTAAAACTCCAGACTAAAATTTATTTTGGCTTAATTTATTTCCGGGGATACAAAAAAACCTCTATAATAGCTTATTTTCACTTGGTTTTTTGACAGGGTAGAATTTCCTTTGGGAACATAATTTAATAAACCAACTTTAATTTGAAGACTTTTACTCCTGCTCTTGTCATGATTTTTTTCTGAGAGGGGGTTTTTATTTTTCACCAAATTTAGATTTAAGAACCCTTAGAGTTTTAACTGTTTTATTTTTTCCTTACTATTTAAGCAAGGGAGAAAAATTCTGCAATTATTTTAAGTTTTCTCAAGAAAACCGGATTGCCTTTATTTGGGAACATAGAAGTAAAAGATTGAATTGGGAATTAACCGGGCTGGAATAAAATTGGGGATTTCAATCATTACCCTCAAAAACCTCTCCCCAATTTTTGTCTCATACTTCTTCCACGTTCTTTTCTGCGTCTTTTTCCGATTCTATACCACCATTTTTCTTGACTTGTTCTATAACTCCATAGTCATGTTAAGCCGTCGACATGCTTTTAATCAAATTTGCTAGTTGAGTGATGGTGTGATTTTTAGCTATATCTCAAAGTAATTTGTTCTGGAATAAGGGTAAAAAGTTCGCGAAAAAAATTGACAGCGGGAACTACCCGTGATAAAATGACTCTATAGTCATATGACTGCTGAGTCATAGGATGCAAAAATAAAAAAAGAAAAGAGATGAAAAAAGAAAATGTTATTACCCACAATTTTCGGTTTGACCCTGGCGCTTGCAGTATTGGTCACCAGTATTCTGATTATGGTGATGGGCGGGCGGTTTCAGAAAGTAGAACAGGCAGCTTATGCGGGGGAGAGGCGTCCGTGGTGGTTTAAGCTGTCTTTAGCGGCTTACGCTATCTTTTATGTGGCTACCCTCATCAGTTTTATCATGAGCCCTGAAAAGACATGGGGAGCATGGGTGCTTGTTGTCATAATCCCCGTGGGGGCTGTTCTTAAAGGAAGCTTGGTTATTTTTAACAAGGAAGGACAGAAAAAAGTAACCTCCATAGAAGGCGACCAAAACTGGAGAAAGATTGCAATTGCTCGCTTGGTCCTTTTCCCGGTATTCCTTATTTTGGCTTACTTTGCGTAACCACTTTACCGAGAGCGGCCTTTGCTTAGGGGCCACTCCGTGGCTGGGGGAAAAATTGATATTGCCCTTTTTTACGGGTCCTAAAAACAATTATTGAAGAATTTCCGGGTGAGTTTTCTGGCAGGGCTTCATACTGAGGGTTGGCGATTATCCAGTATTTGAGATTGAGCAAGGATTAGACTCAATAAGAGATCGAAAAATAAGTGACTTAAGAAGAAATATCAGTAACCAGAGAAGAATTGGGCTCATAAGCTTGATAAAACCAGGGTGCAAGCCTGTTTTAAAAGGACCTAAAAGCTTTTTATAATAATTTGAAAGATGGGTTGAAGCAACACTAACAAAGAGAACAGGTTTAAAAATTAGGACCAAAGCTTTGCTACCTGAAAATTTCCATTTTGGGATCTTCCGTTGTCATAAATTTCATTAGCAGGTTCTAAAAATTTAGGTTAGAATAAGGGTAAGCCATCGGTTCAACTCCTTTAAATTGGTTTGCTCTCACATTCCATTTTTCGGAGCTGCCGATGGTGTTCCTTTTTTATTTAATTTTTGCGAAAAATTTTATACTTTGCCTTAAAGACAAAAATGGTATTGTAAACACACCACCATTTTGATAGTATTTGTTTATTAGAATTATTGGAGATAGCAATAAAGAAAGGAGGAGTATAATAAGATCCAGGAGGTTTTATTATACAACCTTAAATGAATTCAAAAAATTCAACAACACGGAATTTGAAAACCAAGACTGTTTTGCCCTTTATAATCATCACGTTTGCGATTACCTGGGGTATTGCTTTACTATTTTTATTCTTCTATGAGCCAATGGAAGCCATTTTTGGAGAGATAGGGTATACAAACCCATTATATATCTTAGCTGTGTACGCACCTGCTATTGCTGCTGTGATACTCGTATGGTTTCATCATGGTTTTCCTGGCTTAATTAAATACCTGCGCCGGTTGACATTGTGGCGGATGCCGTTTTTGTGGTGGTTGTTTCTTATTTTCGGCGTTCCCTTTTTATTTTATCTTGCAGCATTTATTCAAGGCACATATGGTGAAGCATTCCCTTTTAGCCCTTGGGAGACATCTTTTTCTGCTTTGCTGATTATGTTATTATTGGGGCCGGTAGAAGAATTTGGGTGGCGTGGTTTTATGCTACCCTTAATGCAAAGAAGGTTTTCGCCACTATCAGCCAGCTTGATTATTGGTTTCATTTGGTGTGTTTGGCATTTTCCCGCATTTATCATTGGAGGTACCCCGCATTCTGAATGGATATTTGTTGAGTTTTTTATCGGTGCGGTGGCTTTGTCAGTTATTATGACGGCAATGTTCAATGTTACCAAGGGAAGTATCTTGATTCTGGCCTTATTACATTTTCAGTTGAACAATCCCATTTGGCCAGATGCGCAACGATGGGTGACGATATTATTTGCTTTAGCCGCTTTGGCTGTGGTGTATATTTACCGCGAAGCCATGCTGAGGGGCTCGAATGCTGTAGTTGATGTGCTTCTGCCTGATAGCAAAAAAACCAGAGACTATTAGTTTTCATTAACTGCTTATTTTTTAAAGTTCAGAATTTTGATTAAAACCTCTTGTATCGTTCAATAATTTAGATTTTATTGTTTCCCTTTTTTAGTGAAGAGGGATCTAAAGCAAAAAATTCTGGAATTTTTCCAGAATTTTTCAATCTGAGAGCATAAAATCAATTCACGCTCCAACAAAACCTTTTATACAACCTTTGAAGGTAGAGAATTTGGAAACAAAAGGGCTGAGACTGAAAGATTTGTATCAATCATTACCCTCGTAATTCTCTCTCCACTTTTCCTCTCTTACTTCTTCAACAAACTTATTAACATCTTCTTCAGATTCTAAACCAGCATTTTTTGCCAGGCCTTTCATTTGCTTCTGGATTTCTTTAAAGGAAGTAATGGAAGCATTTAAAACGTAAACATTACCTTCTTCTTCAACGAACAGGATTTTATCGCCCTCTTTTAAATTTAACTTTTTCCTAACACCAATAGGGATCGTGATCTGCCCTTTGGAAGAAACTCTTGCCAGTTCCACAAAAATCACTCCTTACTTTCTTTACTTTTCCAACTATCTTTACTTATTATAACATTTAATGGGAAAAAGCGTAAACTGGAAATGCAATTGCTAATTTAAAAGTGTACCACTTGGTGCTTTCCGTTTTGGGATTTGGGATTTTTTCATTAAGCAAAACCACTTGCCTACAAGGTTTTATTAAGCCATGGATAATAAATAATAATAGATAGGAACTTTTTTTGAACTGAAAATAGAAATGTTTCCCCAATTTAACCAGGGCCTCCTGGTTTTTTATCTTTTTGGAGAATTTTTCAGGATGTTTGAGTCTTTCCAAAAGCTCTAGAAAATTGTATGAGAAAAGAAATATGAACTAAAGGGGAAGTAAATCCATATTGACAAAACCCATATGGGGTTATATAATATATTTAATATAAAGGAGGGATGTGCTATGCCGCTTGAAAGGTTTTTGGAGTGGTATCCCCAGCACCGATCAACTTTAGAAAGCAAAAAATCGAAGCAGATATATAATTTTTTAAACCGACCAGAAAACTTATGGAAAATGGCCCAGGAGAGCGATGAAAAAAAGCCAGCTTTAAATGGGGTTGTCCAAGACCTGGAAAAAGAATTCCGGGACAGTATTGATTTTCATAGCCCACTAATCCGGAGAATGGTGGGAGGGATGATTAAAGAAATTCTCCATGACTTTGGGTACAGAAGAAAAGGGCAGAAGATGGTTTCTCATTCAGAATTTTTCTCAACGGCCTCATATTACGGTTTTGAAAAAGACCAGGCGGTCAAGAAAATAACTGGACAGTTTGGTGTTGAAGGAGAAGGAGAAACAGATAGAACAATCCAAAGGTCTTTTGTCCCTGAGGAACCTGTTTTGGAGAAAGAATTATTTAGGTTAATTGAAACCATTGATGATGGAAATATGACTTATAGCCAAAGAAGGAAGGCAATAAATAAACTTGGGGCACTTGGTCCCTTGGTGAAAGAAGGAATATCAGTTCTGATATCTCTACTGGATGAGGAATCAGTGGACCTTTCCAAACAAGCAGCCGCGGTACTTGTTAGCCTGGCCAGAGATATCCGGGGAAACACAATTGCAGAGAACAGGATTGCAAGAAAGTTTTGTGATCTTCTTTGGTCTGAAAATCGGGAAAAAAGACTTATTGGTGCAGGTTCTCTTGCGAAAATAGGTTCACCCGGGGCCAATTTTGTTGTTGGGGAGCTTGCTGAAGCCTTAAAAGATGAAGATTTTGAGGTGAGAAGAGAGGTTGCAAGGGCTCTTTGTTCAATTGGGCAACCGGCTTTCGAAACTGCAAGACTCCATATTATAGAAGCTCTTGAAGATGAAGACGAAGAAGTCAGGAATATTGCGGGAGAGTTTTTAGGAATATGTGCTCCTGTAAGCGTTAAGGACCTAATTGTACTAGTGGACCACAAAGAAAACCATATTCGAAAAAAAGCGATTATTTCCTTGGGTAGGGCGGGAAGTTTTGCAGAAATAGAAAAAACAGGACCTTTATTACGGAAAATAATAAAGGATGAGAATGACGAGCTAAGAATATCAGCAGCCTGGGCAATCGGGAGTATTGGGGAGAAGACCGAGGGAGTTGTCGAAGCTCTCCGGGAAGCTTCCATGGAAGAAAACAGTGAGCTAAGGGAAAAAGCTACCTGGGCTTTAGGGATGATTGGGAAGAAAGAAAAAATCCCCGTAGAAGTTCTCATAGATAGGTTAGAAGACAGCGAGTGGTTTATAAGAAGGACTGCTGCCTGGGCCCTGGGTTATGCAGGCGTAGGGTATGAAATAGACCCCATTCCAGATTTAATAAAAGCTTTAAAAGATAAAGAAGAAAGAGTGAGAGAAAAAACCTCGTGGGCATTGGGCAGTTTCAGTCCCAAGCATTTTGAGATTACACGCGCGGTAAAAGGTTTAACTGAGGCCCTTAAGGATGAATCCTGGAGAGTTAGAAAACAGGCAGCTGTTTCTCTGGGTAGGATTGGAAACCCGGCAATGGAAGCATCCCGGGAATTATTTATAATCTTGAGGGATTACAAGGAACATCCAGAGGTCAGGGATGCAGCCCGAAAGGCAATCTCTTTAATTGGGGGTCCGGAAAAATGAAAGAAGAGAATAATGAGGGCAGGCAAAAAGATAAAAGGAGATTTTTATTATGGATAAGTTGACAATAGATTATCAGAAAAAGTTTGAAGGAAAATTGATTTATGATCCAGAGGTTTTAAAGAGGATTGATCCCAGGGTGAAACTGCACGAAGAAACTGAAAGCCACCCAATGAGTAGTTCGGCTTCCTGTTTAAATGTTCTTGGTTCAATGGGGGAAAACCCAGAAGATTTAAAAGAATTTTTGAATTCCTTTGGGTTAAAAATTGACCGGTTAATTGAATTTCCTTATGGAGCAAAAGTAAAAGGATCTGGTTATGAGGATTGCCTGGATTATAACGACAGGGGTTATGTAGTTTTTGAATGGATAGGCCCCAAAAGATCTCTAATTAATGAAGGGAGCAAAGGAGGGCGGGGCAACATGAGGACAAGCATTGATGCCTTTGTCCTGGCTAAGATCGAAGGGAAAATTACTCAAGTGTTAATCGAGTGGAAGTTTATTGAGGGCATTTTCAGGCCAATGAAGAATTTTGTTTTCTCTGGATTGAGGGGAGTTGAGAGGCTTCGGCGCTACTCTGGAATTTTACAAAGGTTAAGAAAGAAAAAAAGCTTTCCCTATAATTTTTCCCAGGAAGGCGGTATAGGAATTTCAGATTTTGGTGTGGATCATCTTTACCAGCTTTTGAGGATGACACTTCTTGCAAAAATGACAACTCCAATTAAAATAGGGGAAATTCCAGTTAGTGATTACAGGATTGTTCATCTAACCCATTCGGAAAACCAAGAGCTGAAAACTCTTCAGGATCACCATCTGGTTCAGAGTCCAGGCTTAAAAAGCTTTTCCGGGGAGAAACTTCACGATTTTTGGAGAGGAATTTTAGTCGAATCAGAAAAAGAAAAATTCACAGGTACCCACTGGGACAAGGCAATAGCAAGAATCAAAGATGATAACCTAAAAAGATATCTGAATGAAAGATATGTAATATCTTAAAAACATGAAGGGGAAATTCAGAATTGGCTGAAAATATTAAATAGGAAAATAAAAAGGAAGGAGATGGTATTTAACGCCTCCCATTTATTTATTTAGGGGATAAATTATTTCTAAAAGAGGATTTTATCGGTTCTGATAAGGCTATCATAAATTTTTTTGGAGGGGATTCAAATGAAAAGATATTTTGATCCAAAGTATGAAAATAGATTTTATAATGATTTTCAATTTCTTTTTCGATATGTTAAAGATTCTGAAGGGGAGTATGATTTAAGAATAAGAGATAACTATTTCAACCTTTATTATAGAGGGAATAGTATGGCAAAAGTATCTTTTAGGAAAAAAGATTACCGGGTGGAAATCCACAAAAAGTTTTTGAATAATGTCTATGATAAAGATACTCGCTTTCGAGCTAGTGGGAATAGTAAGAATTATGAGGTTTTCTTATTGGGAAAAAAACAACTTCGTCCCTTTTTGCAGAAAAAGTATTTAGAAAAAATTGGGAAAAATGTGAAAGATGTTAATTACCAGGAGGAAATCGTTTTTGAACAAATTTTGATTACAGATAATCGTAACAAGGAAGATATTATCCTTATAGATAGACAGGTAATGGACAATAAGATTAAAAGAAGAATGGACTTGCTATGTTTAGAAAAAATAGGGGAAAATAATTTTAGTTTTGAGGTAATTGAAGTCAAATGCGGAAATAGTAAAGATTTAGAAGGGGAAGTAATCAATCAATTGCAACATTATTTAAAACATGTTAAAAATAACATTTCAACTTGGAAAAACAGTTATGAAAAAACATATTATCAAATGAAAAAAGCAGGGTTATTTGAAAAGCCAAAACCAAATGAAATTAATATTATAGAAGAAGTGAAAGGAAAAGTTGTTGTCATGGGATACTCAGGAATTGCAGATAGATATGTGAATTCATTAAGAAAAAAATCCGGTAACATAGAAGTAAAACAATTTAAAAATGAACTAAAGTAGGCCTTGGATAATTTATTCTGATTAGTGTAAATCTGGGCTTGTTGGAATTTTAAAAAGACATAGCAAAAGGAAACATTAAAGGAGCATCGCATATTTTTTCGGCAAAAAAGTAACAAGGTCCAATTTAATTTAACTATTTTTACCATCCCGATAGGGACCAAAAAAATCGGGTACTGGATTGGGGTGCTTAATTAAAAATCATAATAAACCTTAAATTTTTCCACGACTATCCTTAGAAATTTTTTTACAGAACCAAAACTAAAAAAGGAGGCAAGAAATGGCTACTTATTTAGATAAAGTTAATCTTATTAATTTGGGATCAAAACATGAAGATTGGTTAAATGATGTCAAAGAAATTTTAATGGAAATTGACCATAAGAACTTTATAGATTTAATGGCTCCAAAAAATAGAGAAAAGAAATTTAAAAGACGCCTGAGAGAACTGAGGCACCTGTGCTTAATCTCAGACCAACAGTATAAAGAGACAAGGAATATTAAGGTTAACCGTGGTGGTTTTTTGCAGGAGGGGAAAGAAGAAGAGATTTCTCGTCCTATCGAAGAAAACCAAAGCCATGAAAAGGATGAATTGGATGGGCTGCTAGAAGAGGCATTAAATCCCCCAATGGAAGAGAAAGGAAAAGAAATTTTATCTGAAAACCCGAAAGAAACTGGGGAAAGAGAAAGGGAAGCAGGAAAAATTATTTCTGGAAAACCGGATATTTACGGGACTGGGATTTCAGGGAAGGGGAAGGTTAAAGAAGGGGTTAATATTCAAGTAACGGAAGTTGTAGATTGTTATGGTGTTTATGTTAAGTCGTTAAAGAATTGGATTAAGAATGTAATTTCTTCCAGAAGGCCTTGGGAAATGGAAAGAATGGAAGAATATTTAAAATCAATGGAAAAAGGTGATTTAGAGGATGGCCCGGGGATTTTAATTTGCCCAGAAAATATTAAGACCATTTATCCTTTAATGATGAGAAGAAATGGGGAAGAAGTAGTAGAGTCACTGGCTCCGGAATTAAATCCAGATTTTTTGTTTTTAAAAATGACAATTTTACATGAATTGGGGCATCATGTGTATCCTTGTCCTAATATCCTTTTTTCTGAAGGAATGGCTAACTGGTTGGTATTAAAGTACTTAAATCCAGAAGAAAGAATGTTGCTTCAAGCCAAAACGGATCTGCAGAGTAAACCTTACAAGATGTATTTAGGAATATTAAACTTTTTATATCCAAATCAATTTCCGGCTGGTTTTCCTTATGTATCTTTTCCCTGGCCCATTCCCGGAGGGACAGCAATATTGGAAAAAATAGAAGTCCTGGGTTTTGATGGGGAATTAGGAGCAAGGCCTTTGGATAATTATACTCCTTGGAAAATAATATTAGATTGGGTTATGCAAAAACAAGGTTTTGAAATGGAGCAAGTGTTGAGGTTTATTGGATTTAATAACCAAGAAATGGCTTTGCACCGAGGTCAAACAATGAGTTTGATTTTATTCCGAGAAATGTTAGGACGGAAAAATAGGAATTATTATAAAAAACTAATTTTTGGCTTAACCGAAATGACCAGAGGAAAAAGGGTTTTAACCAAGGAAAGGCAACAAGCTTGCCTTGAAGGGCAATATTCCAAATTAAAGTACATGGGAAAAAATGATTAAAAAATTAAAAGCCAAAAAAAGGAGTTGGAATGATGGGGAAAATTCCTGAAATTTTAGGGGAAGCCTTAAAAGCTCTTGAAAATTATTTTATGTCAGTTGATGATTATTTTGAGGCAATTAGAAGTGGAGTTATAGTGGATAAACCTTTTTTGATCGACGATGAAACGTTTTATTTGGAAAATCCTACTCATCCATTGGCAAAATATAATTTGGATAAACGGATTGAAGGGGCGGATAAAATAAGAGATTTTAGGGGGAAATTGCCTAAAGCTTTTATAAAAAAAATCCATCGCTACTTGTTTGATTGTTCTGGAGCAGTCAGGAAATCATTAATTATGGCAATAATAAAATCTGCGGAGGAAGAATCGTTGGAAATTGTAAGAAAAATGGTGGAAACTGAAGAAAGGGCTATTAAAAAGAAAAGAGGGTCTCCAATGGTAAAAAAATTAGCTGGATTGGCCATAATTAAGCTGGAGAATCCTCATTACGAGCTATTAGAATTCGGTTTAGCCAATTATATAGGTGAGACCCAAAACGGTCTTGCTAATGGACATGGAGTCTTATATTATTCTCACACTGGGGATTTGATTTTCGATGGAGAATTTAAAGACAATGAATTTATTAAGGGTATGAAACATGATTAATTTGTTATATGGTTTTGAATAACAATTTTGCATCAAAAGGTGAATTTCATTGTTTTTAGACGAATTTAACTCCGTAATATTATTCACTAAATAAGGATTCACCGTAAATAAAGCTAAAATTTTGGCTAGTTTAATTCCAGGAAGTCTATATCAAACTTTTTTGCTGCCTGGATTAGCTTCCCATCGA
>Ga0207421_10004252_pt1 | contig 16597 bp, 18 predicted proteins | sample SodLakKL_010_SED_4_FD_187542 | JGI IMG/M metagenome (GOLD analysis project Ga0207421, IMG submission 187542) | Alkaline sediment microbial communities from Lake Tanatar, Kulunda Steppe, Russia - 8KL_010_SED (SPAdes) (version 2) | ecosystem: Environmental > Aquatic > Non-marine Saline and... | reverse complement strand
CGCGATGGCCGTGTCATGACGGGCGTCGTAATGATGGGCGGCCAGCATCAGGCTGGCTTGCGCCAGATCGGCAGGCAGGTCGGACCATTCCGGCCCGAACCCCGCCATCAGCCCGATGCGCACAGCGCCATGCGGCGGGATCACGGGCAGGATGCCGCCCTTGGCCACCAGCGCGGGGCGCGCGGTATCGGGGACCAGATACCAGCGGTCGGGGTTGGTGATAGTCTCCGCGCCGTCATGGCCGACCTGCGTGACATGGACGATGGCATTGACAGGCGCGATGGGCAGCACATGGCGGACCGGATCGCGCCAGCGGTGCAGCGTCAGGGTGAAATCGCGTTCGATCAGGATTTTGCCGATCCGCGCCTCGATCACGGCCATGGCGGCGCGCAGGTGGCGCAACAGGGCGGCATCCTGATCGGCATCATCGGCAAAGCCTGTGGCAAGGCGCAGGTATTCTTTCAGCTGCGCCACCGGCAAGACCGCATCGGATACCGGATTTTCTTCGACTAACATCATGAGGGTCCTTCGGATTAAAGGGCGCAGAACAATCCCGGATGCAGACCCGTCCGGCCATGCTCGGACGGACGAGGGGGGCTGCTAGACATGACCTGATTGGCCTGCATCCGGGTGCCGGATTGCGCACAGGTAAGGGCGCGCAACCCTATCGGGGTCAGATTAGCTGACCGCGAATTTCAGCAGTTTGATCGCGGCGAAATCGCTGACGGCCCCACCCACGCGCTTGGTGGCGTAAAACAGCACATGCGGCTTGGCCGAGAACGGATCGCGCAGCACGCGCAGATCGGGGCGTTCGGCGACGGTGTAACCGGCCCCGAAATCACCGAATGCGATGGCGGCGGCACCATCGGCGATATCGGGCATGTCTTCGGCCACCAGCACAGGATAGCCCATCAGGCGGGCAGGCTCGCCCGCGGCCAGACCGTCGGACCACAAGAAGCGGCCATCATTGTCCTTGAGCTTGCGGATCGTGCCAGCGGTTTTGGAATTCATCACAAAGGTGCCGTTGGCGCGGTAGACCGCCCCCAAGGCATAGACCAGATCCACGATCGGATCGCCCGACTGGATGCCGCCTGTGACGCCTGTGGTGACAAAGCCAAGGTTGCCCCATTCCCAGATTTCGTTTTCCACCTGCGGATAGGTCAACAGACCCTTGGGCTTGTCGATACCGTCACCGTTGATGAACGCCCCCGCCTCTGACCGGGCGAATTTGTCGGCGATACGGCCGGCCAGCCAGCCTTCGATATCAAAGGCGCTGTCATCCAGCAGGCGCTGCGAAGCCTTCGGCAAGGCCGAGAGTTCATGCAGCGGGATGCTGATCCGGTCGATCTGCGGGGTGGTGGTTTCGGCCACACCAGCGGTTTCGCTGGCCCAGCCTGCACCCATTTCGGTATGGTCCACCAGCACATCATAGGACGTGGCATCGACCGTTACCACGCTGGCAATCGCGCGGATGGATGCGGTGGACGACAGCGTGCCCTTGATCGTATCCGCAGTCTGCGGGTCCACCAGATAGCCGCCATCCGCTGCCATCACCGTGGACATGCCCTTGCTGTCCATATCAAGACCACGCAGCGCATCATCATCGCCAGACCGCAGATAGGCGGCAAAGGCTTTCTGATGCGGCGCGTCCTGCACAGCAGCAGTCGTCAGCGCGGAGCGTGTGGTCATCATGGTCTTGCGATCCAGCTTGTTCATGCGGTCATCCTGTTTTTGCAATTTGGCCTGAAGGCCGTTGGTGAAAGTGGTGAAATCAGCCAGAAATCCGGTGATGACTTGGGTCAGCTCGGGCGCGGACATATCTTCCGCGATCCGGGCCTTTGGCACGGGTGTGGTCATGGGGTGATCCTTTGGGGGCGGGGTTAAAGCGGGTGCAGCAAACGGCGCGCGGCAGAAAAAGCCGCCGTCAATTGGCGCAGGTCGTGGTCGGGTGGGGGCGCATCGGCCTTGGCGGTCACACGCGCGTCCGGCAGCATCGGGAAGGTGACAAGCGACACTTCCCACAGATCAAGTTCGGACAGATGGCGCGCGCCCTGATCGCCCTTGCGGGCCCTGATCGTGCGATACCCGATAGACAAGCCGTCAATCGCCCCTGCGGCGATCAGGCTGGCGGCCTCGCGGGCGCGGGCGACATCGGTCAGCAGACGGCCCTTGACCCACAGGCCACGGGCATCCTCGACCACTTCGTCCCAGACGCCGATGGGCTGGGCGGGGTCATGCTGCCACAGCATCTTGATCCGCCGCCCCTTGGCCAGACTGACGCGGTAGGCACCGGCATCGACGATATCGCCACCCTGATCGGACGCGCCAAACAAGGACGCATAGCCGCTGATGACAGCGCCATCCGTGACCGTCACGGCATCACTGAGGGTGCAGAATTTATGTTCCAGGTTCATGGGGTCCCCCCGCTAAGTGCTTTGACAATCTCGAAGACCAGCAAACCGGCGCAGCCACAGACCACGATCCAGATTTGCCATGCGAGACGTGCGATGATGCATTCGATCCGGCCCAGACGCTGGTCGACATGGGCAAACCAGAAATCCGAGGCGGGCGGCGGCGGGCGCTGCGGGTCGCGCAGCGCAACGATCTTAGTCTGCATGACCGACCTCGCGCGCGGGCAGACCCAAAAGGCTGCGTTTTTCGGCATCACTCAAAAAAGCCGCCTCGCCCACGCGGCGCCACAGGCTGTCGCGTTCCTGCGACAGGGCGGCGATCTGGTCGATATCGGGGCGGATTTCGATCCGCTGGCCGGAAAAATCCGACAGCCAGTCGGCGATGACAGATGTGACACGGGTCGCCAGCGGCAGCACGGTCAGGCGGTAAAAGGCGCGGTTGGCCTCTTGGTAATTGGCATAGGTGGCATCGCCGGGGATACCCAGCAGCATGGGCGGCACACCAAAGGCGATGGCGATTTCGCGCGCGGCGGCTTCCTTGGTTTTCTGGAATTCCATGTCAGAGGGCGAAAAGCCCATCGGTTTCCAGTCAAGCCCGCCTTCCAGCAGCATCGGGCGGCCTGCGTTGCGGGCACCCTGATGCTGGCTTTCCATCTCGCCCAGCAGGCGGTCATATTGATCGGCGGTCAGCGCGGATTGACCATCCGCACCTCGATAGATGATCGCGCCGGATGGACGGGCGGCATTGTCCAGCAGCGCCTTGGACCAGCGCGAGGCCGCGTTATGCACGTCAATCGCGGCGGCGCAGGCCTGCAAGGCGGAAAAACCGTAATGGTCGTCCTGGGGGTGAAAGCTTTTTACATGGCAGATGGGATTGTGGTTTTCGGATGCAGCAAAGCGGTGCTTGCGGCCATCGACGTTGTATTCATAACCCGCTGGCCAGCCATCCGGCCCCGGAATGACCGCCATCCGGTCAGAGCGCAGGACATGGATTTCAGCAGGCAGGTCATCGACCGCCACCGCCTCCAGATAGCCATTGCCGGTCAAAAGCAGCTGGCCGAACAAAGCCTCCAGCAATTCGGCGCGGCCCTGGGCGGCATTGGGCCGCGCCAGCAGGGCCTGCACAGGGTGGTGGTCATAGCGGTGGTCATCATCCTGCACGACCAGCGGGATCGCGGCGGCGGCTTCGGCGATCAGGCGCACGGCGCGGAACCCGATGGGGTTGCCCTGAAAGCCGCTGCGCGTCAGCGACACGACATCGCGCGGCGACCAGGCCACGCGGCCCGCCCCTTGCAGCGCAATCACACGCCCCGTGGCCGAGGACTTGACCTGCGGCTGCGGGGCTGGCTTGCGGTTCAGAAAATCAAACATGGTATCTCCTCGACCAGGGGTCTTTGCGGCGTTGAGAGGAATTTACCCAAGAGTTTTAAGGATCGCGTTACGGCGGCGTGCGCTGGCCCTTGCAACACCTGTCCTTGCGGGCAGCCTTGCTGCCTCCGGCGGGAGTATTTGAAGAAATAAGAAATGGGGGGTAGCGCCTTACCCTTCTTATTTCCCCCAAATACTCCCGCGCGGCGCGCCCGAACATCCCGTCAGGGATGTGACGGTCAAAGCCCGCGGATCTGCGGATTGCGCCAGGCGGCCGCAGGCGCGATCATCAGATCGTGGATCGCCCAGACCAGCGCATCGACACGGTCGGGCGAGCCTTTGCCCTGATAGCCGGCACTGGTCATCTGGCACATCTGGTCTTCCAGATCGCCCAAGCCGCGCAGATGTGCGACCCGACCCTGTTCGTAAAGGGCGGCGACAGGCTCGGCCCGCGCGATCTTGCCTTTGCTGGCATGGACCGCGCGGAACGGGACCATCGGGTCGATCTGGCGGATCACGGCGGCGACCATATCACCGCCCTGATTGACCTCGGCGACCAGACGGTCCGCCTGATGGCGGGTCACCGCAGCGACCGCCGCGCGCGCCCAGGTGTCGGGGCTGGCGCCGTGGACGCTGGCGTCTTCCAGCACATAGGCACGCCAGTTCTGGATCGGGCCGGTCATATCGACACCGGCCACGATGATGCCGCAAGCATCAGAACCTTGATGGGATGTCGTCGGCGGATCGACCGCCACGACGATGCGGGTCAGGGGCGGTGCGGTGATGCTTTGGCAGGCGGCAAGCTGGCCCATCTGCCACAAGGCCCCTTCCACATCATCCAGTATCAGGCCTTCCAGTTCCTGCCGACCAAGTGCTGTGCCTGCATATTGCGCCGCCATTTCCACCATGAAACTATCCGCCAGATTGGCGCGGTTGGCAGCGGTGGGCGCATGGGTCATCACAGTGCTGGGCCGGTCAAGCAGATCGCGCAGAAAGGCCGACCGGCGCGGTGTCGTGGTCACGCAAACCTGCGGTGCATCCCCTAGCCGCAGACAGAATTGCAACATGTCCCATGTCGCCGCCGCCTTGCGCCATTTGGCAAGCTCGTCCACCCAAGCGGCATCGAATTGCGGGCCGCGCAATGCCTCTGGTTCATGGGCGGAAAACAGCGTGGCCTGCGCGCCGTTCGGCCAAAGCAGCATCTGGCGGCTGGCGATCCATTTCGGGCGGGCCGCAGGCGGGCAGACGGCCATGATGCCGCTGTCGCCAAAGACCATCACCTCGCGGGTTTGTTGATGTGTTTCGCCGATGATCCCGATACGCTTTGCGCCGCCTGCCACCGCGCTGCGCACCCATTCGGCACCGGCGCGTGTCTTGCCCGCACCGCGCCCGCCAAGGATCATCCATGTGCGCCAGTCACCATCAGGCGGCAATTGGTGCGGCATTGCCCAAAAGCGGAACAGATAGGGCAGCGCACGCAATTCGGCATCATTCAGGCTGTCCAGAAACGCCCGCTGTGCCGAGCGAGGTGCGGAGGCGATCAAGCCTGCGCCCAAGGTCGTCCCGGATGCTGTCAAGGTCGTCGATCGAGCCGGGGTTGGCGTTTTGGGCAGCATTGAAAGCCTCCTCTGCGGTCAGCACCTTAAGGTGCGCCGCGATCAATTGATCCATGCGGGTGATGATGGTGCGGGGTGTTTCGTCTGTCAGATCGTCGGTAATCCGCAGGCTGTGGTCCAAAAGCGCGCGGATACGGGCGAAAAGAACGGTGATTTCGGCCACCCGCGCCTCGGCGCAAGCCAGATTCGTGGGGTCGCGGTCGTGCAGTGATTTCATGATAGGCTGACCTGTTCGCTGCCATCCGTCAGGTCGAGTGGAACAGCAAAAGCCGCCCCATCTAGCCCTGCCACGCTAGCGCAAAAGCGGGCCAAAAGCAACAAAGGGCCGCCCGGACAGCGGGCGACCCTTTTACGATATCTTTATCTTTTCAGGCGTTTAATCGCTTTGGGCGCGTTCAGCCTCGATCCGGCGCCAGACGGCGACGGCGCGGTTGTGGTCGTCCAGATTGGTGGTGAACGTATGCCCGCCAGTGCCGTTGGCCACAAAGAAGATATAGGCGGTGCTGTCGGGGTCTACCGCCGCTTCGATACTGGCGCGGCCGGGGTTGGCGATGGGGGTCGGCGGCAGCCCGTCGATCACATAGGTGTTCCACGGATTGTTATCGCGCAATTCGCTTTGCCGGATGCCGCGGCCCAGCACACCTTCACCGCGGGTCACGCCGTAGATGACGGTGGGGTCGGTTTGCAGCCGCATCCCCTGATTAAGCCGGTTCACAAAGACGCTGGACACCTGCCGGCGTTCATCGACTTCGCTGGTTTCCTTTTCGATGATACTGGCAAGGATCAGCATTTCTTCTGGCGTGGTGATCGGCAGACCGTCGACGCGATTGGCCCATGCGGTCGCGATGATATCGTTCTGGCGCGATGTCATCTGCGCCAGAATATTTGATACCGGCGTGCCGGGATTGAAATCATAGCTGGCGGGGGCAAGCGTGCCTTCGGGCGGGGTTTCGGACACATCCGCTTCCAGCGTATCGATTGCGCGCATCGCGTTCAGGACCTGCCAGCTGGTCACACCTTCGGCCAGTACAACACGATAGCGGGTATCGGCCTGCGCAAGAACGTCGGTATATTCTTCGGGCACGTCGCCTGCGACAGGATCGAAATTCACCACTTCGACAAAGCGGTTGGTTGCAGGGTCAAGTTCGCGCACCACGGCCTGTGCCTGATTGACGCCGATCCGGTAGACGACTTCGGTGCCGCAGGTATTGGCCCCACCACGGGTGATGATGTCCATGATCTGGTCCATGGACGCCCGTTCCGGAAGCAGGAAACTGCCTGCTTTCAACAGGCCGGACTTGTCACTGTAATCGGCACCCACCCGCAGGATCATGGCCGAGGATACCGCGTTATTCTGCGCAAGACGGTCGGCGACGCTGGACATTGACGCACCGCTTGGCACCTGAAAACAGATCGCTTGGGCCAGTGGCCCGGGATCGCGGTATTGCTTGGTTCCCCAGCCGATCGCACCTGCCAGAAGAAACAGGGCGACGATAAAGAAAGTCAGCGCATTTGCCGCGATATGCCGCCACATCAGGTTGGTTTCCCGAAAATCACGCTGGCATTGGTGCCGCCAAAGCCAAAGGAATTCGACAAGGCGATATCAATCCGGCGTTCCCGTTTGCTGTTGGCGCACAGGTCGACGACGGTTTCGACATCGGGGTTATCAAGGTTGATCGTCGGTGGCGCCACCTGATCGCGGATCGCGAGGATGGAAAACACCGCCTCGATCGCGCCTGCAGCACCCAGCAAATGGCCGGTGGCGGATTTGGTCGATGACATGGTCAGCTTCGCCGCAGCCTCTGGCCCGACAAGGCGTTCGACAGCAGAAAGCTCGATCGTATCGGCCATGGTCGATGTGCCATGCGCGTTGACATAGTCAATCTGGCTTGGGTCGATCTTGGCGTTGCGGCAGGCCGCACGCATGGCGCGTTCGGCACCTTCGTGATCGGGCGGAGGTGCTGTGATGTGATGGGCGTCACCGGACAGACCGTAGCCCAGCACCTCGGCATAGATTTTCGCGCCGCGCGCCTTGGCGTGTTCATATTCTTCCAGCACAAGGATCCCTGCCCCTTCGCCCATGACAAAACCGTCACGGTCGCGGTCCCAAGGGCGGCTGGCCTTGGTCGGGTCATCGTTGTGGGCGGTGGACAGCGCCTTGCAAGCGTTGAAACCGGCAATGCCCAATTCGCAAATCGCGGCCTCTGCGCCGCCAGCGATCATCACATCGGCGTCGCCGAACATAATCAGGCGGGCCGCGTCGCCGATGGCATGGGCTCCTGTCGAACAGGCGGTGACAACAGCGTGGTTCGGGCCACGGAACCCGTAACGGATCGACACCTGACCAGAGATCAGGTTAATCAACGCGCCCGGCACAAAGAAAGGCGACACGCGGCGCGGGCCTTTTTCGGCCATCATGACGGCGGTGTTGGCGATGGAATTAAGCCCCCCGATCCCCGACCCGATCATCACGCCAGTGCGTTCTTGATCTTCGCGGGCTTCGGGCATCCAGCCTGAATCCTCGATCGCTTGCTGGGCTGCGGCCATGCCGAACATGATAAAGGTATCAACCTTGCGCTGTTCTTTGGCATCCATGTATTTGTCGGCATTGAACGTGCCGTCGGTGCCATCGCCCAAGGGCACTTCACACGCATATTGCGTGGTCAGGCGGCTGGGATCGAAACCGGTGATCTTGCCTGCACCTGATTGACCCGCCAGCAGGCGCTGCCATGTTTCATCAACCCCGTCGGCAAGGGGTGTGACCAGCCCTAGACCTGTTACAACGACACGACGCATTATAATGCCCTCACCTCTTGGTGTATTTTCGTCTTGATAACCCAGCCCGCTATACAGGGGCAAGGGCACGGATTTACACTTTGGCGCAAACCCGCACCGGATAAGCAAAACGGCGCCCCGTTTGGGACGCCGCCTGCAACCCGGATGGGTCTGATTTTACTGCGCGCTGGAAATGAATTTCACGGCGTCGCCAAAAGTCTGGATGGTTTCGGCAGCGTCATCAGGAATTTCGATCCCGAATTCTTCTTCGAAAGCCATGACCAATTCGACGGTATCAAGGCTGTCTGCGCCAAGGTCGTCAATAAAGGACGCAGATTCTGTGACCTTGTCCTCTTCAACACCAAGGTGCTCTACAACGATCTTGCGTACGCGGTCTGCGACATCGCTCATGTCAATTCCTCATGTATTTCTGGGCAAGCGCCCGTTTTAAGATTCCCTTGCGGGATTTAGCAAAGCGGACATTACACCGCAGTTCAAGCTGCGAGGCTAATAGCAGAGAATTCCGCCTTGGCAAACGGATTCCCCGCCTCGCCCGTTCTACAGCATGGCCATACCGCCATTCACATGCAAGGTGCTACCTGTGACATAGGCAGCCTCGTTACTGGCCAGATAAAGCACGGCGGCGGCAATCTCTTGTGCTTCGCCCATCCGGCCTGCGGGTACCTGTGTCAGGATACCCGATTTCTGGTCGTCGGTCAGTTTATCAGTCATCGCGGTGGTGATGAACCCCGGCGCGACGCAATTGACGGTAATGCCGCGGCTTGCGACCTCGTAGGCGATGGATTTCGACATGCCCACCAGACCTGCCTTGCTTGCTGCATAATTCGCCTGCCCGGGATTGCCGGTTGCCCCCACGATGGACGAGATATTCACGATCCGCCCCCAGCGCGCCTTCATCATGCCACGAATGACACCTTTGCACAGGCGCATGGTGGATGTCAGATTGACCTCCAGCACCGATGACCATTCATCATCGGACATCCGCATGAACAGGTTGTCGCGCGTGATGCCGGCGTTGTTGACCAGAATATCGACGCTGCCCATCAGATCGGCAGCTTGTTTGGGCAGGGCTGTCACGGCTTCTGCATCGGACAGGTTGCAGGGCAGCACATGCGCGCGGTCACCCAGTTCCGCAGCCAGCTGTTCCAGTGGTTCGATCCGTGTGCCGGACAAGGCCACCGTCGCACCCGCATCGTAAAGCGCCTTGGCAATCGCGCCGCCGATACCACCCGAAGCACCCGTAATAAGCGCCGTTTTTCCTGTTAAATCAAACATCTTCATTCCTTTATTCATGCAATGCAGCAGCCATCGCCGCCACGTCTTCGGGGGTGCCTATGGCGGTGGCGGTCAGGTCGCGGTTGATCCGCTTGACCATGCCGGACAACGCCTTGCCTGCGCCGATTTCGTAGACATCGGTGACACCTTGTGCCGCCATAAAGCCCACGCTTTCGCGCCAGCGGACCGACCCTGTGACCTGTGCCACCAGCAATTTACGAATCTCTGCGGGGTCTTGGGTGATATCGGCCAGCACATTGGCGACCAAAGGCACGGCGGGCGCGTTGATCGTCACACCGTCAAGCGCGTTAGCCATCACGTCTGCCGCAGGCCCCATCAGGCTGCAATGGAACGGTGCGCTGACCGGCAGCAGGATCGCGCGTTTGGCGCCCTTGGCCTTGGCGATATCCAGCGCGCGTTCAACGGCGGCCTTGTGACCGGACACCACGACCTGACCGGGGTCATTGTCATTGGCGGCTTGGCAAACCTCGCCCTGTGCGGCTTCTTCGGCGACCGCGCGGGCCTGTTCGAAATCAAGACCCAGCAGCGCCGCCATCGCGCCGATGCCCACAGGCACGGCTTCTTGCATGGCACGGCCACGGATGCGCAACAGGCGGGCAGTATCAGCGATGGACAGCGCGCGGGCGGCGGCCAGCGCGGAATATTCGCCCAACGAATGGCCCGCGACAAAACTGGCCGCTGTCACATTGACGCCTTCTGATTCCAGCGCAGCCATCGCAGCCAATGACGTGGCCATCAGCGCAGGCTGGGCGTTCTGGGTCAGGGTCAGTTCGGCGATCTCGCCTTCCCAGATCAGGCTGGACAGCTTTTCGCCCAACGCCTCGTCCACCTCGTCGAAAACGGCGCGTGCCGATGGATAGGCCGCTGCCAACGCCTGCCCCATCCCGATTGTCTGTGCCCCTTGGCCGGGAAAAACGAATGCCCGCATCTGGCCTTGCTCCTTATTCATTGCTTGGCGACGGGTTTAGCCGCTGGCACGGCGCACGGCAAGCAATGCAGCACAGATGCACAACACCTCTGCATGGGCGTGCCTTTGCCCGTAGGTCAGGCGCTGCTATCTGCCAGTCAACAAGTTACAGGAGATAACGATGCCCGCTTCCAATACAATGCAGACCTACGGGTCGGTGACCAAGACATTCCACTGGCTGACTGCCTTGCTGATCCTTGCATTGGTGCCTTTGGGCCTGATCGCCAACGCGCTGCCATATCAGACCGATGCGGAACTGGCGTTAAAAGCGCAGGTGTTTTCCGTGCATAAAACGCTGGGCGTGCTGGTCTTTGCTGTCGCCCTCGCGCGGATCGTCTGGGCCGTGACACAGCCAAAACCCGGTGATCTGAACCACGACCACAAGGTGCAATCGGCGCTGGCGTCAGTGGTGCATTGGACACTTTATATCTCACTGGTCGCAGTGCCGCTGTCGGGCTGGGTGCATCACGCAGCCACCGCAGGGTTTGCCCCGATCTGGTTGCCAATCAGCCAGAACCTGCCCTTTGTCCCCAAGGACGAAGCCGTCGCCGAAGCCGCCGCCGCTGTGCATTGGCTGTTCAGCAAGATCATGATCGCTTCGATCCTGTTGCATATCGCAGGCGCGCTGAAACATCATTTCATCGACAAGGACGCCACCTTGCGCCGGATGTGGTTTGGCCCCGCCGACGCCCCACTGGTCCCTGCGCATCGCGGCAGCCTTGCTGCGCCTGTCGGTGCCATTGCGGTATTCGCGCTGGCGACAGGTGGCGCCGCTGCTGCGGGCCTGTTCCGCGACCACGAAAGCATGCCGACCGAGGCGCTGGCTGCCGTTTCCTCTGAATGGACAGTGACCGAGGGCGAGATCGGCATCACCGTTGCGCAATTGGGCAGCGATGTGCAGGGCCGTTTCGCTGACTGGACTGCCGCGATCAGCTTTGACCCCGACGTGACTGGTGCCGCAGGCGAGGTCACAACAACCATCGCGATCCAATCGCTGACGCTGGGGTCGGTCACATCACAGGCCATGGGCGCAGATTTCTTCGACGCCGCCACTTTCCCCACTGCGACCTTCACTGGCGCGATCATCGAAGATGCGGGCAGCTATACCGCCGACGGTGTGCTGTCGATCAAGGACAGCGCCGTGCCTGTCACCTTCCCCTTCGATCTGACGATAGAAGGCGACACCGCGCAGATGGCCGGCACATTGACGCTTGACCGCCGCGATTTTGGCATCGGGGCGTCGATGGCGGACGAAAGCTCGCTCGGGTTCAGCGTGGATGTAACGTTGCAAGTCAGCGCAACACGGTAGGGCGGGGTTTAGCCCGCCTTGCGGGTGAGGGTCGGGGTTAACCCCGACCTACAGATTTCGCATCAAGGTTTCGCCATCATCGGGCGGGGTTCACCCCGCTACACAACAAAACCAAAAAAAGACCACACCGGATTGCTCCGGTGTGGTCTTATACTGATAAAATACCTGTCGCTAATGCTAACCGGACAACTTGTTTACGTCATAAAAACCGACCTTGGTCGCTTATTCAGCCAGCATCGCCTCGATCGAGATCATGACCTGCACTTCGTCGCTGACAAACGGTGCAAACGCGCCGACTTCATAGTCGGACCGCAGCAATGTTGTTGTGGCGTCGAAACCGGCCCATTCACGCTCTTCCATCGGGTGCACACCTGCCTGGTTCAGCTTGGCGTCCAGCACGACTTCGTTGGTGATGCCGTTCAGGGTCAGATCGCCTGTGATCAGGGCTGTGTCGTCGCCGGTCACTTCGATGGATGTCGAGGTGAAAGTCACCATCTCATCATCGGCAGCGTCAAAGAAATCACCGCTCATGAAATGCTCGAAACGGCCTTCCCAGCCGGTCAGCATGGTGCGGACGGGGAACGACACGTTCACAGACGATGTGGCGGGGTCTTCCTGATTGAAGACGATTTCGCCCTCGAAACCCGAGAACATGCCATAGGTGGTTGAAAAGCCAAGGTGGTCATAGCTGAACACGATCTGGCTGTGGCTTGCGTCAAGCGCATAGTTTTCGGCAACAACGGGGGCTGCGGCAAAGGTCGCAAGGGCGGCGGCGGCAAAGATGTTTTTCATTTGGATGCTCCTGATGGGCGTTTCATGTGTGCTGCTTATAGAATGAACACCCCCACCGGTCGCAATCCCGCAGAAATGCACATGACATGTTCAGGCGAACACGGCCTGTCTATGGCCTGTCACAGCGGGCTTGCATCGCGGGCCAGCCTGCGTATAAGGCCCCATCCTTCTGTGTATTGTAATGAACTGCGCAGACTCTCGTGGCTGGGGTGCAGAAGGGTCACTGCCCCGCCTTTGAAATGCGCCGAGAAAAGAACTGGAGTATACATGCCGCTATATGAGCATGTGATGATTGCGCGTCAGGACTTGTCCAACACGCAAGCCGAAGCCTTGATCGAACATTTCGGCACGGTGCTGACCGACAACGGTGGCAAGCTGCTGGAAAACGAATATTGGGGCGTCAAAACGATGGCCTATAAGATCAACAAGAACCGCAAGGGCCACTACGCCCTGCTGCGCACCGACGCACCCGCAGCGGCGATCCAGGAAATGGAACGTCTGATGCGCCTGCATGATGACGTCATGCGCGTGCTGACCATCAAGGTCGACGCACACGAAGACGGCCCATCCGTGCAGATGCAAAAGCGCGAAGAGCGCGGTGACCGGGGCGACCGCCCTGATCGTGGCGGCGAACGCCGCGAACGTCGTTGATCATTAAAGGATAGCAATCATGGCAACCAAACCATTCTTCCGCCGCCGCAAGTCCGATCCGTTCGAAGGCGATAGCGCCCCGAAGATCGACTATAAAGACACACGCACCCTGCAGCGCTATATCTCCGAGCGTGGCAAAATCGTGCCAGCCCGTATCACTGCTGTCGGTTCCAAGAACCAGCGCGCCCTCGCCCGTGCGATCAAGCGTGCCCGTTTCCTGGCCCTGCTGCCATACGCTGTTAAGTAAGGACATCTGAAATGGATATCATTCTACTCGAACGCGTGGCAAAGCTCGGTCAGATGGGCGAAGTCGTTTCCGTCAAGGACGGCTATGCCCGCAACTATCTGCTGGCCCAAGGCAAAGCCCTGCGCGTGAACGCGGCGAACCTCGCCCGTTTCGAAGCTGAAAAAGCACAGTTGGAAGCCCGCAATCTGGAAAGCCGCAAAGAAGCCGAATCGCTGGGCGAAAAGCTCGACGGTCAGACTTTTGTCGTGATCCGGTCGGCATCCGATGGTGGTGCGCTTTACGGTTCGGTCACAACACGTGACGCCGCCGAAGCCGCAACTGCCGACGGTTTCAGCGTCGACAAGAACCAGGTTGTGCTGAAAGGCGCGATCAAGGATCTGGGTCTGCACGACGTCGATGTCGTCCTGCACCCCGAAGTCACCGTGACGATCACACTGAACGTCGCGCGTTCCAAGGACGAGGCTGAACTGCAAGCAGCCGGTAAATCCATCGCCGAACTGGCCGCCGAAGAAGAGGCAGCCGCTGAATTTGAAATTCAGGAATTGTTCGACGAAATGGGCAGCGCCGCCGACGAATTCGGCGACGACGACAACTGATCCGGTCCCAGACCGATTGGAAAGGGCCGCGGCATTCGCCAGCGGCCCTTTTTCTTTGTCGGGGCCTTACCCCGTTAGAACCGGAAATCTAGACGCAGGGATCCGGTGACCTGCGCTTCGGGCTGACCTTCGTATTCTTCGCCCATATAGGTCAGGCCGTAGAACAACTTGGCTATACCTCTTTGCCAGTGCAGCCCCGCGCGCCACCGGTCGCGCCGGTCCAGCGGCACCGATCCGGCGCTAGCGGGGAAAAACACACTGCTGTCCACATAGGCAACATCGCCGCCAAAGACGAAGGCAAAGCCGTTCTGCTGGCCCGGTGTCGCGCGATAGCGCTGGCCTGTGACCGGATCTCGCACCATCAATTCGTCGCGCATGATATCGTTAAGTGTCACGTCAAAGCCGACCCGCACCAGATTTTCGACGCCACCGCGCGCTTCTGCAAAGGGGCGCAGGGTCGCGCCGCCAAAGGTCAGATCGCGCCCCACCTCGGCCACTGCGCTCAGGTAGAAAGCATCGTCCAATTGCGCATCGCGAACGCGGTCGGACACGGTGGGTATGCTGAACCGTTCATGAAAGGCATTTTGCAGGTCATCCAGCCGTGTCTGCGGTCCGGTGACAACCAGATCGCCACCCAGCGCAATATCCATCCCCGCCTGCCGGAAATGCGTATGCAGCCCCGCTGTCAGCAGGCCGACATAGGTTCTGTCGCCGGCGGGCGGCTTGCGGATGTTGCTTGGCATGATGATCTCTGCGCCCAGACGCAATTCGATGATGTCACCGAAAGTCGGCGGCAAGACACCGTCCCACGCCGGCCCCCAGACCCGACTGGAAGAAAAAGAACCGGTACGCAGCCGGTCATGGCCGTCACCGAAGTAATCATTGGTGATCAGTCGACCATAGCCGATCCGGTCGCGTGATTGGGCAGCACTGTCTTGCGGCATGGCCAGCAAAGCAACAGCGAGGGCGGCAAAATAACGTAACATGGCATCTCCTAAAAATTTCCGCCTGAAGTGAAAAACACTGTTACTTTTACCTGCACGTTGCGTGCCAAATCGGTGGGGTTTCCCTTTCCGATCAGCCGCTTAAAACCTCGTGGGGGATTGGGTCGCAGGCAATACAATCGACCTTTCGATCACTGCAACCCTAAGCTGCAAGCAGCAAATTTCCACAAAGTGGTTCAAAATACGGCGACTAACTCTCCTATGGAAACGACTGTCTCGCTTGAATCCACAATTGCTGGCAAAGACGCGTATTGTCCATGATCTATGTCAAGATAATCCGCCCTGTGTCGTTCTGACAATCTTGTGACGGAACCGCTGGGCGCCTGTATCTGTTTAACTGGCGAACGTAACGTTTTCAAAAGAGGTAATATGACCAAAATTACATCAATGACCGCCGCCGCCGCCATTATGATCGGCGCCCCCGCCTTTGCACATGATTATACGTTCGAGACGCTCGCCGAAGGGCTAGAGCGTCCATGGGCCATGACATTCATGCCAAATGGCGACGATATTCTGATGACGGGCCGTAATGGTGCCTTTAGCATCTACAATGCAGAGACAGGTGAAGTAACCCAACTGGACGGCGCGCCCGAAGTTGCGACCTCTGGTCAGGGTGGCCTGCTTGACGTCGCCTTAGCCCCCGATTTCGAGACCAGCAATGTGATCTACATGACATGGTCCGGCGCGGTTGAAGGCGGCACAACGACCCATCTGGGCCGCGGCACGCTTGATCTGGATTCGGGCAGCGTGAACGATATCGAAACCCTGTTTCAGGTCAGCCCCGGTGTGGACAGCGACGCCCATTACGGGTCGCGCATCGTGTTTCATGACAACCACATCTACATGGGCACCGGCGACCGGAACAACAAAGACTTTGGCCCCGACCACATCGCGCAGGACCTGAGCACCGAAAACGGCGCAGTGATCCGTCTGACGCTGGACGGCGTCGCGCCAACCGATAACCCGTTCGTGGATGCCGAAGGCGCATCGCCAGCGATCTGGTCCTATGGCCACCGCAACATTCAGGCGATGACTGTGCATCCCGAGACTGGCGAAATCTGGCTGGCCGAACATGGCGAGGCTGGCGGCGATGAAATCAACATCGTGCAGCGCGGCGAAAATTACGGCTGGCCTTTGGCCGCTTATGGCGTCGATTACCGCACCGGTGAACAATTCGCCGACGTCCATCAGGAAGGTGACGGCTTTGTTGCCCCCGTCTATAACTGGGGTCCGGGCCGCGACGACCATTTCCCGCCCTCGGGCATGACGTTCTATGATGGCGATGCATTCCCTGACTGGCAGGGCCATCTGTTGGTTGGCAACCTTTACCACCAATACCTTGGCTTGTTCGCAGTGGACGGCGCGTTAGTGTCTGACCCCGCCCGCCTGTTGGAAGGTGAAGGCCACCGCATCCGCGACGTCGCCGTAGGCCCGAACGACGGGTTCATCTATGTGCTGGGCGATGGCGATAGCGCGCCATTGCTGCGGATTACGCCAAGCGAAGGCTAACGATCGCACTGTATCTGTGTGGGTCGGGGTAAACC
>Ga0207421_10004251_pt1 | contig 16601 bp, 11 predicted proteins | sample SodLakKL_010_SED_4_FD_187542 | JGI IMG/M metagenome (GOLD analysis project Ga0207421, IMG submission 187542) | Alkaline sediment microbial communities from Lake Tanatar, Kulunda Steppe, Russia - 8KL_010_SED (SPAdes) (version 2) | ecosystem: Environmental > Aquatic > Non-marine Saline and... | reverse complement strand
ACTCGCATGTCTTCAATGTCCCCACTTTCAAGGATCAGTTTGTATTGTTCCAGTTGGTCACCGAATTGTTGTTTGATCATTTCACGCTGTGCATCAGGCATCGCATCGAGGCGTTCCTCCATCATTTGCAAAGCTTGTCGTGCTTCAGCCAACTCCTCTTCGGTAAACATATCGCCAAGTCCCTCAAAAGCAATTTCCGTAACCATCGGAACCGGTAGACCGGAATGCCACTGATAATCAGAAAGGGTGTAATGGATCTGAAGCGACCCCTTGTAATCAAATGTACCATGATGCATCACCAGGTCCTCTCTGTCCAGAAAGAAGGTAAATGACTCGACTGAAACAGGTTGCCCGCTTGGTTCCATGTTATCATCCATCAGCTCATCGATGGTAGCCATGCTACTTAGAAACTCCTGATCGTCCACGTACACGCGGTATACCGGATGTCCTTCATAGGTGTCATGTTCCACCGAACGGGCATGCCTGATCACATCATCGTATATGCCGTGAGAGAAGCCACCGGTTTCACTTGTCTCCAGAAATCCATCGGTTTCTACGGCAATGAGATCATAGCGGCCGTTGTGCTCTTTTTTCTCCAGAACATTTGTAGTTTCCTGACCCTCAAAAACTCCGGAAACAATCGTGTTTGTAAGCGTAAGCCGGTCGATATGCTGTATTCTTTCCTGTGTAACCTCCACAACGCGCCCGGCAAGTTCTTCGGGTGTTGGTTGTGCCGATACCAGGTTGCCGCTTATTGATAAAACCATAATTACCGGCAAACAGATAATATATTCTCGGATTTTCTCTTTACTCATAATGGTCCCTCCGTGTTGTAATGATCAGATGACACATTCGCATATTGGCAAACCCCTGTTTTTCACAATAATATGCCCTTCAATGCACAGATACGTTTGGATATGTCTGCGCACACTCATTCAATGTATAGGTTTTTATATCGTTTCTCAAACAGGCAGATCCGGAACAACTATCCATAGCATGTCATGCTACCTTATCAGAGTAAATTTTTTGGATTCCACATATCCACCTGCTTGCAGCCGGTATATATAAACTCCACTTGACAATCCGGCAGCCTCAAATATCACCTCATGCCATCCAGCAGACCTTTTCCCCGCATCAAGGAAAGCCACCTGTTGGCCGGAAAGTGTATAAATGCAGAGATGAACTTCGGATGGTACCGGTAATTGAAACCGGATTATGGTAACAGGATTGAACGGATTGGGAAAGTTCTGGTTCATAATGAAACTCGTGACATTGCCATGCAGCTGTTCGGTGGCTGTACCTGATGGACAACTACCCCATACGGGTTTGTTTTCTTCACTTAAGGGACAGCTAAAGGAAAAGTTTGCAGGTTCGGCAGTGATCTTTTCAACGCACCAGCTGCTCAGGTCCTGATTGAAAGAAGCGGCACCAGCAAACATGGTTTCCATATCGGTCACGTTACGCACATCCCAACCGCCAATATCTTGATTAAAGGCACGTGCATCGGCAAACATGGCATTCATGTGCATGACGTTACTTACATCCCATCGGCCAATATCCTGATTGAAAGAATGGGCAGCATAGAACATCAGCCCCATGTGGGTTACATTACCGGTATCCCAATTACCGAGATCCTGATTAAAAGAAACGGCACCACTGAACATGGAAAACATGTTGATCACACCGGCAACATCCCAGTTACCGATATCACGGTTAAATGAGATGGTACCTGAGAACATCATCACCATGTGGATGACATTGCCTACATTCCATTCACTGATATCCTGGTTAAATGACACTGCTCTACCGAACATTTCATTCATATCATTAACCTGGCTTACATTCCATTCACCGATATCCTGGTTAAAAGCTGCGGCATCAGAGAACATCCAGCCCATGGTGATCACATTACCGGTATCCCATTTGCTTATGTCCCTGTTGAAAGAAGCGGCACCACTGAACATGTATCTCATGTTTGTGACGTTGCTGACATCCCAGGAGCCGATATCCTCATTGAAGAAAAATTTTTCTTCAAATAATGCTTCCATGCTGGTAACCGGTGAGGTGCAAAGACGAGACAGGTCTGATTCATTCCGGATATGTAGTCTCAGTAAATCATTATCTGCAGCTTCATATTCGATGCCCTGAACAGTTCCCTTACTGCCCGAAGCAACTCCCGGACATTTTACTGTAATACCGTTATCATCGAGGAAAAAGGTACCTTGACTGACCGAACGTCCGGGGATAATCAGAAGGCAAAGCAGCACAACTATTCCGGGGAAAAATAGTGTTGTTTTCATGTGTTTATAATTTATGATTCTGACGTCACATGTAGTACCCATGTTGGCTATAATCATGCTTCTGTGTGGCGATAAGCCGCCATGGGTATTTCATTGAAACTCCCCGTGCTTTTATAGAGGTTTATAGACGTACTTATGCAAGAGTCCCGGTAAACAGCCGGTAAAGAGATGCCTGCCGCTCAGCAATGTGCGGCCAATGTAAAATGACCTTAATGCCATTTTACGATTCAGTTGTCGGTTGCCATGACAACTGTACCAAATCCCTGATTTATTTCAGAAAAACTACAAGTACAGACCAGAATTTTCTCAAATGCTCCGACAAAAACATATGGTATTATTGCTGAACAGAAGCGGTATTATGAAAATGCCTGGAAGTCTTTTTCAGATCTGCACATATTTCATAATCTACTTGCAATTCCCGATGAAAGCAACTGAAAGGGTAAAAATCAATTATATACACAAAATAAAGGGGCGCAATCGCAATAGGGATACAGGTTGAAGGCGGCAGAGAGGTATCTGCGTTAGGGAAAAGCAAGCTGTGGTTTCAGGATGAAGGGCAACGGAAACCAGTGAAACGGAAATTAGTGATACAGAAAGCTCTGGAATGAAACATCCGGATAAAATAAAAGCCTGCAGAACCGGGTCCGCAGGCCTTTGGATGATACTGTTTGACCAGAGAATTATTTGACCAGCGTCATTGTCCGGGTCAGTTCCATTCCGGCGGCATTAAGCCGGTAGATATATGTACCGCTGGTGAGTCCTGCGGCATCAAAGTCTACCGTATGTGTGCCTGCTCCAAGCTGTTCATTTACCAATTCAGCTACTTCCTGTCCGAGTGTGTTGTATACCGTCAGGGTAACCTGACCGGCATTTTCCGGTACCCGGAAGGAAATCTGGGTGGTTGGGTTGAACGGATTGGGATAGTTCTGATTCAAAGTGACATCTTCCGGGCGATCAGCCAGAATCTCATCAGCAGATGTTTCTCCGGGCTGTACCCCGAATATATCTTCAACTACTTTGTCATCTGTTACGGAAATTGACCTGTCCGGATCTCCGGGCCACTCATCATTATCCCAGGTGGGTTCGTCTTCTACAAGAAAATACTTGTATTCGTAGTCGTCCGCCTCCAGTTCCAGCGTGATGGTATAGATGTCAGAATCATCGGCATGCGGCTCCATTGCAAAATCCGGATTTTCTCCGGGTTCGGTCCAGTCAACCATGGATCCGGTGATGAAAACATCGTAGACATCCGGATCAAAATCAGCATCGGACATGTCGACATTGAATGTGACATCAAAGACTTCTTCTTCCTGCACGGTTCCTTCTGCTGCAGCCCGGGCTGCAGAAAATGTGAGGCCCGCAGCAAGAAAGAGAACAATTGTATTTCGTATCATTTTAGTAATCATAGTTCCATTGTGTTGGTTTAAAATTAACCGGCCGGACAAAGAACATTGCCGACAGTTGCCGGATAACCTTGTATTGGCAATGTTTTGCTAATGAATACAGCCGGCACGATTTGTAAGCGCTTACATCAAACATATTTAAAACTAAAAAACGCATATTACGATCACAAATAACGGAACCTCTTTTTTCATTTGTAAAATCCTTGAAAAGAGTTCATCAACCTTGGTATTTTTTCATATTTTAGATGTCATCTGCACTCCGCATCGGGTAAACTCATTAAGTATTTGCAGGGGATAACATTGTACCGGGACATCCGGTAGTCATTACAATATTTATTTCGCCAACAATCATTACAGTATGGAATTTGCAAGCGATCATTTTGCCATAGTCCACATCCTCAACCAGTACTGGCTCACCCTTCTTCTGGTGATTTCCATGGTACTGATATCCCGCACGTTTGTCGCCGGGACCCGCTACTCACCGATTCTGATTATCGTCGTTTTTGGTCTGATTATGGGATACATCATGGTCGGAACAGGACTTGCCACTCCCGGGCTGCCCGAATTTCCCATAGTAGAACTTACCAGCAGGGTGACCATAACAGCGCTGATGGCTTCTTTTTTTGTAGGCGGGCAGGAGATCAGAAAGCTCTTTGCCAATCAGAAAATCGATCCGGAGGACATGGTCGTACCTTCTTCCCAGGAGCTGTTTCTGGGTACTAAAGCCACCCAGTTCATGTTTCTGATCCGCGGTTTTTTTATTCTGACCGGCATCGAGGCTCTGCGACGGATGGTTACCGGTTACACCACAGGGGAGCCGCTCGACCAATTTTATCCGCTTTTGGGTTACATCGGCCTGGTTGCTTCCATCATTCTCATTGATCATCGCGCAAAGATCACCAACAAGGCCGTCTATATCCGCAAGGGAATTTACGAAACAGCTGTAATCATACTGGTCCTTACAGCTGCATTTCATATAGCCTCCTGGATTCGTCCGTTCATTGCCCTTCCCGAGATCTTCTTTGCGATGATAATTTCGGTGGGACTGGGTATGTTCATGGTGCGATGGCAGTTTGGTCCGACTATCAAGTCACTGTTGTTTGCAGGTATTCCTATAGTGCTTGCGGCCAACTTCATGGTAGGCGGATCGCGTATTGCCGAGGCGTTCGCGCTGACGGGCATGACGTCGGTGCTCTCATTCGGGTTTTTCGGGCAACTATTGTGGATGTTCGGCGGACTGGCAATCCTTATTCTGCTTGGTAACGCCAATCACATCCGCAACCTCGCTCCCGGTATGGCCGGTTCCTTGTCCCATTCGGGACTGACGGGCGCCTGTACTGCCGGTGATTTGGGGCCGCAGGCCGCCATCCGGGCCCCGATTATGATCAATATTCCGTTTATTGGGCACATTTTTGTGTTTTCCATACTTGCAGCAAGCGCTACCGCAGGAAAACTGCTGATCCCGTACACTCTGGCGGTGGTGATGGCCGGGTTGGTCCTTACCTTTTTTGCCCTTAAAATACTGCGCGGGGGAGTCGGTGAAGAACAATCCGAAATTCGCGGACTGATGATTTTCTCACTCGGATGGCAGCTGGTGGCCGTATTCGGCGGGTTGTTTCTTCTGGATATATCAGGCATGCCGCTGGCGGATGCTGTAATGGCCAATGCCTCGGCGATATCACACTTCGGTCTCTTTGCCGCCATTCAGGAGGGCATGTTCGGGGCTGAAGCAGCGGGAATGATCGCTTTCGTATTTGCCATGCCGTTTCTGGTCCATCCGCTGGTCTTCGGAATATTCGGAAAGGCAGCGGAAAATGACGGGATCATGCCGGCAAAAACGGTCTACTTTCTGGCGCTCCTTGGTGTAGTTGGCGTACTTTATTCGATGTTCTTCTAATCGGACGAAATCTGCAGCTTAAGCGCTTGCCGCATTAGTAAGAGTTTGTCGGAACCTTGAGCGGTTCCCGCGTTCTTAAGCGCATGCAAAATTTTTTAGCGCTTGCCACATTGCGGGTTACTTTGTTTTGATTTGATCCAATAATGATGAAAAGCCGCCCAGCTCCTTTACATCAAGGACAAGCAGTATGCCGTTTTCGGGATCATCAAGGTTGGCGTCCGAAATGATCTGATCCTTCACTTTTTTGGTTTTTGACTCGGGTGTCAATATAAAGATGATCTCTTTGGGTGGTTCAACTTGAACAGAAAGCAGTTTAAAACTTTTCTTTCCAACGCTTCCCTTTGTATTGAAAGCAGTGTAAACAGGAGCTTTCGATTTTTCACATGATTCGATAACGATGTCGTGCTGATCGGTATCAATGATTACCATTATGAGGTCGTATTTTTCTTCCATGTGATCACACTCTGATGTTTTTCGGCAATCCGGTCAATTTTCCAATCGGGCACCGGTGTTAAAAAAAAGTTTATGAAAATCATCTGTGCATTTTTCATCAGACAAGATAAATAATTTGTCATTTGTTTTAATATCGCATGATACCGGAGGATGATGAACGTGTCGTCTCTGCCGTTTATCGTGATAACAACATGAAGCATCCCGGGCCTTAGATAAAGGGTGGACTTGTACGGTGGTTATTAATCCGTGCTTCCCGGAAAAAATTGATTGTTATTTTTACTTTATGTAACATTCTAAAACAGCAGGCTTAATGCGAACATCACCAACCCGGGCATGTCCGGCAACACTCATATATCCCGACTGATGCGGTTTTGGTTACCCGGTTCCCGCAAAGGATCTGCAGCCATACCGGTCATGCTGATAACAACAGCATTGATCTTTTCCGCCTGCAATCCTTTTTCAGCCTCTGAAAAGTCCGGTTCCGGAATTGCAGAAGACGGGCTGGAAATATTTTTTTCCGAGCATGTCGAAAGAGAGCGAAGCGAAACAACTCCTGCTGAACTGAAGCTCCTCATGAGAATGAGCACAAAAAAGATCATGCCCTGCATGAATTACCAGATTTCTTTCCGCCTTTCGGATTATGGCAGGAAACCGAGAGTAAGAGATATCCGGCTGCTGAGCTATGGATTGCCGGGTCAGATGTGTCTCACTGCTCTTGGGCCCGCCATCGGGAAGGTGGATTTTGACCGGCATAAGGGGTCGTACCGCCTGCTGATCAGAGACGGCGACCTGAAAGACAGTTTCGACCTTGAAATAACAGATGAATATGTCCGGGTTGTACCCGATGCAGCCACATTCACCAGGGCAACGCACGATGTTTATTATCGAAGGCCGGAGAATTCGTTTTACTTCGTCTGTGGTACTACAAACGACATGGGCCATCTGTGCGATGATTTTCATCACAAAATGAAGGGCGAACTCACCGTTTCGGAGTTTACTTTCCCTGATGACGGCTGGATACCATATCCTGAAAAATCAAGTGGCAATCATTACAATCATCCCACGAGGTATTACACGTATGACAACGTGGAGCAGTTTCATCGTGCCGGAGAGCTTCTGGAGCAATTTACACATGATGAGATAGGCGACAAACAGGGAATATCACTGTCCATTATGAACTGGATAGATGAGGGATACCGGTCATGGCAAATGCAAAGCCGGTGATATTTTCGTTGCGCAGAGAGACGGATTAAAACAAGTGGTGAATTTGGAGGTTGCTCGATTTTTAAAAGTAAAATCCGTAAATTACGAAACTGTGGCAAAAACGCTGTTTTGCTGATTGCCTGTAGCTGTGTCGGATAATTGTCCGACATGCACTACCTCAAAATATACTCCAATCATGGGACTGAATGACCGGTACGAAGTACCCGTGTTATGATCCGCCCGACCCCATTTTCCCAGCTTATCTCACATCAGATGCAACAACCCATTCGCAATATTGCCATCATCGCACACGTCGACCACGGGAAAACCACTCTGGTTGACCATATGCTCCGTCAAAGCGGTACTTTCCGCGAAAACCAGGAGGTCGCCGAACGCGTCATGGATTCCAATGCCCTGGAGCGGGAACGCGGAATTACGATCATGGCCAAAAATACCGCCGTGAAATGGCACGGTACAAAAATCAACATCGTTGATACCCCGGGTCACGCCGATTTCGGCGGTGAGGTAGAGCGTATTCTGAAAATGGTCAACGGTGTCATATTGCTGGTGGATGCCGCCGAAGGCCCGCTGCCCCAAACCCGGTTTGTGCTGCGTAAGTCATTGGCCCTGGGATACCGGCCCATTGTGGTCATCAACAAAATCGATCGCCATGATGCCCGCCCGGACGAGGTGGTCAACGAGGTGTTCGACCTGTTTGTCAGTCTGGAAGCCACTGATGAGCAGCTCGATTTCCCCGTATTATATGCCGTTGGCCTGCAGGGCTTTGCCAGGGAGGAACTTTCGGATGCCAACGAAGATCTGTCCCCGCTTTTTGACGTGATTATCCGTCATGTGCCGGAACCGGAGCGTCCGGTTGAAAAACCGTTCAAAATGCTGGTTTCCAACATCGAGTGGAACGACTATGTGGGCCGGATTGCCATCGGACGGGTAGAACAGGGAACCATCGAAAAGAATCAGCCGATCATCCTGCTGGACCGGAACGGTCAGGTCAAGGAGAAGTCCCGCATCACGAAACTGTATACCTATGCCGGACTCGAGAAAGTACCTGTGGACAAGGGCGAAGCCGGGGATGTTATCGCTCTGGCTGGCTATGAAAACACCAACATCGGCGATTCACTGACATCCGAAGAAGATCCGACTCCGGTCGCCTATTATGACATCGACAAGCCGACCATTGCGATGTATTTCCGGGTAAATGACTCGCCGTTTGCGGGACGCGAGGGCAAATATGTGACATCCAACATGCTCAAAGACCGCCTGATGCGGGAAATCCGGACGAATGTGTCCCTGAAGGTCGAGCCGACCGAAAATCCCGACATATTCAAGGTGTCGGGGCGCGGAGAGCTGCAGCTCTCCATTCTCATCGAAACCATGCGCCGCGAGGGGTATGAATTTGCCGTTTCTCGTCCGGAAGTACTCATGCAGGAGATCGACGGGGTGCTTCAGGAACCGGTGGAAGAGGTGATCATTACCGTAGAAGAAGAGTACAGCAGCCGGGTCATCGAGATATTGATGAACCGTAAAGGCACCATGACCAGCATGTCGGGAGAGCTTGACATGACGCGTCTGGAGTTTCGTGTGCCGTCACGCGGACTGATCGGATTCCGGAGCGATGTTATGACCGAGACCCGCGGGACGGCCATGATCCATCAGCAGTTTGACGGATACGAACCATTCAAGGGGGATATCACCGGCCGGAACAACGGAGTGCTTATTGCACTTGAACACGGCAGTGTCACCCATTATGCACTCGAAGGGCTGCAGGACCGCGGGCAGTTCATCATCGAACCCGGAGATTCCGTTTACATGGGACAGGTGGTCGGTTTGAACAACCGCTCGGATGACATGATCGTCAACGTGGTCAAAAAGAAAAACCTGACCAATCACCGGGCCTCGCAAAGTTCGGATGCGGTTAAATTGTCAACGGCAAAAAAACTGAGCCTCGAACAGTTCATCGAGACCATTGAAGATGACGAGCTCATCGAAGTCACACCTCACAGTCTCCGGATCCGGAAAAAATATCTTGACCCGCACGAGCGTAAAAGAAATAGTTAGCAGAATTTGGTAAATAATTTCTGTAAAGCTATCATACAATAATGATGCATTTTTTACCGGATGCAGCTAATTTTATCTAAAACGGGAACATTTATTTTCCAGTTATGCCGCGTAACGTTACAAAAATAATTGCAGATATTTTCAGGGCACTCACCTTTTCAGCACTGTTGCTGGCCGGATCCGGCTTGTATATGAATGTGCATGGCGATGAGGGCGGACCGCTTGCCAACCGGTCTGTATTTGCCGGTGAAAAGGTTCTTATCCATCACTGGAATTTCAACGATATTCCGAATAATGTCAATTTTGACATATCTGAGCCGGAACTGATGCATGTATCAAGCCGGCTTTACGGAGCATCTCTTACTTATGAAGGAACCCGATGGGACCGCGTCAACCATCCCACGACGATCAATGCACGGGAGCTTCCATATGAGGAGAACGATGACCGGGCGCTCCGGCTTCGCAATCCGGCAGGGGACTTCACCATCAGCCTGCCAACAGACGGCTATCGTGATCCTGTATTCCGCTACGCCGTGACACGGACGCCGAACGGTGCTCATTATCAGAGAATAACCTATTCCACCGATGGCGGCGAGACCTTCTGGACAGAAGGGCTGGATGAAAACCTTTTCTCGGTCGATGAAGGAAGTTACAAGCTTGTTGAGCTTGACCTGTCGGATGTACCCGATGCCGATGACAACCCCGATTTCATGATCAGAATCGAAATGGCGGGAGAGGGATCGGAGCCGGACAATAATGACGGTAATCACCGCATCAATAACATCACCCTGGACGGATATGTTATGGAGGATGCGTACGATCGTCAGCTCATCCACTACTGGCAGTTTGACAATATTCCCAATGACGTTGATTTTCCCCTCGAGGTTGAGATCAGCTCCGGCGGAATCACAGGTGGTCAGAGCTCGCTTGACGGGGCGTGGATTCGTTATGACGGTGCCAGATGGGATCGTGTTAATGCTCCCACTCCGTTCAATGCGCGCGCCATTCCTTACGAAGAAGATGATGACCGGGCGCTGAGATTGCGCAATCCGACCGGCGATTTCTTGCTTGGCCTTCCCACAACCGACCATGAAAACGTCGTGGTTTCCTATGCTGTCAAACGCACCTCAAACGGAGCGGCCAAACAGGAGATAGCATATTCGCTTGACGGAGAACAATTTGAAACCGAAGGCCTGAAGCACAGCAGCGTGGAAGTCGGGGAGAACTATATTCTTCATGTCCTTGATTTTACAGATATGGGAGAGGTAAATGACAATCCGGATTTCACGCTCAGGATCAGGGCTGCCGGTGAGGGTGCAGAGCCGGAGAACGACGACGGTAATCAACGCTTCAACCATATAAGCGTGGATGCCACTCCGACATTTACCTCTGCCGATGAATACTCATCGGAACGTCCTTCCCGGATCAGGCTGGAGCAGAACTATCCGAATCCGTTCAACCCGGCAACTACCATCCGTTTTACACTGCCGGAGCAAAAGCAGGTAACATTGGAGGTATTTGATGTTACCGGGCGCCATGTGGAGACACTGGTTGATGAATCACTTTCTGCCGGAGAGCACAGCCGGACATTCAATGCCGAAAATCTCTCCAGCGGTATATATCTGTACCGGCTGCAGGCCGGCGGAGAGTCATTTACCCGCCGGATGATGTTCGTGAAATAGACTCCGGCCCCGGACCAAGTTAATCCGGATTCAGACATCCATGAACCGGTAGTATTTCACTCCTTCAATAATGCCTGCAGCATAGTTGCTGTCGGCAAAGTAGACGCGTCTGTTTCCGCGTAGCCGCTCGATCTCGGGACTGTGATTTCCCACGACGACAGCAAGCCGCTTGCCGTAGAGCATCTCATAATCATTTCCGGAGTCACCGGAAACAAGCGTGTTTTCCGGTTTGATGTCCCACTTGTTACCGAGGTACTGAATGGCCCGTCCTTTTGATGCCCGTTGGGGAAGAATATCCAGATAGGCATCATGAGAATAGATCAGCTGATACCTCAGCTTGTTCTCGGTCAGGCGCTGGTGAATCTTGGCCAGGTGATCATCATTGGAATCCATGTTGTAACTGATCTTGAAGTCCCGCTCACCATCACGGTCCTGAGGCTCCAGGAAATCAAAATCGGAAAGTACCTCTTTGATCCGGTCCGGCTTCCACTGATATGAAATGTGGGACCGCCATCCGGAATCCATGCTCAGGTTATTCATGTCCGGACCGTAGTAAATTTCTGTACCGACAGAGGAAATGATGACATCAGGAACGGGTATGTTTTTCTCCTTGAGAATTTCGTCTACGAGCTCGAGGCTTCTGCCGGTTGCCACTCCAAATCCAACCTCATTACGGTTTTTTTCCATGATTTCAATGAACTCCTCAAGAGACTCATCATCACCTACCAGCGTGTCGTCAATATCGGTGATCAGCATTTTGTCAAGATCGGCAAACCGCCAACCCGGTGCCTGAGTGACTCCGTGAGTGCCGGTGGTTTTCTGGTAATCGCCTATGACGCCATCCACAGAGTCGAGGAAAGTTTCGGCATGGGCGGTCCAGGAGTAGTGCTTTCGCACACCATTGACACCACTGTTTGAGTACTCCCTCCATTTCTCCTGATCGATCAGAATATTCTTTATGGCTTCGCCGAGTGCTTTGGAATCGGTGGTATCGACCAGGATGCCGTTTTTACAGTTCTTGACGATGTCCTGGGGACCGCCGTCATCCGGCCCGACAATGGGAACCCCGGCCGAGGCCGCTTCAATAAGGGTGATTCCAAATGGTTCGGAAAATGCGGAGTTGACGAAAACGCCCTGCCGGTCGGCTGCCATCCGAAACAGCTCGGGAACTTCATTGGTGGGATCGTGCTTTTTCGGCAGTGCCATTTTTCCGTACAAGTCATACTTGTCCATCAAAAGCAGCATTTCGGTAAGCACTTCCTTCTCATTTTCATCCAGGTTGTCGATGTCTTTGCGGATGCCTGCAAATACGGCAAGGTTTGCAATGGCCTGAAGCTCCTTGTTTTCACCGAATGCGGTGATAAGCCCCTGGATATTCTTGCGCCTGTCCGGCCGGCAGATCGTCAGGATAAGTGGTTTGTCACTGTTATAGAAAAATCGCTCAAATTCCCGGTTCATTTTGTCACGCGCCTGAATGTAAGGCTCGGGCTTGGTAAAATTCTCATCGTGATCGTAATAGTAAGGGTAGAACTTGTCGACATCGATACCTGGCGGAATCACGGTGAAAGCAGCCCTTTCGCAGTTATCGTAGAGCTTGTATTGCTTTTGAATTTCATGGTTGGTACTGACAATGACGTGGGCTGCAGTTCGCAGGACATCTTCCTCGGCCTGGATACGCTCATTGATGTTGAACTTCTCCACCATCTGCTTTTCGGTCATGCCCTTATTGGCAAGGGAGTTCTTTTTGGAGCGTCCGAGAGAGTGTCCGGTAAATACATAAGGGATACCGAGAAGCTTGGACAGTTGCCGCGCTACATATCCGGCATCGGCATAATGTCCGTGCAGCAAATCCGGAGTAATATTCTCCTTTTTGTTGAACCGGACCACATTGTCGACAAATTCAGACAGGTGAGGCCATAACAACTCTTTTCTCATGTACCGTTTTCCGCCGCAACGGATTCTGACGATACGGGCACTTTCACTGATCTCCTCGACCTGTTGCTTATAGTCTGAACTGACTCTTTTGTCATCCACAAGTCTGGTAAACAGGTCGACCTGTTTGACTCTCGGCAATTCACCAAGTGCCCTGGCCAGTTCAACGACATATTTGGTCTGGCCGCCGGTGTCTGCATCGCGGCCAAGCTCCAGATTTTGCCCTCTTATAAGTCCGTGAATACTGAATAGTTGGAGATGGAGCTGCTCTTTTTGATTATTGTTTTTGTCACTCTTTGATTGAGCTTTTTTTTGATTTTTTTCTGTGTTCTTCAAAACAATAGTGTTTTGGTTGGAATTGATAAAAAAACTCCGGTCGTATCAAGGCTGTGCCTAATATATTACAAACAAGATAAAGTTACCTCAGTAAATTTTCCAGATTGGGGTTGTTGATGAATGCGAAAACCGCCGTCAGTGCAGCAGGTGCAATTGGTTGATTCAAATCTCTGCTTCAGTCTTTGCAACACATCTGAAGCCTGTTTTGTTCAGGAATGTCAGCTTCAGCCACCTCCGTAGGCATCTTCGTCGGGGCTGTCGGCATACCATTTTGTGATAATGGCATGGCTTGCCGGACGAATTCTCGCACCGTATCTCATGGTATAGACATAGGTGAATTCGGCACCCAGGAAAAACACCATCGCATTGTAGTACACCCAGATCAGAAACACCACAAATGATCCGGCGGCACCGTAGGTGGATGTTGTGGCAACTCCCATGTAAATCCCGATGAGATAGCGTCCAAGCAGGAAAAGCAAAGCGGTAATGACAGCACCAACGGCTACGTCTGACCACCTGATGCGAATATCAGGCAGCATTTTGAAAATGATACTGAACAGAAATACAAGCACCAGGAATGAGACGATATTGTTGACCGTGGACCAGATTCCGATACCGCCCGGCATAATTGGATCGAGAAAGGACTCCAGGCCTTTCATGACAAATTCCATCATCATCGTCAAGACAAAAAGACTGGCAAAAATCAGGATCAGCCCGAGGGCAACAATCCGGTCGATCAAAAAACGCTTGAATCCGCTGGCCTCTTTTTTTGTGGTGACATTCCAGATGTTATTGAGTGCGTTTTTCAGCTGTGTAATGATTGTGGTTGCCATGAACAGGATGATACCCAAACTGATGACAGTAGCTATGATTCCGGAAGTCGGTTCGTAGGCATCGAGGACAAAATTCTGTATCGTCCGGGCCAGGTCGGCACCCATCAGCTGGGACATGTATTCCTCAAGCTGGCCGGTAGCGGCCGATTCTCCGAAAATAAAACCCACTACAGCCACCATAATAAGCAGCAGCGGGGCTATGGAAAAAATGGTATAAAAGGCCAGTGCGGCACCATATGTCGGGATATTGTCATCAAGCCAGTCCCTGATGGTGTCGCGAATGACAATCCATATCTCGGTTCCTGCCAGTTTTATTTTTTCCCAGATTACATTTTTCATCTTTTAAATGTCTGGATTTATATGGTCGGATGTAATGTAATGACAGTTTCGTTCATATGCCTGTTTGTCTGTGTATCTGCTCTGTCATGGACAATACATCAGCTTGTTGTGCTTTTGCCGCGTGCAAGCATTGCCGCAGTAGTTTCGATAACATGTTCGATTTCATCCGGAGTATTATAACCATGTGGCGAGATCCGCAGTTTGCCGTCACGTATGGAAAGGTAAATATTTTCTTTCCGGTACATTTGCTCAGTGTCGTCATTAGCAAGGTTATCGGGCAATGTAAAGGTTACGATCCCCGATTCATGATCACGATGGTCTGATCCGTACAGCTTTAGTCCATATTCTTCCATTCTATTGCGCAGCAGCCGGTTGCATGTTGTGATCCGACTGAAAACGGCATCGATACCCGTGTCCAGAAGCAGACCAAGCGATGCATTCAGTCCGTAAATTCCCGGAATGTTGGTTACGCCGCCTTCATAACGGCCGGCATCGGTGCGCAGCGGCTGATGGTAGTTTAACAGGTCCCACGGCTCTTCCACCGATAACCAGCCCGGATCGGGCGTATTCATTTCTTCGCACAAACGCGGTGACAGATACAGAAATCCGATACCCATGGGTGCCATCAGCCATTTCAGTCCGCCGGCGGCAAAGGCATCCACACCCCATTTCTGCACATCCACAGGAACCACCCCTGCGGCCTGAATGCCATCCACAACAAAGAGGATACCGTGCTTCCGGCACAGCGCTCCGACAGCCTCCATGTCGGACCGGTAACCGCTCAGAAACTGTACTGCGCTCAGGGCGACCATTCGGGTTTTCGGAGTGATGGCTTTTTCGATTCGCTCAACGGGGACCGTGCCGTCACCGGCATCGACAAAAATACACCGGACACCTATCGACTCCAGTTTGCGATAGGGCAGTACATTGGACGGAAACTCGATGCTGTTGAGAATAATCTCGTCACCTTCATTCCAGTCCAGGCCGGATGTTACTTTGTTCAGACCTTCGGAGGTGTTCCCGATGAACGCAATCTGGCGGGCATCGCCGGCATTTACAAGTCTGCGGATGCGCTCCCGGCATTCAGCGATGACCTCCATATCCATCGGGTAGGTCATCATCATGCCGTCATGCCGCTCTTCGAGATGCCGGTTTATGGCATCCACCGTTAACCCGGCCAGCGGTGACTGGGCCGCATGGTTCATGTAACAGATACCACGAATCGTATGTGGAAATTGCTCCCTGAATCTGTGTAATTTGAAATCGGTTTCTGTTTCGGGATGCATCTTCGAATGATCGGTTTGACAGGTGCTGACACCTGATTATGCTGCTGAGTGTGCCGGTGTCCGGAAACCTTGCAGCTTTGTACTATATTAATCAAAATGTCCTACTGGAAAAACATTCTTTTCACATTTGCGGCGGTGATGCTGCCGTTTGCGGTTCTCGCACTGGCGGAAGGAGTGCTGCGGGTGACGGGTCTGGAAAGCGAGCGCCAGGAGCTTTTTATACCGGCTGGAGATGATGACACGATGGTCGTGATCAACCCTGCGTTCGCCGGCCGGTACTTTTCCGGCTTTACTCCGGACACAGCCCCGCAACCATTCCGGAAAGACAAACCGGAAGGTACCCGGCGCTTTTTTGTTCTGGGCGGATCCTCGGCTGCCGGTTTTCCATACAACTTTTACTACGGCTTTCCTGCCAAACTTGAGGAAATGCTGCAAAAGGTGCATCCGGGAGAGCATGTGGAAGTGATCAACCTGGCAATGACCGCGGTTAACAGTTACACCTTGCGTGATTTTCATCGCAGGCTGGCGGAATTTGATCCGGATGGTATCCTGATCTATGCCGGACATAATGAATATTACGGGGCGTATGGTGCCGGAGTGGTACCCGGATGGATGCGTCCGCGATGGGTCAGAAGATCGGTGCTGAGCCTGCAGGATCTCCATCTGGTATCACTGGTCTCGAGGCTTTTCCGGGATACAGGGGATACTGATGCAGCCTGGAGTCCGGATGCCGGTGACCGGGGTGCCGGTGGGACCGGAGACGGTTTCCGGAGATCTGATGATGGTCATGACGAGCCCGCCGCCCGTACGCTGATGGCACGAATGGCTGCCGACCGCCTGGTCCGTCATGACGAGCCGCGA
>Ga0207421_10004248_pt1 | contig 16610 bp, 12 predicted proteins | sample SodLakKL_010_SED_4_FD_187542 | JGI IMG/M metagenome (GOLD analysis project Ga0207421, IMG submission 187542) | Alkaline sediment microbial communities from Lake Tanatar, Kulunda Steppe, Russia - 8KL_010_SED (SPAdes) (version 2) | ecosystem: Environmental > Aquatic > Non-marine Saline and... | reverse complement strand
TGCTAAGAATCCGGTCGCAAAAGACGACATGCGCACGAGCCACAGGGTGGCGCAGCACTGCAAAACGGCGGAACACGGGTTTATCACGCTGCCAGTTCCGCAGAGTTTTCTGCGTAAATCCTGTAACCGGATCGGCCTGATCCAGTGCTTTCAGCCATGCCGTCACAGCCTCGTCCGGACCGGACCGTAGCGGCATGTAAACCAAGCCAGTTTTCGCGGCAGCGACGAAAGCGGGCACACCGGGGCCTTTGCGGGGCTCGAAATCAGGGGTGCGCCCCAGATCAAAGCGATCCAGATTGCGCAGCGCCTCATGCATGTCGTCGGGATTTGCAACTTTGTCAGCCACAGGTTCCGGATTTTGCTTTTTCAGCTTTTTATCCAGATTTGTCAGGCGCGAAGGAACATCAAGAAACGCCGCAAGCCCATTCAACACGTCTACGTCGTGCAGATCGTCGTAGCCGATGTAAAACCCCGTCTGTCCCGACTTTTGTAACCGCTGCAACAGCATCAGCTGATAATCCTGTGTGGCTTGCAGATGGTCATGAAACTCTGCCGCATCAAAGGTGATCCGGTGCTTTTTGGCATGGGTCGCGTTTGTCAGTTTCCACTGCCCTGTCGCCCGCGCAATTTTCAGGCTGACATAGGCGTCTAGCGGATTGCGCGTCAGAATGATTTTCGCGCAGCGCGTATCGGCAAGGCAGAAATCAAGCACGCGCGGGTCGTGATCGTGGAAAAACCGAAAACCGCCTAGGCCCGCCACATTCTTTATCGCGTCAAGCAGGATCGAGGGTGCGGCCTCTCTTTGGTCGAGCGTGATCGCGAAAGGAAGGTCGATCTGGGGATAACCGACAAAAGCGGGGTTGAACGCCTCGCCAAAACAGGTGACGCCATCCAATGCGTTAAGGTTGGATTCAAGAAAGTTCGAACCCGTCCGCATGTCAGCCAGCACAATGAAGTAGTCAAATTTGGTCATTTTGTTCCGACAATATAGGGTTTGGTCAGGCGTGGTTTACGCGGCTTCATCGGTTGATTTTCCGAAAAATCGCCCGTCAGATAAGGGTGCATCCCTTGGTTTTTCAGATCCTGCAAAAATTGCGCAAATCCATCAAGGTTGACCATCGGTGGTGGCTTTTGCAGGCTGTTCGCCCTGTGACCGGCCATATCATCAACAATGCTTTGCAAGACATCTACCGGAGATTCCAGAAATTCCGCCAGCGTCATGATCCGCCGCCGCGACCGCGCGTCAGGCCCGCGTAGCGTTTCAAGCAGCTTGCTTTCAATCTGCTGCAGACGTGCGGCTTCAGACCGGACCTCGCTGGCGGACTTACCTGACAGGAACAACGGAACGGCCCATGCGCCGCTGACAACCCAGACGCTGGCCTGTAAATCCTTTGAAAGTATCCAGCGGATTTGCTGGGTATCCGCAGGGCCGAACAGAAATGCCTGCCGCTGATCCCGCCCGTTCCAAACCAGATTGGTCAGAAACATCTTGGCGTTGTAATCTCGCAACCGTGGTTGGTCTGACAGGCCACCACGATAATAGGCGCCACCGCCTGCAAAATGTGCCCGGTTCGGTGCGAATAAATGGCCGTGCACAATCCGCCCGGTTTGCTGACCCAGCCAGTCGGCAAAACCCGGTATGATGCAGTCGAACCCCTGCAAAACGGTGTAAGGCACCGCGGTAACGCCGTTTTCAGAGTCGAGGAATGTAAAGCGGCTTTGCATGTAAAGCCCTTTACGGCCGTTCGTGCGTCGATCTACCGCTTGGGCAAAGATGCGGTCTATCGTCCCGCTGTTGGGTTCTTGCATCGCCAGCGCAGGGTCAGGCTTTCGCGGGAATGTGGCGAACAGGCCATCTGCTCTTGGCCAGATCTTGCGCGCGACAAAGCAACCGGAACGCGACAAAAGCTCTGCGTGGTCATCGTAAAATATGTGTGGTTTGCCTTGGTAATCAAACTTTGCCAGCGTCAGTGACCGGCTTTCGATCTTGCGGGCATGACGGCGCGCAAGGCTTTGATAGTAACATTCATCGGGTATCCAGACCCGTTTGAAATAGCTGTCAAATTCAGCGCGGCGCGGGTCTTCCAGAATGGCCGTCAGCGTTTTGCGCGTCAGACACCACCATTGCGACCCTAGATGGGGCACAAGATCACTTGGCAAGCGCCGCTTGAGTTTCAGCAAGCGTTGCAGGTAGACAAAGCTGTCAAACAGAACCCTTTGCCGTTTCCACGAAAACGGAAATCGCAGGGTAAAGCGTTCGCGATCCAGACCACCGACAGTCCATGACACATCGGCTGTTGTGACGCTTTCAATGAAATCGGTGTCGGGGCGGGCATCAAGATAGGCCTTCAATTCAGAAACCGGGCGTAAAGGCAGGCATGCACCTGACGCCAGATAGACATGCCGGACGTCGGGAAACTTTGCCAATAACTGCTTTGTTGCGGCCCTTGACGCTGCAATCAGCCCCCACATGCCCCATTCGCACCGATAGCGCTGGCTGAAACTGACCCCGTCAAGATCAGCAACCGCTGATTCAAACCTGGTAAAATCCGCGTTGGACACATTTTTGTCGACATGGACGACAACAGGACAACCGGCATCGGTCCAATGGCGCAGCATCTGTTCTGCCCTGTCCAAGGCCGTGTGAACCAGCATGACAACACCCAGCGTCATGCCCAATTACCTTTCGACATCAGCCCCAACACTTCCAGCTGGCGCCAGTTAAGGTATTGCTCGCTCCATTCGCACCAGAAATCGGGGTCTTCTGCCTGACGATTTTCGTAGGATCTGTATTCGCGCCCTCCGGCATAATGTTCGGCACGGGCGGCTTCTTCGGATGCGCGGTCGATAAAGGTGTTCAAGAATTTGGCGTGCAACAAAACGCCGGATGTTTTTTCCCCGCCTTGCCGATCGTATACAAAATTCAATCCGCGCGGCAGCATCATATGGGTCGAACTGACATAGACGTACGGGCGCTGCCATTTGACGAAGGGGATCTTGTTCAGCGCCGGTGCCTGTTTTGGCTTATCGGCGAAAAACATGCGCGCGCGCGGCCCGCCCTGAATCCACAGGTTCCGCAAATAGGCGTTGCGGGTGATCGTGTAATTGCCGGCATCAAACCAGCATGCAATCTTGAACGGATCATCGCCTTTGATGTACTGCTGCGCGCTGACCGGGCCCTTGGGGTACATGTCCAACAGCATTGCACCAAATGACCGCATCTCTGACGCATCCAGCCAGTCCGCCAGCGCCCGGATCGGGCGGGTATCGCAGAACGGGTAGACAAAGAATTCGTCCACATCAACGGTCAGCGCCCAGTGGTCGTGCGCATACTTACCTTGCAGATAGGTCAGCCAATCCACGCCAAACCGAGAAGCACCATAGCTTTTCGACGTATGCCACAACGATACGTCGGGCTGCGAGGCAAGATAATCCTGACCGCCATCATCGCTGTTATTATCGACCATCAGAAAATGATCGACACCCAGATCACGGTAATATTGCAGGAAATACGGCAGCCGCTGGTCTTCGTTACGAAAGGCGCAGAACAACAAGATCGCATCACGGCTAATCTGACCCGTCCGGTCCTGCACGACCCGCAGCTCGCGCGACTTGACCAAGGCGCGTAGCCGCAGTTCCTTGCGTTGCCAGCGCAAGCGATAGGATGTCAGGATGCCCAATGTGGTGCCGCCTCGTGGTGTCGGTTGGTGCTGATCATATCAAACCCAATCACCTTTGGACATCAGGCCCAGCGCTGTCAGCTGTTCCCACCCGTCGTACCGGCACGATTGCGGCGACCACAGGTCTGGCCCCTGTGTCAGTTCTTGATGGTAGGTGGTGTAAAGGCTGCTGTTTTCGAAATGCTGCCGCCGTGTGATTTCTTCTGTCGATTTCGGCATGATATCGGGCAGAAACTTTGTATGGAGCAAAACCCCCGTCACAAGCCGATCCTGCGCACGATCAAAAACGTGGTTCAACCGGCGTGGCAGCATCTGATGTGTCGAACTTACATAGACATGGCGCCAATGCCAGCGCACCAAAGGCACCTTGCTAAGCGTTGGTGCACGTTCCGGCCTTGTCTTAAAAAACACGCGGTCACGCACGCCGCCCTGCACCCATAGGTTTTGATACACCGGATGCGGCTTTTCACGGTAATTCGACGGATCGAACCAGCACAGCACCTGCAAAGGATCTTTTTCCGGGTCATGGGTTGCGTCGGAAATCGGACCTTTGGGATACATATCCAGCATGATTGCGCCAAACGAATCTATGCCTTTGTGATCCAGATGGCGGGTCAGGTCGCCCAGATCACGGCTGTCGGCATAGGGAAAAGTCAGCAATTCATCGGCATCAACGGTCAGGCACCAATGGCCGTGCCCGTATTGCCATTGCAACCAACCCAGCCAGTCCATACCGAACCGCGACAACCTGTAACTGTGTTTCGTCGTCCACAACGAGACGTCGGGTTGGTCCGCCAGGTATTCAGCTGTGCCGTCATCACTTGCGTTATCGACGATCAGAAAATGCCCGATACCCAGCCTGCGGTAATGGTACAGAAAATAGGGCAGACGGGCCATTTCGTTACGGACGGTCGCGAAACATAGCAACGTGTCGCGACCGATCGCCTGACTGCGGTCTTGTACGCTGACAATCTCTTGCCGTTTGCGCCAGACGCGGTAAAGGAACCGACGACGTTTCCAGCGCATCCGATACGCCATCCACAAATCGCCTATGGCCATGGGTTACATCCCGGAACTAATTACTGTGCAGCCTGTCGTTGAGTATGCAGCGTATCGAGGAACGCAGCAAGTTCATCACGCAGCTCATCGCGCGCCAAAGCAAACGCGACAGTCGCCTGAAGAAAGCCCGCCTTGGACCCGCAGTCAAAGCGCTTGCCATCGAACAGATAGCCGAACACGTCGCGCCCTTCGGTCAATTCATGGGCAATCGCGTCCGTCAGCTGGATTTCACCACCTGCGCCGCGTTCGATTTTCGAAAAGTTCTGCAAAACCCGCGGTGACAGGATGTATCGCCCGATCACAGCCAGATTGGATGGTGCAGTGCCTGCGGCCGGCTTTTCAACCATACCCCTGACACGCACCAATGACCCATCCTGGCTACTGACATCCAGCACACCATAGGATGAAGCCTGCGAAGGTGACACCTCAAGCGCGGCAACCATGGACCCGCCAGTTTCCTGATACGCCTCGACCATCTGCTGCAAGCAAGGTGTTTCACCTGCGATCACATCGTCAGGCAGGATCACGGCAAAAGGTTCGTTGCCAATCAGTTTTCGCGCACAAGATACCGCATGCCCCAGCCCCAGCGGTTTATGCTGACGAATATAAGCGATTGCGCCGCTATCCATGTTGGTGTCGCGCAGGGCTTTCAGTAGCTCGGTCTTGCCTGCCTTGCGCAATGCGTTTTCAAGGTCGGGCGCCAGATCGAAGTAATCCTCTAGCGCGGATTTTCCGCGTGACGTGACAAAGATGAAATCTTCGATCCCGGCTGCGCGCGCCTCGTCAATCGCATATTGGATCAGCGGGCGGTCCACCAAAGTCATGATTTCTTTCGGGACCGACTTGGTCGCTGGCAAGAAACGTGTACCTAGCCCTGCAACCGGAAAAACTGCCTTCGTCACCTTACGTTTCATATTCGCACCTTTGATAAATATCCGCGATCTGCATGCTTGGCGCTTATCTGACCATCAAGGCTAGAATAAGTCATTTTTTCAGCTTTCAGTTGCCGATTACGTCATGGTTGCCCCATGGCTTGCAGCATTGTTTCGATCCGCCCAACGTCTTCCGGGTTGTTCAGTTCCCAAAATTCCCGCCCTTTGGCAGCCACTTCGACGCACAGCATCGGCACGTTGCGTTCCAGAAAACGCAGTTGTTCCAGACCTTCAAGCTGCTCCAAAGGCCCCAGCGGCCAGTCCGCATAGGCACGCAAGGCATCGGGGCGGTACGCGTAGACACCGACGTGATGAAACACCGGCGTCGGTTCATCATCTTCATAGCGGCGACCGGTAAACGGAATCACCTCTTTCGAGAAATAAAGCGCGTTGTGATCGGCCCCGAACACGGCAGTCGTTCCACCAACGCGGCCCTCGCGACGGTCCTGCAACAGCGCGCCCAGCATTGACCCGCCGGTGCGCAGGACAGGCGTCGCGACATGCGCTTGCGGGTTAGCGCGCAAGCCTGCAACCAGATCGCTGATAAACCAGGCAGGGGTCAGTGGCGCATCACCTTGCAGATTGACGACGATGTCATAATCCACGCCCAGATTGTCCAGCGCTTCGGCGCAACGTTCGGTTCCGTTGGCGCAGGTTGTCGCAGTCATCACCACCTCTGCCCCGAAACCTGCGGCGGCATCTGCGATCCGGTTGTCATCAGTCGCCACCACGACACGGTCGACACCATCAACCATCATGGCAGCGTCCCACGAACGACGGATCAGGCTTTTGGCGATACCCGTCGCACCTGTCAGCGTCACCAGCGGTTTGCCGGGATAGCGCGTCGATGCATAGCGCGCGGGAATGACGATCAGGACCGACATCAGGCAGATTCCAATGTCACGCCAGGCGCAGCCGCGATGAAGAACGGGTTATCATAGCCAGGTTTGCCATAGGTTAATGGCTGATGCGTATCGAACCGCACGACCACACCACCTGCGCCAGCCAACACGGCATGGCCCGCCGCGGTATCCCATTCCATCGTCCGCCCAAGACGCGGGTAAAGATCCGCCTCACCCGTCGCGACAAGACAGAATTTGAGCGATGACCCAGCGCTGGTCATGTCACGGACCTTGTATTTGCCGATGTAAGCATCTGTTGCCTGATCGCGGTGCGACTTGGAAGCGACAACCATCAATGCCGAATTGTCAGGAACAGACACTGAAATCGGCCTGATATCGCCAGCCTCGTCCTTGGCAAAAGGCCCTGTTTCTTCGACCGAGCGGCCAGACGCATCAGTATAGAACAAACGGTCGCGCGCGGGGGCGTAGACGATGCCTCGCACGGGCACACCGTCGACGACATAGGCGATATTGACGGTGAAATCCCCACGCCGCTGCACAAATTCCTTGGTACCATCAAGCGGGTCCACGATGAAAAATGCGCTGGCCTCGACCGTATGTGACGCTGCCTGTTCTTCAGTCACAAGCGCTACATCGGGAAACGCAGCCCGCAACGCCGCGCTGATAACAGCATCTGCAGCTTCGTCTGCGGCGGTGACAGGGCTGTCATCGCTTTTTGCACGCACGTCGAAATCGTCGGCGGCGTAGACCTTCATGATCGCATCGCCGGCTTCCAAAGCGGTCTTGCGCATAACCGTGTTCAATCGTTCAAAATCCATCGCAAAGCCCTTTGTTGAATTGGTGCCGTCACTGCCTTATGATTTGCGTTTAAGCATTCGGCAAGGTTGTGATGCCACAGTAGCTTTCAGCATACGTTTTGAATAAAGGTTCCGCATGTTTCGCGCCCCAGAAGTCCGAACCCCTGCACGCGTTTTCTTTGCGATGGCAGAAGTGACCTACCATTCCATCGTGCGCAACCTGCGCAGCGGGCACCGGAACGCTGTGGTAGGCATCATTCTGAACATCATGCAAAGCCTTGTGATGGTTGCGGTATTTATGGTCATGTTCCTGTTGCTGGGCATGCGCAGCTCGCCGATCCGTGGCGATTTTCTGCTATATGTGATGTCGGGTATTTTCATGTACATGACACATATCAAGACCGTGTCCGCAATTGCCGGCGCGGGAAACCCCGTCGGCGCGATGATGCAGCATGCGCCGATGAACCCGATCATTTCGATCGTCGCATCCGCCCTTTCGACACTGTACCAACAGGTCATCGCTATTTTCGTAATTCTGACGGTTTATCACATCGTCATCACGCCCATTTCGATCCACGACCCGATCACTGCCTTGGGCATGGTGCTGCTGTCGTGGTTATTTGGGGTTGCTGTCGGGATGATTTTTCTGGCGCTGAACCCGTGGATTCCAGATTTTTCGGCAGTGGTGCGGACGCTTTACATGCGCGTCAACATGATTGCCTCTGGGAAAATGTTTCTGGCGAATACCCTGCCGGCAACGACGGTGGCGATGTTTGACTGGAACCCGCTATTTCACATCATCGATCAGGCACGGGGCGCGGCCTTTCTTCATTATAACCCCTTTGTGACGTCGATCACCTATCCGATCTATGTCTCACTTGCGCTGATCATGCTGGGGCTAATGGGCGAGTTTTACACACGCCGCCGCGTTTCTGTCAGCTGGACAGCAGCACGATGATCCGCTCGTGGCGCAGCCGTGCCTGCCAGACCCGGCAAATACCCCACGTCTGTGCAAAAATTGTGTGCTGGCTGTCCTGACTTGCGGTTGCAGCGCCCACAACCCACACCTATATACCCGTGGATCGCCGGAACAGCGCATATGTTCTGTCCGGCCTCATGAAACTTGGCGCGGGTGCCGAAACGGGTTCGCGCTGCTCAAACCGCCTAAACGTAAAGGGATTTGAAAAATGGCCAAAGTGATTGGTATCGACCTCGGGACGACCAACTCTTGTATCGCGATCATGGACGGGTCAAAGCCCCGCGTGATCGAAAACGCCGAGGGCGCGCGCACAACGCCGTCAATCGTTGCGTTCACCGAAGACGAACGTCTTGTCGGTCAGCCCGCCAAGCGGCAGGCAGTGACCAACCCCGAAAACACAATTTTCGCCGTCAAACGCCTGATCGGGCGCCGTTTTGACGACAGCGATCTTGCCAAAGAGAAAAAGAACATGCCGTTCACCATCGTTGACGGTGGCAATGGCGATGCATGGGTACAGGCGCGCGGCGAGAAATATTCGCCCAGCCAGATCTCTGCCTTCATCCTCGGCAAGATGAAAGAAACCGCTGAAAGCTATTTGGGCGAAGAAGTGACGCAAGCCGTCATCACCGTGCCCGCATATTTCAACGACGCCCAGCGTCAGGCCACCAAGGACGCGGGCAAGATCGCCGGTCTGGAAGTGCTGCGCATCATCAACGAACCGACTGCTGCGGCGCTGGCCTATGGTCTGGACAAGAAAGAAAGCAAAACCATCGCGGTCTATGACCTTGGCGGCGGTACTTTCGACGTGACCATTCTGGAAATCGACGACGGCCTGTTCGAGGTGAAATCCACCAACGGTGACACCTTCCTTGGTGGTGAAGATTTCGACATGCGGATCGTCAACTACCTTGCTGACGAATTCAAAAAGGAAAACGCTGTCGATCTGACCAAGGACAAGATGGCCCTGCAGCGCCTGAAAGAAGCCGCTGAAAAAGCCAAGATCGAACTGTCCTCGTCGTCCAGCACCGAAATCAACCAGCCCTTCATCTCGATGGGGTCGAATGGTCAGCCGCTGCACATGGTCATGAAACTGACCCGCGCCAAGCTGGAAAGCCTTGTGGGCGACCTGATCAAGGCATCGTTGAAGCCTTGCCAAGCCGCGATCAAGGATGCTGGCCTGTCGACATCCGACATCGACGAAGTCGTGCTGGTCGGCGGGATGACCCGTATGCCCAAGGTTAAGGAAGAAGTGTCCAAGTTCTTTGGCAAGGAACCGCATCAGGGTGTGAACCCTGACGAGGTTGTCGCCATGGGCGCCGCCATTCAGGCCGGCGTTCTGCAAGGCGACGTCAAGGATGTGGTCCTGCTCGACGTGACGCCGTTGTCGCTGGGGATCGAAACGCTGGGTGGCGTGTTCACCCGTCTGATCGACCGCAACACGACGATCCCGACGAAAAAGTCTCAGGTCTTTTCGACCGCCGAAGACAACCAGAATGCCGTGACCTTGCGGGTGTTCCAGGGCGAACGCGAAATGGCTGCTGACAACAAGATGTTGGGCCAGTTCAACCTTGAAAACATCCCGCCAGCACCACGCGGTATGCCGCAGATCGAAGTAACCTTCGACATCGACGCCAACGGCATCGTTGAAGTCGGCGCCAAGGACAAAGGCACCGGCAAGGAACAGAAGATCACGATCCAGGCTTCTGGCGGTCTGTCGGATGACGACATCGAAGCAATGGTCAAGGACGCCGAAGCCAACGCAGAGGCCGACAAATCCCGTCGCGAACTGGTTGAAGCGAAGAACCAGGCCGAAAGCCTGATCCACTCGACCGAAAAGTCGATGGAAGAGCATGCAGACAAGGTTGATCCGACCACGATCGAGGCGATCGAACTTGCGATTGCAGCGCTCAAGGATGAACTTGAAGGAAACGACGCTGGCAAGATCAAATCCGGCGTGCAGAACGTGACCGAAGCCGCGATGAAACTGGGCGAAGCCATCTACAAGGCCAGCCAGGAAGAATCCGGCGAGGCAGAGCGCGACACCCCTGCCGCGGATGACGACATTCTGGACGCAGATTTCGAAGATCTGGATGACGACAAGCGTCGCAACTAAAACAGCGTCCGCAGGAAATGGACCGGCCCTACACCGGGCCGGTCTTTTCCGTTCCCAAAGGGAAAAATGATCATGGCAAAACGCGACTATTACGATGTGCTGGGTATCGCCAAAGGGGCGGATGCCGATGCCATCAAAAAGGCCTATCGCCAAAAGGCCAAGGAATTGCACCCCGACCGCAATGCCGACAATCCCAAGGCAGAGGCGCAGTTCAAAGAAGCCAACGAAGCCTACGAGGTGTTGAAAGACGCCAACAAAAAGGCCGCATATGACCGCTACGGCCATGCTGCATTTGAAAACGGCATGGGTGCCAGCGCTGGCGCGCGCGGCGGCGGACAGGGCGACTTTGCCAATGCCTTTTCCGATGTTTTCGACGATCTTTTCGGTGATTTCATGGGCGGGCGCGGTGGCCAGCGTCGTGGTGGCGCGCAACGCGGCAGCGATCTGCGTTATAACCTGCGCATCAACCTCGAAGACGCTTATGCCGGCCTGCAAAAGACGATCAACGTCACTACCGCGGTGTCATGCGGGTCATGCAGCGGCACCGGCGCTGAAGGCGGGTCTGAACCACAGACCTGCCCGACCTGTAGCGGCATGGGCAAGGTCCGTGCACAGCAGGGCTTTTTCACCGTTGAACGCACCTGTCCGACCTGTAACGGCATGGGCCAGACCATCAAGAACCCATGCAAGGTTTGCCACGGCGCTGGCCGCGTTGAAAAAGAAAAATCTTTGTCTGTCAACATTCCCGCAGGCGTCGAAACCGGCACCCGCATCCGCCTAAGCGGTGAGGGAGAGGCCGGCGTGCGCGGCGGCCCCGCAGGTGATCTGTACATTTTCATCGAGGTGAACAGCCATCCCCTGTTTGAACGCGAGGGTTTGAACCTGTATTGCCGCGTACCGGTGTCGATCGCGACCGCAGCCCTTGGCGGCGAGATAGAGGTTCCCACAATTGACGGCGGCCGCAGTCGCGTCAAAGTGCCCGAAGGGTCCCAATCAGGCCGCCAGATGCGCCTGCGCAGCAAGGGCATGCCTGCCCTGCGCGGGGGTGGCAGTGGCGACATGATGATCGAACTGGCTGTTGAAACGCCGGTGAAGTTGACAGCTCGGCAGCGTGAAATCCTCAAGGAATTTGACAAGCTCAGCGAAGATAACAACCCGCATGGGTCCAGTTTCTTTGACAGTGTCAAATCCTTCTGGGATTCGATGAAGAGTTAACCAACCAGTAATCTGTGATCCGGCAAAATAGGGTATGACCCATTTTGCCGAATCACGTTCTTTATTTCCAGAAACCGACGTCATGGCATCGGCGGCATCAAAGCTGCCGTCCTATCTACGCGACCACCGCAAACGGCTGCGTGACAGGTTTCTCGCAGGCGGGCCCGCTGCGGTGCCGGACTACGAATTACTGGAACTTGTTCTGTTCCGTGCCATTCCGCGTCAGGATGTAAAACCACTGGCGCGGGCGCTGATCGACCATTTTGGTGATTTCAACAGGGTGCTATCAGCGAGCGTCGCCCAAATTGGCCAGGTCCAGGGGGCCGGTCCCGCCGTGGCGCTAGAACTCAAGATTGTAGAAGCGGCTGCACACAGGCTCGCCCGCGCCAAGGTGATGCAGCGGCATGTCGTATCTAGCTGGGACGCGTTGTTAACCTACTGCCATACGGTCATGGCCCACCGCGATACCGAACAATTCCGCATCCTGTTTCTGGACACCAAAAATGTGCTGATCGCAGACGAAGAACAAGCCAAGGGCACGTTGGACCATGTCCCCGTCTACCCGCGAGAGGTGGTCAAACGTGCGCTTGAACTGAATGCAGCGTCGATGATCCTTGTGCACAATCACCCATCCGGCGACCCGACACCATCACAGGCTGATATCACCATGACCCGCCAGATCAGTGATGCAGCAGCGACGCTGGGCATCACGGTGCATGATCACCTGATTATCGGCAAATCTTGTGAAATCAGCTTTCGCGCGCAGGGGTTATTCTAACACGGCGTGACGACCAACGGGCATGGACGGCCCAGATAGGGCCATCCTGCAATAGTATCGATTCAGGCAAAGCGCCCGTGGCAATGTTTGAACTTTTTGCCAGAACCACAGGGGCACAAATCATTGCGGCCCGGATTGCCCCAACTTGCGGGATCATTTTCGTCAAAACCGTCGCGGGCAGCAGGCTCTGCCAATGCGGGACTGGTACCTGCGCCTGCGGTGGCTATCGCGCCAGCAGCGGCTGCTTGCTGTTCGCGGAACTGCGCAATCAGACGTTCCTGTTCTTCTTTCGTCATCGGCCTGATCTGTGACAATTTCTTGGTGACGTCAGTACGCAGCCCGTCAAGCAGGCGTTCAAACAGTTGGAAACCTTCGGTTTTATATTCATTCAGCGGATCACGCTGCGCATAGCCGCGCATCCCGACGACCGACCGCAGATGTTCCAGCGTCAAAAGATGTTCGCGCCACTTTTCATCTATCGTCTTCAGCAAAATCTGCTTTTCAACATTGCGCATGGTTTCGGCGCCAAAGGCTTCGGCCTTTTCCAGCATATATTTGTCGGCGGCTTCTTCCAGTCTTTCGCGCATGACATCATCGTCCACGCCTTCTTCCTCGGCCCAGGCGACGACGGGCAAATCAAGGCCCAGATGCGCGACGACATCCGCGTGCAGCCCTTCGGCATCCCATTGATCGGCGTAGGATTTTGGCGGCATATAGATCGTGACCAGATCATCGATCACCTGATCGCGCATGTCTTTGACGACATCCGCTAGTTCGCTGGCTTCCATGATCTCGCGACGCTGGGAAAACACGACCTTACGCTGTTCGTTCATCACATCATCGAATTTCAGCAATTGCTTGCGAATATCGAAATTGCGCGCCTCGACCTTCGCCTGCGCACGTTCCAGCGATTTGTTGACCCAAGGGTGAACGATCGCTTCGCCTTCTTTCATGCCCAGACCGGACAATACTTTTTCAAGCCGTTCAGACCCGAAAATCCGCATCAGATCGTCTTCTAGCGACAAAAAGAACGTCGACCGCCCCGGGTCGCCCTGACGACCGGACCGGCCGCGCAGCTGGTTGTCGATCCGGCGGCTTTCGTGCCGTTCCGTGGCCAGAACGAACAGGCCACCGGCGGCTTTGACCTTTTCCTTTTCTTCGGCAACTTCGGCGTCGATCCGGGCGCGCAGCGCCTCTGGGTCGGCCTCTGGGTCGGCGGCCATCGCTTGCAGGACACGCATTTCAACATTGCCGCCCAGCTGGATGTCGGTACCGCGGCCCGCCATGTTGGTGGCGATGGTCACGGCATTCAGCTTGCCTGCGTCAGCGACAATCTGCGCCTCTTGTTCGTGCTGGCGGGCATTAAGAACATTAAAGGTAATGCCTTCGGCACGCAGCAGGTTGGCCAGAAATTCCGATTTTTCGATGGATGTCGTGCCAACCAGAATAGGTTGACCCTTGGCATGGGCGATCTTGATCTCGGCCACGACGCCGTCAAATTTTTCCTTGGCGGTGCGGTAAACCTGATCGTGTTCGTCAAGCCGCGCGATGGGCCGGTTTGTCGGCACTTCGACGACGCCAAGATTATAAATTTCGCGAAACTCTTCAGCCTCGGTCGATGCGGTGCCGGTCATGCCGCCCAGTTTATCGTAAAGCCGGAAATAATTCTGGAACGTGACAGAGGCGAGAGTGACGTTCTCAGGCTTGATGGTCACGCCTTCCTTAGCCTCGATCGCCTGATGCAAACCATCGGACAAACGGCGACCGGTCATCATCCGGCCAGTGAATTCGTCGATCAGAACGACCTCGTTATCGCGAACGATATAGTCTTTTTCCTTGGTAAACAGCACATGTGCGCGTAGCGCCTGCCCGACGTGATGCACCAAGGTGGCGCTTTCGGGGTCGTAAAGCGATTGCCCTTCAGGCAGCAGACCCAGCGACGCCAGCTTTTCCTCAAGGAAATCGTTGCCTTCGTCGGTAAAGGTCGCCTGACGCGTTTTTTCATCCAGCGTGTAATGTTCGCCCGTGATGTCAGGGATCACCTTGTCAATCGCAGCATACATTTCGCTGCGGTCCTGTGCGGGGCCCGAAATGATCAGCGGCGTGCGCGCCTCGTCGATCAGAATACTGTCTACTTCGTCCACAATCGCGAAATTGTGGTAGCGCTGATACATCTGGTCCAATTCGGATTTCATGTTGTCGCGCAGATAGTCAAAGCCAAGTTCGTTGTTCGTGGCATAGGTCACGTCGCAGGCATAAGCGTCTTTCTTTTCCGCCTCTGCCTGTTGCGGCACCACGATGCCGGTCGTCATGCCAAGGGCACCGTAGACCTTGCTCATCCATTCGGCGTCGCGGCGGGCAAGGTAGTCGTTGACGGTAACGATATGCACGCCCTTGCCGGTCAGCGCGTTCAGGTATGCAGGAAAGGTCGCGACAAGCGTCTTGCCTTCGCCGGTCTTCATTTCAGCGATGTTGCCCTGATGCAGGAAAATCCCGCCTTTCAGCTGCGTATCAAAGGCGCGCAGGCCAAGCGCACGGCGCGCGGCCTCGCGGCAATTGGCAAAGGCTTCGGGCAGCAGATCATCAAGGCTTTCGCCTTTATTCGCGCGATCCCTGAATTCTTGTGTCTTGGCTTTCAGGCCATCGTCGCTTAGCGCCTGAAACTCTGGTTCCAGCGCGTTGATCTTGGCGACCAACGGTCTGGCCGCTTTGACCTTGCGATCATTGGCAGAGCCAAACACCTTTTTGGCAATCGATCCGATACCCAGCATATTCACTCCACCAGCGCTGTCGCGCCTGTCTGACATCTAATTGAGAGGAGGTTGCTTGTAGGCTTGCGGCAGCCCACGTACAAAGGGCCGAAATTGCTCTACGTCAGGCCTCCTCGAGGCTTTCATGGGATGTAAGGGCCCGTGTATAGAGTGTCAACGTCGCGCGACTGCGTGGCCTATCAAGGGATCGTTTAATGCTGAAACATGTTACATTTTTGGGGGCTGCGGCGGTGTCGCTGTCCATGACGACCGGTGCGTTTGCCCAAGACGTCACTGCCGATACTGTTGTTGCAAAAGTCGGTGATACCGAAATCACGGTGGGCGAACTGATTATCGCGCGCTCTATGCTGCCCGCGCAGTACGGTCAGTTCCCTAACGAGGTTCTGTTTACAGGTCTGGTAGATCAGTTGGTTCAGCAGCAGCTTCTGGCTGACGTACTGGACGAAATGCCCGCTAGCATCCGCTATACGCTGGCGAACGAACGCCGCGGGCTTCTGGCCGCAGAGGTCGTGAACGACATCTACGCCACTGCCGTGACGCCAGAGGCGCTGCAGCAAGCCTATGACGACCGTTTTGCTGATGCGCCCGAAGTACCTGAATACCGCGCGTCGCATCTGCTGGTCGAAACCGAGGAAGAGGCAGACGCCGCCAAAGCCCGCATCGATGACGGCGAAGATTTTGCCGATGTCGCACGCGACGTGACAATTGACCCATCCGGCCAGCAAAGCGGTGGTGATTTGGGCTGGTTCGGCGCGGGTGCGATGGTCGACGAGTTCGAAAGCGCCATTCTTGCGCTTGAAATAGGCGATGTGTCCGACCCGTTCGAAACGCAGTTCGGCTGGCACGTTGCCACGCTGCTCGAAGAACGCATCCAGCCGCAGCCGGAATTCGACCAAGTTGCCCAACAGTTGATGGGTGAATTGCAAGAAGCGGCAGTCATCGCCTATCTGGACGAATTGACTGCGGCCGCAACAATCGAACGCCCCGAAGAAGGTGCCTTTGATCCCAATGTCATCGATCAAGTTGATCTGTTGCTGGAAGAATAACCCATGAAAACCTCGCCGCTTGCGCCTGCGCAATTTCCTGATCTGCCCGTGATTGCGGGGGTGACTTTTGCCAGCGCTGCGGCGGGGGTCAAATACAAGGACCGGACCGATGTGATGCTGGCCATTGCAGCGCCCGGTTCGTCGGTGGCGGGGGTATTCACCCGGTCTGCGACCCGGTCAGCCCCGGTGCTGGATTGTCAGGCAAAGCTGGGCGGCGATCCGTCCGGTCCTGCCGCAATTCTGGTAAATTCGGGTAATTCCAACGCATTTACAGGGAAAAACGGCGTGGCAAGCGTTGCCGCCCTGACCCAAGCCGTTATGAACCAGACCGGCGTGCCGCTGGACCGCGTGTTCACAGCCTCGACCGGTGTGATCGG
>Ga0207421_10004247_pt1 | contig 16611 bp, 25 predicted proteins | sample SodLakKL_010_SED_4_FD_187542 | JGI IMG/M metagenome (GOLD analysis project Ga0207421, IMG submission 187542) | Alkaline sediment microbial communities from Lake Tanatar, Kulunda Steppe, Russia - 8KL_010_SED (SPAdes) (version 2) | ecosystem: Environmental > Aquatic > Non-marine Saline and... | reverse complement strand
AGCCTAATGAGCCAATTTTTACTTGCGCTGGAAGAAGGATTTGAACCTACATCACCTTGATTAACAGTCAAGTGCTTTACATTAAGCTATACCAGCATTTCGTGATGTGTTTGCCGTGGTAAATGGTTTCAATATATACCAACCGTATGCGCATATGTTCAAACTAATTTCACCACCTTACTTATAATAATTGTCAAAGAACATTTTTTTAATTTCAATAATGATATAAATATACAATCAATTTTTGCAAAAGCCAAATCTTTCTTCATAAATAGCTTTAAGATATTTAAAGTTTTTAGAGGTCCCTATCAGACTCAAACTGATATCTCTAGATTACAAAACTAGAATTTTAATCTATTAAACTAAGGGACCTTATTTCAAAGAACCAAAAAGCCCTGCTTTTTTAACAGGGCTTTATAATTAAATTTTATTTTTAATTCATTATGTAGCCCTATTTATAAATTTTTCTAACGTAGTACCACCCCAACTCAAATTGGCTTTAAGATATGAGGGTATAATATGTTGTTGTCTTATTGAATGCATTTTTTTTATTTATTATATATAATCACCCTCCCCAGTTAAATCAATAGGGTTTGATTTATAATAAGCCACAAGCCCTCTTTGCTTACCTCCACTAAATTCATCTTTAATTTTTTCTATAAATTCCCTAGTAGTTTTTGAATTCTCCATAGTATCCATTAACCAGGCTTCTTCTTTAGAATCAAGTCCTAACCTTTGTGAAAGTTTATCCCAACTTTGTATGGACTCAATTTCTTCTCTAATTAATTGTCTTAATTCTGATTTTTTCATGTTATTAATTTTTATAAATATTAAACTTACTTTAAATTCCTTTTATAAATATTGTGAAATTTTAAATTTTTTTCATAATTTTAAATTTTTTCTAATAAAATCTTTTACACCTGCAGATACTTTTATGTTATGGAGATTTTCATAATTTTTTATGGCTGCATTCAAATAACGGGTCAGGTACAAATCTTCTTTAGGATGACCCTGTTTAACCCACAAATCTATGATTTGTTTTGCTTCTTCTTCAATAGAAATACTTTCTTTTATTTCTTCTCTAATTATTTGTTTTAATTCTGATTTTTTTCATGTTTTATTATTATTTTTTTTAGATATTTTTATCTTTTAAAAATTTTTGAACTTTTTTTATCCTATCTTTTTTATAAGGCTTTTGAGAAGGCATTACAAAATCTGATAGAACTTCTCCATAGAAGTTATACAAGATATTTTCTAGGTCAGCTCTATTATAAGTTTTATTTTCAATTTCTTGGGGTTTCCCGAATTCTTCTCTAATAATTTGTTTTAATTCTAATTTTTTCATGTTTTTATGTTTTTATGTTTTTATTATTTTTAATTCAATTATAAATATACGAAAAAAAATTTAAATCGCCAAATCTTTCTTCATAAACAGTTTTACAACTTTAAATATTTATATATAACACTTAAAAATTTCTTAATTATTGGGTCTCCAGATTTAAAAAAATGTATATAAGTACGAAATGTCTTAGATCCTATTTTTTTGGTTTTTGTATAAGGGTTTCTTATTCTTTTTAATATTTGTTCATCAGAATACCCATTATCTTTAAATTCACGGACTGTTTGATATGCAAAGGCTTGTATTTCATGAGGTTGTGATAAATATTCTTTAGGATCTTCCTTACCAGCAAACACACTATCAAGCTTAGATTTAGGTATCCTTAGAATTTGGTACATATGAATTAATTCATGGCCTATTAAACTTTCTAAGGTATTTTTAAAACTTACCCAATTTAAAGGACCAATCAATTTTAAATTTTCAATGAAACCTTTACCTAATTTAACAGCTATTCCTGATCCTATTAGGGATTTTTCTAAATTAGTTGTGTAAGCTCCTGCTAGTAACCACTTTTCATCTAAACATTCCTCAGAAGGAATTCCAGTTGGTAAAAATATTATATAATATTTATGAAAAATGTCTGTTAAAATATCAGATACTTCTTCATTAGATTTACAACTTAATATTTTGGATTTATTTTTATCCAATAATTCGTAAATAAAATCTGTTGGAGGTCTGTATGCTTCTTTTGATAAACTAGTTAATCTAATCATTATAATTTTATTATACATATATGAAATTTTAGAAACTATTAATCCCATTCCCAACTTCTTAAGTTCCTCTCTCCCAAAGCACAACTTATAGCTTTTACAATATCACAATGATATGTAACAAAATTACCTTCACCATCCAACATTCCTGTAATACCCATTAAAGCATTATTAAAATATTCATTTTCTTCTATGAGAATTGAAGGAAAATGTTTTTGTAGTAAGTCTTGTACTTCATTAAGTAAAAATCCATACTTGTTCTTAGTAGGATACCCATATACTAATTTTTCAATCTTTTTATAATCCATATTTCATTAAAAATTATAGTATCTATATTTTTAACCACAAATCCTGCGGCCTCTTTATGACCACCCCCACCATATTATTTGGCTATAATAGAACAATCAACTTCCCCATCTTTTTTTTTTAAAAGGGTAGCATCTTGTTGGTTAAACCAATGTTTAACTATTGCGGCTGACATCCAGCCATCTAAATCTATTGAATGGTATACACAAACTGTTTTCATTATATCAAATCTTTCTGGTCTATTTTTACAATTATTCTTTCTCCAGCTCTATCAAATAATTCATATTTTGGTATACAAACCAAACCTTCTGCTTTTAGATTATTGATAGGTTTATAATGTGACTTAAATCCTTTTTTCACTAATTTTATGGCTTCCTTTAATGTACCTTCTCCAACAATAGGAACTGTATTTATTCCCAATTTATTAGCTATACCTTTAACATCTGTTTTAGATAAAACCCACTCTCCTATTAATATATCAAAAAGTATAAAATCTTTTTCAAAAGAATTTCCTAATAAAGTAACTTCAACTTCAATATTATTACCAAAAACTTTTTCAAATTTTTCACGATTAAGTATTTCTAAAAGATATTCTGGGATTTGGTTTGTAATATTATAACCATCCCACTTAATTAAGGTAGGGACTCCTCCTATCTTTTCAGTCCAAATCCAATTTATATTTTGTAATAACCCAAATTCAGGTCTTGAGTATTCCAAAGAAGATTTTTTCTTATAAAGATTTTGTATTTTATTTTTCATAACTAATTACATTTAAACTATTTTTAATAAGATCTTTTTATTAAAAGTTCTTCACCTTTATTTTCATGAGTAGTTTTAAGTCTAGGTTTAGGTTTAGGTTTTTTATATTCATTTTTTTATTTATAATATACGAATAATTCCTGCAAAAACCAAATTAAAGTTTAAAAGTTATAAATTTAATATATTCTTGGGTTTCATTAAAACTTCTCCTTGCTAAATGTTTTCTACTATACCCCCCATTATAACTTGCTAATACTAATATCCATTTGACATCTTCTTCCAAATTATTATAATTTTCATCTACTTTATTTTTTAGATATTTTAAATAATAAGCCCCTGCTTTTATGTTATCATATGGATCATTTATATTTTTTACATCTAATTCTAAATCTGTTTTTATATAGATAAAAGTTGATGGCATTATTTGAAGATACCCCTTTGCTCCTACCCTACTAGTAACATTTTCATTAAACCAACTTTCTCTCAAAATTAATCTATAATAAAGATTGAAGGGGATCTCATATTTAACTCTCATTTCTTCCATATATAAAAGGTGGTTCTTATCAACTTCATTTATATTGAAAAAACTACTTACATCTTTTAAAACATAATTAACTTGTAATTTTAATTCTATAAATTCTATTATCTTCCACTTTTCTACATATTCATAATATAGAATATCCCAAACTTTAAATATGTCTAAATTAGAATTAGAATTTAAAGTAGTAGAAAGTGGGATCATTGTTAAAAATAAAATTAATAATAATTTTTTCATGATTTTTTTTTAAATTTTGGTTAGAAATTGAAAATTTTTTAATTTAACATTCTTTAATTTTTCATAATATTTATCCCTTTTAAAGGTTCTATTATCTAAATAATAAAGGTGTTGTTTTTTAACTTTTTCATAATCTTCAATTATTTTATCATGTCTGGGGTGTTTCATTTATTTTTGATGGTTGGGTACTATAGAATATAAACTATCATCTTCCTCGGCATCATATAAACCTAATTGTTTAAGTCTTTTAACATGATACTCAGTAACTTGAAATTCTTTTTCAGAAAGGTCATTTTTAAAACCTGGTTTTATTTCCAAATCTTCTAAATCCTTATCAGAAAAAACTACTCCATAATACAAAAAATAACAATTATAACATAACAATTGTAAATTATCTAATAGATAATTATCTTTATTTCCATCCTTAAAGTGAAGTATTAAGGGACTTTTATAATCCAAAACTCTTTTTTCATTAAAACCACAATTAAAACATTCATCTTTTAAATACCCTTCTGTTATTAATTTCCTTTTCAATCTAATTTTATTAAAAGTACCAGGACCTGCTTTACCCTCAACTATATCATTAATAAGTTTGTGAGAATCAACCCCACTTGAACTAGAAATATATCTAGGAGTTCCTTTCCCACCTCTATTAATGTGCCCATCATAAAGACTATTTCCTTCTGAATCTTTATACATTTTGGCATATTTCCTATAAGTATTATAAGAAACATTAAGATATCTGGCTGCAGCTTTGTTGGAATTAGTTGCTTCCATTGCACCTAAAACTTCTTCTTTAGATAAAACTTTTTTCCAACCCATTTTAATCTATTTTTAATGAATTACTTCCTTGGATTAATAATTGATTCCAAGTATGATCTCCTTCCCCTAATTGAACTGGAGTTCCTTTATACATATTGGCGGAAGAACAATTTACGCAAACATTAGTTTTGGGTAAAATTTTTAACCTTTGAATTGGTATTATATCTTTACATTTAAAACATTCTCTTTCCATTATAAATATTTTAAATTAGTTTCAAAATAATGTTCTATAGGTTTACCCCATTTTTTATTAGAATAAATAGACCCTAATCTTTCATTTTTTCCTAAATTATTTTTATCTTTATTTGAAAAAGAAACAAAATGGTAAAAGTTAATTCTAAAAGTTCTCATTAAAAAATATTCATTTAAAGTACATCTTAAAAAGAAATCCCAATCTGCATAACTACCATTTTTGGGGTAATTAGAATCCCAACCTCCTATTTTAAAATAATCAATTTTTTCCATAAAAATGGGTAAAGTTGAACCATTAAAATTTGAATGTGGTTTTCTAAAAGAAAGTTCACATTCCGTAAATTTATCTAAATCAAAATTTTTAGGTTCTTTTCCTAAATCTTTTTCAATAAAATCCTTAAAAACACTACTTCTGGGTTCTATTTGGTTAGGGGTTAATACCAAACCTACGCTTTTTTCTTTAAGTCTATTATACTCATTAATCAATTCTGAATCAAAATATTTTGGTGCAACATTATCATCGTTTATTATAAGAATTTTTTTAAAATATGAATTTATAACCCCAATATTTAATGACTCAGATAAACCCAAATTATCTTTATTTATTATAACTCTGATTTTATCTTTATATTTTTCTAAAACATGTTTGTTAATTTCAAATAAACCATCTACTACTACGAGTATTTCAGTTCCTGAAATTCCTTTGTTCTGTAAGCAAGATTTTATACATAAATCTAATGCTTCAGGGTTGTTGTATGTTGGGATTATAACACTAATCATGATGATAAATATAATAAATTTTTTTTAAATTACCAAATTTTCCCTGTCTTCAAGGTTTTCTTTTAATTTTTTGGTTGGTTTAGGTATTGTAAAGAAATAATTGGATTTAGGAATTTTATTTTTGTGGTTATGGGCTACAAAAGATTCCTTTATTGTTTTTATACCTTTATCTCCATTTAACCTTCTATTTCTAACACAATAAGGAGTACATATTTGATCTCTTATACTATATTTTTTTAAGTGATTTCTTACTAAAGAATTCAACAATTCAGACTCATTACAATTTCTTCTAACCAATATTCCTGTTTCAAAATGATCACATTCAAAGGGGTGTCCCATTTCAAAATAATCTTCTAACTGTTTGTTTATAATTTTTGGTAAATCAGTTTGATATACATATGATGAAACTAATCCTTCTAAATACACACTATTTAAATCTCCATGATGATGGATTGCTGTATGATATTTATTATTTTCTAATATTTTATTTACTAGTTGTTTAGGTTCTACTGTAAAATAACATTGAGAATCTAACCAAAGTGAATAATCATGTTTGGGAAGATATTTCAAAGGATCCCACTTAACCATTCTTGATTTCATTCTTGGGGAATATTGTTCTTCTATATCTATATACTTAACGTCCCAAAATTCTGACTTTAGATCTTTTCTATTAGTAAATGCTATATATTCTACATCTTTCCTATCATGAATAAATGGGAAAAATTCTCCAACATCACTTAGAGGTATACCTTCACTAGCAAATAACGCCGTATAAACTATTAATTTCATAAAATATAATTATTTAAAATGTTATATATTTTTTTAGATGTAGAACCATCCCCGTAATTAAAACCAAAATTTACCTTATAATCATTTATGTGTTTACTAAACATATTTAATAACTCTTCGGGTGATTTAACCAAAAAATTACTTTTACCTAATGACTCCGTTCTCTCAGTTTTTGATCTACAAGTTAAAACTTTTTTACCTAAGAAATCACTTTCTTCAACAAGACCACCGCTGTCTGTAATTACTAATTTAGTTTTCACTAAAATATTTAATAAGTCTTCATGTGATAAAGGATCTACAACTTTAACATTATTTAATAAATGTTTACGTTTTTGAACATTAGGATTAGGGTGTAAAGGTAATATAAATTCTATATCAGGACATTTCTTGGCCAACTCATTAATTATTATAAACCATTTGTCCATTATGTGATGGTTTTCTCTCCTATGCATTGTTACTAATACTTTATTAGTATATTCACACCTATCCTTATAAGGTAGTAAATTATCTAAAACTGTATTGCCTATTATATATTTATCTCCTAATATTCTTTCACTAATCAAATTTTGTTTTGATAATTCTGTTGGACATAAATGAATATCTGTTACTTGTGAAATAATTCTCCTATTTATTTCTTCAGGATATGGATTTTGATTATCATATGTACGTAATCCAGCTTCTAAGTGAATTACTTTATAACCATTGTTAAAAGCAGATAATGCTAAAGCTAATGCCGAAGTAGTATCTCCTTGTACCAAGATATGAGTTATGTTTTCATCTATTGTTGGGAGAAAATTCATTGATGATTCAATAATTGAATCTAATCTATTTACTCCTTTCTTAATAGACATTTTATAATCATAATCAAATTCTCCAATATCCTCTTGTTGCCCTGTAAACAAAAGTTTAAATGGAAATTTTTTCTCTTTAAATTTTTTTATTAAAGGGAAAAGTTTTATATATTCAGGTCTTGTCCCATATATCAGTAAAAGCATAATTTATTTATATTTATTTATAAAATCACTACAAATCCCATATATATTTTTGGGTATATTAAAATTATATTCCTCTGGTAAAACACAAATTGAAAATTCTGTTAATGGTCTATTTGGGTAAGTCCATATAAGTCCATTAGAAGTTAAAGTAAAATCATCATTTTCATATTTACCATATACATATTTTATTTAAAGATGAACACCCACATAAATACCCTCTATTATTACCTACTAACCAAGGGTTTAAAGTAGAACCTACATCTAAGTATATATTATTTTTATTATATTTCCACATTTTTGCTGCTAACATATTCCCAAGAGGACCCGCACATAATAAATATAATTTACTTTTGTCATTTCTTTTTGGGAGTTCACTTACCAAATTAAAATTTTCTCGGCATGCATTAAAACCTATTGATATATGTTCTTTAACTTTAAAAGGTAAATTATCAATTTTTGCAAATTTATTTGCAATAATAATTACTTCATGGTTAGAAAATTCAGGAATAAAATATTTTTTAAAATCCCCATAATTCCCATTAACAAATAAATTGGCCCAAGTTAATCTATCTTTAGGAACCCCAACATTTTCACGCATCCAAGTTACATGTGGCTTAGGTACACAACAAGGGCATGAAATACCAACATAATATCCTTCTTCATTATATTTAAAAGAATCTAATAATTCTTCTTGGTAAAATGAATCTTCTTCAGGTACAAAAGACCAATTTTCACCTGGTTTTTCAGTTCTTGAACTAATTTTGATATTTCTTAATATTGAATATTCACCATCAGCATATTTACTAAAGCTAAAAGGTTGTTTTGTCTTTAATAAATTAAAAATTTTAAATAAATCTTCTTTAAATGATTTCATAATTTTATTTTTTATTTTAAAAATTTACTATAATTGTTTGTGGGCTTGGATTCATTTTTGAAGGGTGATTACCATGATTTACTAAAGTTTTTTTAGGGTGGAACATTGAAAGTCCTTTTTTATGAAGCCTATATGACATATTTCTACCAACTCCTGAACTTTTTTTTGGGTTTGGAGTTTGGGGTTGGATATTATAATCTAACTCTTCAAGTAATTTTTTTGTTGATATAAACATAGGTTCTAAAACTTGGCTTTTGAATAAATTTTCAGAAGGTTTTATAGCTCTATAATTAGACCAACTTGAATAACTACCTTCTTTCAAATTATTAATTTTTAACAAATTTAAAGCTATTTTTGTTTCATCTTCTATACTTTCAAAAATTTTTATAGCTCTGTTAAAAAAATCATTTATCAATCTATTATCATCTTGCAAGTAAATAAAATATTTAGAATTTATATTTTTACAAAATTCCATAGTATTTGTTATAAGTTCCCAAAAACGTCTCTTACCATGATTTTGTTTATATTTAAAATATATTATATCTAACTCATCTCCAAATTTACTTACATCTAAAGATTTACTACTAGCATCATCAAAAATAGAAACTAAAATATTAAACCCATCTTTATCTCTAATTATATCCTTTATTAAATCTTCTAACATTTCAGATCTATCATAAGTAGTAATTACAATACAAATATCATAATCCTTTATTTCACTTTTTAAATTATTAAATAAAGTTCTTACTTCTATAGGTTTGGGGGCTAATGGTTTTTTTAGTTTTGATTTTTCCCTCAATAACCTTTTTTTCTTTATTGACATTTTATTTGGTTTTTAAAACAGTTTTCCACCCACTTTTTTTGATGTAATACCTACAAATCTCATTTCTTATAGATTTATGTGATTTAATTCGCCAACTAGCTGATTCGTCATTACCTTTTATAGACCCAGATTTTGAATTAGTACACCATAAGTTGGGTTCAGATATAGGATGAGGTGGGACATAAGTATTTATATCACCATATTTTTTTGCTAAATATGAAAATGTTATATCTTCCCCATTTTCCCAACTATAAGGCTTTTCATACCACATATACTTAGCCCATTCTTGCCTAAAAAACCAAGCATGTCCTACTAAGTCTACTCTTTCAGGTTTTTCATTATTTATCCCTATCCAACCATATTTTTGATGTGGGTCATAAGCATCACCTTTTAATAATACCCCACTACCCCCCAATATTCCATTATATTTTGGGTTTTCTATAGTTTCTATGCAATTCTTAAACCAATCTTTTTGGGGTATTGTATCATCATCAAATATAGCTACATATTTAGTATTACATAGTAAAGGAATCATAAATCTACCCCAAAATTTGGTATTCCAATTACAATTATAAACATTAAAATTATCAATCCCAACAAAATTAAATTTTTTATCTGATTTATTAATCCAAATATGGATGTCTTTAGGGTATACTTTTACTGACTGATTTAAAACCGCATAAATCTGATCATTCAAGTATTCAGGTCGTTTATATATATTTAATATAACACTAATCATTATTTTATTATATTTTCGTAAAGTTCATTTTGTTGTTCTTGTGTATTTATCTCCTTTTCATGTAATAAATAATATTTATTATTGTATGGGATATAAGTTTCTTTTTTATACCCACTAAGTCTTTCATGCACTTTACCTTTCCATTTTACATTTATAGAATTTTTGTACAGTCTAAGTTGAGTATCAGGAAAGTTTATTATTGGTTTATAATAAGTAACATAAGCTTCTTCATTTTCTATATTCTCATCTATAATTAAATTATAAGATGATAATAATTCATATTCAGATGGATTTATTTGAGATAATTTTTTATTACCTACAAATTCTTTATTTTTAGAAATGTTCCACCCCCATTTTTTGACATGATCTAAAGTGATACTATCTACAGTGTTAACCCTAGGTACCCAAAAAGCTTCAACATCTGGATTTATTTCTAATAATTTAGGTAAATCTTTTAATAAATCAATACTAGGTAATTCATCACTATCTAATTGAAATATATATTCACTGAAACATCTACTATTTAAATAATTTTTTAAGTCGGAAAAGTTATTTTTAAATTTAAATTTATAAATATAAACTTTTTCATGTTCTAAAGCATAATTACTAATGTACTTAAGTACTTTTTCGCTTCCATTTTGAGAGTCAAAGACTATTACTATATCATCATTCGGGTTTTTATGTTTAATAAGATAAGGTAATAGTATACTAATCTTTTCAATTTCATTATAGATTGTTATAGCATATGAAATTTTAGTTTTATCCATTTTATTAAATTTTAAAAAGTTAATAATTTATTATTTATATATTTGGATCATTTTTTTGGTAATCTCCAACATTACTAATGTAATTAAGAGCTTGTAGAAAACCTAACTTACCAAACTTTTTTTCAGTAGTGAAATCCGTTTTATATTCGTAATATTGCCCTGGTTTATTAGGTATTTTAAATTTTTCTTTTTCATCTTCTGAGACTGGAACTTCTTTAATACCAACCCACCCACAATCATTAGCTGATGTTCCACTTATATAAACCAAACCTTTTCCTGGTTGTTTTATAAACATTGGTATCCATACTAAATTATATTCATCAACATAAGAAATATCCTTATATAGTTCAGGTAAAAGTGACATTTGTTCCATGTAAAACTCACCCCCTTGTTCTAATTTAGAATTAGTAGTATACCCACATGACATACAACTATAAATATCTATTATTCCTTCTGTTATAAAATAACAAAACTCAGATCTGCACCTTCTGCAAGTAGTTAATTTGTCTTTATTCATAATCTTTTTATTTTGGTAATTTAATATCAATTTTTTCTGGTGTTTTTTCTATATGATCATCCAATATAATTTTTAACTCCTTTACCATAGAATTAAGATTAAATTCTTTACGGTTTTTATGCCCCAATAACAATGCTTTTTCTTTCCATTTTTTGTAGTCTTTTTTAACATCTTTAAGAGCTTTACCTAGTTTACCCTCATCTACCCTAAACCACTTAGCCCCCTCAACAATCATTTCTTTACTTAAAGCAGATGAATGTACTGGTTCTAATTTTCCACCAACAAAATAAGTACATTCAGAATCTAAAAAATCTAATTGACCTGACCAAGGTATTGTAATTACTGGAATGTTGCAGAAACTTGCTTCTAACATAGGACGACCAAATCCTTCACTACCTAGAGATACTAAAGCCTTTACTTTAGGGTGATTATATAACTCATTCATTTCTTCTTCTGTCAAATCCCCATGAATTAAATATATATTTGGTAAATTTTTTGAATTAAATTTTTTTCTAATTAATTCTATTTCAGCTAAAACTTTATCTCTATCAACATATGAACTATTACTTTTACAAGTTTTTAATATTAAAGCTGGTGGGTTAGAAGTGTTTTTAAAAGTATCCAAAAATTTATATATTAATAACCCAATGTTTTTTCTATCATTTCCTATAGGAAAACCTTCTCCAATCCAATGACCCACTCCTAAATAACAAAAATTCTCTTTAACATCATCTAAATTAAAAGATATTTTATCTTTATCTTTAATAGGGTAAAATTTTTCTTCAGGAATACCTTCAAATAATATTTTTATGGGTTTTTGTACCTTAACTGTTTCAACCCTCCCATCTTTATATTTTTTATCATACACAGTTCCTAAAAAAGTATCTTTTGAATGACTAGAATGAGTAATTACTAAATCGGCTTTATTACACCCTTCAATAAATTCTCCACTACATAAATCAGTCTCAATTCCAGCAGTAACCAATATATTATATTTACCTATAGGTTTCATTTCATTAGGAACTGTACACATAACCCATACATCAGGTTGAGATGTAAGTCTAGGGACTATTAATGAATTTAACCACCCCCAATTATCTTCATGGGATTTAATATAATTTCTAGGGGTTTGACCCCACATACATGAAATTATTTTTATATCATATTCTTCATGTTTTATTTCATATAAGGCTTTAATGAAATCCCTAGCACAACTACCATATCCTGAATATGTATCTATAGGTCCATAAAATGCTATTGTTGGTTTGTTATTCATTTTTTAATGTTTTTGGGTTAAAATTTTTATTTGTATTTAAAATTACATACCTTTTTGATGGTTCCCAAATTGAAAACATATAATCTATCGAATCTATTATTTTATTCCCCATTTGTTTTCCAGTCAAACCTTTATTTAAATAATAATCTCTTCCTAATTGTCCTTGCTTTTTCCTTATTGATGGTGGGGTTTTATATAATTTGTATATTTGGTCCGATATATCTTCAACTTTATAGTGGTTATCATAAATATAAGGAGTTCCTTGACTTCCTATAAGTTTTCTAGTAATAGGGTAAACTTTATAAGCCCATTCTCCTTTAGCTTGATCTTGCATCCCACCACACATTCCTATTATATTAGGTGTCCCACTTAAGGCACTACAAGTTAAACTTAACCCCCAACCTTCAGCATTTGAAACTAATATATTTCCATCAGATATATTATATAATTTATTCATATCCTCAAAACTATACATATTAGTATTAAGAATAAAATTATATTTATTCCCAAATAATTCCTTAACAGAATTTAAATCAGTACCAGACTTATCTTTGGGGTTGGTTTTTAATATAAAATAACAACCTTTAGCTTCTTCTTTAGGAAGCTTATCCATAAAACACTTCCATGCTTCCATTAAAGAAGGAATGTTTTTTCTCTGGATGTTTTTAGAATCAAATAATAAAGTAAATTTGGGTTTTTTATTAGGGAATAATTTATTTTTAAATTCTATTAAATCTTCATTATTATGTTCTAAAGGCTTATAAATATTTTCATCTAAACCATGAGGAACATATTTTAATATAATAGGATTCCTATCATAAAACCCATTATCAACATTGGATAAACTAAAAGGTTTATCTAAATCTATAAAAGGAACCCTAGCATTAGATAAAACATCTCTATTAATTTGTTTGGTAGTTTGGGATATACTTAATAATAAATCACAAGATTCATAGTAAGATCTATTATATAAAGGAGGAACCCCCCCATCATCCCAAATATTTAAGTATATAAGAGGAATTTCTCTAAATTCATTTCTCATATTAAACACATATTTAAAATAATGTGGGTCTGTTATTAACATTATAGCATCAGGAGATTCACTTTCTATTACTTCTCTTAATACTACAGGGTTTCCATATGTATCATAATGATATAACTTAATATAAGAGTCTTTAATATCTAATTTATCTCCAACATCTTTACTCAAATCTGATATATACCCCTTTTTATCATCATGGGGTTTACATCCTAAATTAACCCAATCATAATGGTGTAATGTATTTAATATAGTTTCCTTGGCTACTATAGCTACACCACTAAAACTGTGAGCAAAATTGTCACTAATTAATAATATCTTTTTCTTCTTCATTATATATTAGTATTTAAAATTTTATTTTTAAAATCTTCATCATTTAAAAATAAGTACATTGATCTATTTACTAATTTACCTAAAGTAAATTTTAATTTATAACTTTCTATTCTAAATTCATTAAATACTTCTTCTTCAACTTTTACTGAAGTAAGTTTTTGTGGGTTTTGTTTCATTTTAGTATTTTTAAAAGGTTATTATAGTTTTATTGTTACAATATTTTGTGTTTTTAAAGGTACACCAATCACAATTTGAATCATTTTTTACATATTCTTTGTGTTTATATTCTCCATCAGGATCAAGAACATTTTCCATAAAATTATTAACATATTTTAATGCTTTATTGGTTTTATTTTTCCCACTTATGACTTTTACACTTTGTAATCTTCTACCTGCTAAAGGATAATCTTCTAATATAGATTCATCTGGGATTTTCCTTTTTAAAATTAAAAATTCAACATCTATATCTTGTGGTTTTATTTGAAATAATTGACTAAAAATATGTTTATATAAAATTAATTGGAATTGGGTATCTTCATCTTTTTTCTTAAAATCTTTCCAACCCCTTGTACTAGTTTTTAAATCATATAAAATAAACCTACCTGATTTCTCATTATATAATATAACATCCACATAACCCTTAAATAAAATATTTGGATATTTATAATTAATAGGATATAATAAAGGCACTTCAATTCCTACTAAATACCAACCTCTTTTTGAAAAATACTTTCCTATATTTTTCTTTAAAAAATTTAAAATTTCATACCCATCTGTGTAAAATTCTTTTAATTCATCAGGGTTGCTAAAGTGTGTTTTTTTATTTTTATTATAAGAATCTTTATAAACATCTCTTAATTTATCCTCTAGTAAAGATCCTAAATTTAATTCATTTGCTTTAACCTTACTTTGATTATACATTACATTTAAATATTCTTGTACAACTTCATGCATTGCAGAACCAAAAACCGAATGTATGCTATGTTTGAATTCATACAACCCATCCATGTAGGTTAGCTTCCATTTATAACAACATTGATAATATGCTGATATTTGACTATAAGATATACTTTTTTGATATTTATAATCTACTTCATTAAGTTTAGTATTCTGTATCCTTTTAACTATCTCAGGTGTTTTCTTTTTATTCATTATTTATTTTGTCAAATTTTTACATTCATCACCTTCAATATATTTTCTATATCTTTTTTCTTTAGTAATTTGGTGTAATCTTTAGCAGTTTCTAAAGAACACCCAAAATACTTACCAAGATATTTAAATACATCTTCATGGTATACTTTTGATTTAGATTTTATATATTTAAAATATCTTTTCTTCTTCCCCAAAACAGATTTATAAAATAAATAAGACTTTTCACTATCTTGGGGTGAAATATATTGTTGGGCTAAATTTACTACTTCTAAAAAGTTGGGGTTCATACTAATAAAGCGGTTAATTAAATAGTTGTTATATTTACCTTTATCTTCTTCGCTAAATAAACCCCAACCTTCCTTCTTATAACTTATTTGCTCTAACCAATCAAAAATATTTTTTATTTTATTCATATATTAATATAATTATACAGAAAATTTGGAAAAGTCACAAAATATTTATCTTTTTATTCAGAGTTCTTGTAAAACTCTTCATATTCTTTACGAAGATCTTCAGGTAGCATATCTAGTAAAGGTCGACCCGTTTTAATATCGTAAAAAACCTGAACGGGGATTATACTATCTTCATCAGTGCCAGCTAAAAATTTTGAGGCTTTCCTCAAAATTACTCCAATCCCAAATACTAAATTCCCATCATTACTTTCAACCCTTTCAGTATTGCTTAAACTTATGTTTGGGGTTGGACCTGGTTGTGGTTGACCACCAGTATTGTTATTGTTTAAATTAAATTTTTTTGTCATAATTTTTTTTTATTTATTTTTGATATTTATTAATTTACTAATACACGCCATAATATTGATTTCTTTATCTATTACCAAGTTACTCTTGTATAAGTAATCTTCTATAGCAATTATACCCAGACTTATATTAGGACCTTCCATAAACTCTTCAATTCTTTTATATAGTTCTATAAATAACTCTGTATAATCCCCCCCTATATTTGAGTTAGCTAATGCTTGCCTTATTTCTAATACACTTTTATATTTATCATGTTTTTGGTTTTTCAAAATTCTAATTATTTGATCTATATATTTATTATCATTTATAACATTATTATCTATCTTTAATTTACCTGAAGGGCTAAACAATTGAATATTATTTAACATTTTTCTCATATCAGGGTAAAACCTATTTACAATTAAAGCTAAATCTTCTTTTTTATATTCAATATTTTCTTTCCCTAAAATATTACCTAAATGTTTAGCAATATCAGGTTTAGAAGAAGGCTCTATTTTTATAGGTTCACACCTTGACTTAATAGGTTCTATAACTCTTTCAATTTTATTACAAGTTAAAATAAATCTAACATTCTCACCATAATCCTCTATTAGTTGACGCAAACTACCTTGTGATAAAGGTAAAAAATAATCACAATTATGGGTTAATATATTACCATTAGATCCTATAAAAAAGTTATTATTACCTTCTACAGATAAATCATATACTCTATGTGTATTATTTGTTTTTTTAATTGATTTTATTTTCATACAAATTTACTCCTTTATAAGCTTTTTCGTAAAATTTTTTATTTCTTTCATCTAAAT
>Ga0207421_10004245_pt1 | contig 16620 bp, 14 predicted proteins | sample SodLakKL_010_SED_4_FD_187542 | JGI IMG/M metagenome (GOLD analysis project Ga0207421, IMG submission 187542) | Alkaline sediment microbial communities from Lake Tanatar, Kulunda Steppe, Russia - 8KL_010_SED (SPAdes) (version 2) | ecosystem: Environmental > Aquatic > Non-marine Saline and... | reverse complement strand
CCCTCGGGAATTAATATAGAAGCATCCCGGATATCAAACCTGATTTTTTCCCCCGGCTCATATACCCGGTCTCCTACAAATAAATCCATTAAGACAATGCTATCGGGATAACCCTCCATCTGGAGCCGGTAGCGGGTGGTGGGCCCGTAGAAATACCTCTGCTGGACCTGGGCCTCCCAGATGCCCTCCTTTTGGGGAATCACTTTTTCCGGGCGGAAAAAGACTTCTACTGTCTCCTGGGGGGCATAGCCATTTTTCCCCTTAGGCTTCAAGCTTATTTTTTTACCCCAAAGGTTAACCTTAACTTCTTCCGGAGAATTGGCGGTAACTATCCCTTTGAAAAGATTACCCCAGCCAATAAATTGACCGACAAAGGTAGTCCAGGGCTTGTCATAGACCTCCTGGGGGGTTCCTATTTGCTCAATATGGCCTTCCTTCATCACGGCCACCTGGTCCGCTACCGCCAGGGCCTCCTCCTGGTCGTGGGTAACGTAAAGGGCCGTTATCCCCGTCTGCTGCTGAATCCTTCTGATTTCTTCCCTCATTTCCACCCGCAGCTTGGCATCCAGGCTGCTTAAAGGCTCATCAAACAAAATGACCTGGGGATTAATAACCAGGGAACGGGCTACCGCCACCCTCTGCTGCTGACCGCCGCTTAACTCGTGGATCCTTCTCTTTTTTAGCTCCGTTATCTTAAGGAGACTTAATACTTCCTCCACCCGCCTCCTTATTTCTTTACCTTTGATATGCCTGGTCTTAAGACCGTAAGCTATGTTATCAAAAACATTTAAATGGGGAAAAAGAGCATAATCCTGGAATACGGTTACCGTAGGACGCTGGTTCGCCAGTAACCTGGTGATATCCTTGCCGTCTAAAATCACCTGGCCATTATCAGGGGTAATCAGGCCGGCAACTACCCGCAGGATAGTGGTTTTACCACAGCCGCTGGGCCCTACCAGGGCCAGAATTTTGCCTGAAGGGACTTTCAGGCTAACATTATCCACCGCCACCAGCTCATTATAGGTTTTAGTTATATTTTTTAGCTCTAATTCCATATGCTGTAAACCTTTCCTTAATTATTTTCCATATAGCAGGCATTTTGGACACCAGGTGAAAAACTCCCAGGCCGGCCAGGGTCATGATGATTAAAAAGAGGGCAAAGGCAGCTCCCTCTCCAAGCCTCCCTGAATTTACCGCTGTAAAAATTTCAAAGGTAATCACCTTGTTCCGGGGGGTTATCAAAAATATTATGGCTCCAATGGTTATCATGGCATGGATGAAGGCATGGACCATCCCTACCCGGTAGGCAGGAGCCATCAGGGGTAAGACCACCCGGGTTAAAGTCTGCCAGCGGTTGGAACCCAGGTCAGTGGAAGCCTGCTCCAGGCTGCCTGTCACCTGGTGAAGAACCGCCTTCCCCGCATTAAAGCTGATGGGGAGTTCCCTGATAATAGAAACAAAAACCACAATAAAAAATGTTCCCGTGAGGAGCAGGGGGTAACTGTTAAAGGCCAGGATATAGCTTATCCCCATGACCGGACCCGGCACCGCGTAGGGCAATATGGCCAGAAACTCCAAAAACCTCCGGGAAAAGTTTTTACTTTTTTGCAGAAAATAAGCGGTACAAATTCCCAGAAAAGGACCAAAAAGGGCCACCAGGGTAGCAAAGCGCAGGCTGTTTTTAATACTTCTAAAACCCTGCTCCCATACGGACGTCAGGTGGCGCAAGCTGAAAGTAAAATCATACCCCCATATGTTGGTAAAGGCCCCTATAACAAGGGTAGCTACCTCGGCAAAGGTTAGAAAAGCAAAGACAAAACAAATAAAGCTTAAAGCAGCCAGGACGGGTTTGCTTAAAATTTGTTCCTTTTCCCCGTCCCTTCCTTCCTGGGAAAGGGAAGAAGAAAGGTAGAGGCGGTTACCCAGGGCCAGCTTTTCCAGGAGTACTATTGAAAGGCAGGGAACCAGGAGCACCATGCAAAGGGCAGCGGCAAATCCCATATTATGCCGGGCTATCACCTGGATGTAAGCTTCGCTGGCCAGGACCCGGAAGCCGCCACCCACCAGGATGGGAGTACCAAAATCCGCCAGAATGTTGGTAAAGACCAAAAGACCCGCTGCTGTAATACCGGGAAGCATCAGGGGCAGGGTAACGGTAAAGAAAACCCTCAGCCTGGAAGCCCCCAGGTCCAGGGCACTCCTTTCCAGGTTTTTGTCTATCCTCTTTAAAACATTAACCATGATAAGGTAGGCAATACTGGCATTTCCCAGAGTTTGCAAAAAAACTATGGCCCCCCAGCCTATAAGGTTTACATCCAGCCCTAAAAGGTTGCTGGTGATAAAACCTCTCCGGCCAAAAAGCATGATAAAAACTATGGCAGAAACGAAGGGAGGGGATATTATATGGAGTATGGCGGCAAAGTTTAAAATGTTTTTACCCGGCCAGGAGCTGCGGGCTACCACCAGGGCCAGGGCCAAACCCAGGGCCGAAGCAAAGAGGGTAGAAAGGCCGTTTACCAGGAGAGTATTCCCTAAAAGCTTTACCTTTCCCGTTAAAAAAAGTTCCCGGTAAAACACCAGGCTCAGTTGGTCTCCTTCCATAAAACTGGCCAGAAAAACTTTAAATACAGGAAAGAGAACAAAGGTTAAAAGAATCAGAGGGATGACCAGTGCCATCCCTAAGAAAAGTAAGTCTGTTAGCTTATCCTTTAGATGCCATAATTTTTCTTCCATAGTGTTGATGTGTGACCTCTTTCCCTTTTATCTCATTATCTTTCCTATTCGTACCTGCCACTCCATTCATCCGCTATTCTATCCCTTTCTTCTGCAGCCCACTGGAAATCATAGTCCACCAGGTTCAGGGTTTCCAGCTCGGGCACGTCCTCGGGCAACTGGGTGCCAGGCCTTGTTCCGGGACGGGGACATTCCCTGGCCAGAACTTCCTGACCTTCTTCCGAAAGGGTCCAGTCCACAAATTTCTGGGCTGCTTCTAAATTCTCGGTGCCTTTGATGATAGCCACCGGAGAATGCCACCAGCCGGTGCCGTCGGAAGGATATATTACCTGGACCGGGTATCCTTCCCGCTTGGTATGGACCCCATCAGGGCTTACCCCTATCATGGCTTCACCCAGGGCTGCCTTTTGGGGAGGTTCACTACCCCTCTCGGCATAGTAGGGAATATTCTCATCCAGCTGGTCTAAAAATTCCCAGCCTTCCTCTTCCCCTAACATCTGGAGGATAGAAGCCACAAAGGTATAGGCAGTGCCTGAAATACCCGGGTTGGGCATCATTATTTCTCCCTCATAATGGCTGTCGGTAAGCTCCTGCCATGTTTGGGGGATGGGAATATCCCTGCTTTCCGCCACTTCTTCATTTACCACCAGGGTTACTAGAACTATGGAAACCCCTGTCCAGTAACCGTCGGGATCTTTAAATATATCATCCAGGGGCTCGGCTTCCGGGGACACGTAAGGCTCCAGCAAGCCATCTTCAGCAGCCACCATGAAACTATCAACCCCGCCGCCGAACCATACATCTCCTAAAGCCCTTCCTTCTTCAGCCCTCATCCTGGAAAGGACTTCTCCTGAGGACATATCTATATATTCTGCTTCTATACCGGTAGCTTCCGTAAAGGCGGCCATGATTTCATCCTGGCCTCCGTAAGCAGAATAAATCTGCAGAGTATCATATTCCTGGCCATCAGGATCAGGAGCCGCCTCATCAACAGGTGTTTCCTGCCCACATCCAGCCAGTCCGGTCAAGGCCAGGAACAGGATAACCAGGACTGTAAATAACTTCATTTTAAAGCTCTTTTTGAAAATATTACCCTCGTAAGCTGTCAAAAAAAATACACCTCCAAATAATAGATTTTAAAACCATTTAAATATTTAAGTAGTTAATACTTCTTTGACCCCTCAATAAAAGAATTTATGCCGTTATTCAACTGCGCTGAGTTCCTTCTCCACTAAATTTTTCTCTATTACACCACTCCCTTCATGAAACAATCCTGGTCAGTCCTTAGGAAAGTTAAAAATCTTAAATATTTCAATTACTTATTCTATTATTTTCCGGAAATTCCTTTATATCGATTATAACGTTTTGTTATATGGATGTATGCAATTACAAACAAATGCTTATGGTTATCTTAATATTAAAAAGTAATTTTTGTTATTGATGAAGGAGATTGATAATTATTGATAGAATAAATAAGATTAAAGTATGGGTAAAAGTATGTTTAAAAAAGGGGCGCAGGAGGAGAAGGGGAAAAGTAAGGGTAAGGAGGGGAAGTTAAAAATGCAGTTTTATCAGCTAAATGCCTTTATTAAAGTAGCGGAAAAGAAAAGCTTTTCCAGGGCGGCTGAAGAATTATACTTAAGCCAGTCTACCGTCAGTTCCCATATATCCAGCCTGGAAAAGCACTTTGGGCAGAAACTTTTTGACAGGATGGGCCGGGAAGTCGTTTTAACTCCTTTTGGCGAAAAACTATTTTACTGGGGCAGAGAAATAATGAAAACTAAGGATATGGCCGTATGGGATTTAAAGGACTGGACCGGGAAAGTAGAGGGAAACATCCACATCGGGGCAGGCACCGTCCCTTCCCAGTTTATGGTACCCTTTTTAATCTCGGAGTTTATAAAAAAGTATCCGGGTATTAATTTTACCCTTTCCCAAAACAGTTCAGAACTGGTAGCGGAAGACATTTTGCAGGGTAAGATGGATCTGGGTATTCTGGGAGAAAAATATTATACGGAAAAAATAGAATACGTCCCCTATCTAAGTGAAAGGCTAGTCCTTATAACCCCCCAGGATATTGAACTGACGGAACCCGCCTCCCTTTTCGACTTATTAGACTACAACTTCATCATGAGAAAAGCTGGGTCAGGGACCCAGCACGCCATAGAAAAGATATTAAAAAAAGAAGGCCTGGATATGTCCCGTCTAAAAGTAGTAGCCCATTTTAATAACGTTCAATCCATAAAACAAGGAGTAAAAGAAGGCCTGGGGGTATCCATAATTTCTGAAATCGCGGCCGTGGATTATGCCCGGAGCGGTTATATCAACAGGTACACATTAAAAGAAATTGATGAAAAAAGAACCTTTTATTTTGCCTATAACGGTAAGAAAACCCTGGCCCCCCACACCATGGAGTTTATAAATTTTAGCAGAGAGAAGGTTGTTTTCCCCTGAGAGATAAGAAACTTCAAAGCCAGCTGGTCTGTTTTTATTTCCCAACCATTGTAAGAAATTATTAAGTTTCAATTATATATTTGATTGTTATAGAGCACCCTTTTAAAGGGTGCTCTATAATTTCCTATAACAATAGTCAGCATAACCAGTTAATTCTTTTTAACAATTCCATTTAAGGAAGGATTAGCTAAGTTACATAACGAAGGAGTGAAAATCAAGGTGAACTACTAATCTACAGTATAAAAGCTGTTATTTATAAACATCCTTTTAATAGTATGAACTAATAGTTTGAAGGCCCTTAATAATTTTTATGTATTTAAAAACTTTTTTTAGAGGGTGATAAAAATGAAAATACTCCTACTTTATCCCAGGTATCCAGACAGTTTCTGGAGCATGAAGTACGCTGCCCGGTTTATCGATAAAAGGGCCGCTTACCCTCCCCTGGGCTTACTTACAGTAGCTTCTTTAATCCCCGGTGATTGGGAAAAAAAACTGGTGGACTTAAATGTACAAAATTCTGTAGAGGATGAAGAATTAAAATGGGCTGATTATGTTTTTATCAGCGCCATGGATATCCAGAAAGACTCCACCAGGGAAATAATCGACCGCTGTAAAAGTTTGGGGATAAAAATTGTAGCCGGAGGTCCCATGTTTACCAGCAGCCCGGAGGAATATACGGAAGTTGATCACCTGATCCTGGACGAAGCTGAAATCTCCTTTCCCCAGTTTTTAGCGGACCTGGAAAAGGGAGTGCCCAGGCACATTTACAGGGCAGAAAACCGCCCCAACCTCTCCTTAACCCCCATTCCCGATTGGGACCTGATTAACATGGAGGACTACGTGAGCATGAATGTCCAGTTTTCTCGGGGCTGCCCCTATGACTGTGAATTCTGTGACATCACTTACCTTTACGGGAGGAAACCCCGGCTTAAACCCCTGGATAAATTTATAATGGAACTAGAGGCCCTTTATCATAAAGGATGGCGGGGCTCAGTTTTTATAGTAGATGATAACTTTATCGGCAATAAAGGTAAGCTGAAAAAGGAAATCTTACCTGCCCTCATTGATTGGATGAATAAACACGAGCATCCCTTTTCCTTTATCACGGAAGCCTCCATAAACCTGGCGGAAGATGACAAACTCCTCAGCATGATGAGGGACTCGGGCTTTCAACATGTATTTGTAGGTATTGAAACCCCCAGCGAAGAAAGCCTTCAGGAATGCAATAAGTTTCTTAATATCAGCAAAGACTTGATTGCCTGCGTTAAAAAAATCCAGAACTACGGAATGCAGGTTAGCGGGGGATTCATCGTAGGCTTTGACAGTGATACCCCCTCTATCTTTGAACGGCAGATAAAGTTTATCCAGGAAAGCGGCATAGTCATCGCCATGGTAAGCCTGCTAAACGCTCCCCGGGGAACTAAACTTTTCCACCGGTTAAAAAATGAAAACAGGCTCCTGCCTGATTTTTCGGGGAATAATACAGATTTTTCCATTAATTTTGTTCCTAAAATGGATATGCAAGAGCTTTTAGAAGGTTATAGAAGTGTAGTGGCCAATATTTACGATCCAAGCCTCTATTACCAGCGGATTACGGAATTCTTTAAGGAGTTTAAACCTGCCAAAACCCCTATTAATACAGGTATCCTCAAGACCTATTATATTAAAGCCTTCTTTAAAGCCATGTTTTACCTGGGAATTATAGAAAAAGGAAGACGTCATTACTGGAAACTCCTTTTAAAAACCCTGTTTAAATATCCCCGGTTCTTACCCCAGGCCATAACCTTTGCCGTCTACGGCTTTCATTTTAGAAAAATATTTGAAAAGAATATAAAGAATGTAGAAATAAACCTGAATAAAGACTACCTGGATAGCCCCTCTTACCATTAATATCGCCATAATTAAGCATTTGTTATTTAAACTTATTATTTAGAAAAGGGCAAAATTAATAAAACCAAGAATAACCAAACCTGATAAAAATATTGTTGCCCCTACTACCAGGGCATTCTTTTTTATGTTTTTAATATTTTCTTCCTTCTTCTGGTTGTCTTTATGATATATGGGAGAGCTCATGATAATATAGGAGGTAATAGCCACAAATAAAAAGAGGGAAATTGGTAAAAGATCTACATTAACTATAAACTGATTCAACAGCTCTCCGACTATCAGTACCAGGGCTAAAAGAAAAGCTCCGTTCCCTACAAGTCCGCCCAGCCCATCAATGTCCATCTTTTTCTTTTCATGGTCAGCCATGGAGCTCCAGCCGGGAATCAACCAGTAAAATTTTCCGTATTTTATCAAAATTCCCGCTAAAAAAAGCAATAAAGAAATAAAAAATATTACTTCCATTCAGGATGCCTCCTTCTTCCTTGTGAATAACCTTTACCCCTGTAATATTTCCAGGAGCTCAAAGCCTGTTTTTCCCTTTACCCTCCGGCAGGCAGAAGTATCCTTTATTTCCAGGACTACAACCTCTCCAATTTGCCAGACATCTACTCCTTCCCGGGTGCACCCTGTAATGGTATTTCCTTCTCTACCAAAGGCAGAATGCATATGAAGTTTTGGCTCCTCCTCCTCATTTACAAAAAGGGTGCCTACTGCCAGGGATTCACTAACCCCCGTAAGTTCCTTTAACATGGGAACTGGCCTGGGAGCCTCTCCCTCCCGGGGGCCGACTATTACTTTGCTGCCTTTATCTGCTCCTCCCAGAAAAAAAACCAGGCCGGATGCTATCTCATGCTCCCGGGCAAAGTTCTCAATAATATCAGGAATTTTATCCCCATGCTCCAAACGTAAAATAAAAATTCTTCCCAGACTGGCCTGGGTATATTTCATTTTTTTAAAACTCCCTTCCTTCATAATCTCTCATTTTCTAAGCCCTGGAGTAATTATCTCTGGAGCTATTATATTATAATTTCTTAAAACAAAAAAGCATCTCCCGAATTTTCTTGCCCTTACCCGAGTATTGTAATAAAATTTAATTTAGCCATTTTTAAATTTAAATTAAAAAGGAGAAATGAAAATGCTTCAATTTTACTGCCTCCCCACCTGAAAAACCTGTCAAAAGGCGAAAGCGTGGCTTTCAGAAAAGGGGATTGAATTTGAATACCGCAACATCGTAAAGGAACCTCCCAGCGTGGAAGAACTTTTTCAACTGGCCGAGAGGGGTAACTTAAAAATTAATGATTTATTAAACAAGAAGAGTAAAGCCTTTAAAGATTTAAAGATTGACCCTGATAGCCTGTCGGAAGAAAAAACAGCTCAGATTCTTTCAGAAAATCCCAAGGCCATTACCCGACCCCTTTTAACGGACGGAAAAAAATTAACAGCAGGCTTCAAACCCGATGAAATGGAAAACCTTCTATCCTGATGCATAAAAGGAGGCACATAACATGGATAAAAAGTGTCAAGATGTTATCGAGATTATTGACTCTAAGGAACTCCACGATATGCTGGAAAATAAAAATGACCAGCTCCTGCTAGTTGATGTTCGCCAGCCCAAGGAGTATGAACAGGGTCATATACCCGGCTCTATCCTTATCCCCCTGGGACAGCTAGAACTGGGGCACCCTTCCCTGGAAAAAAAGAAAAAAGTGGCTACCTACTGCCACTCGGGGAAAAGAAGTTTATTAGCCGCCAATATTTTATGTCAGATGGGCTTTAACCAGGTAATGAGCCTTCGGGGAGGAATTACCAACTGGAAGTATGAACTCCTCACCGGACCTCCTGGAAGGCCTTTAACTCCTGAGGAAATTAAATCAACCCTGGATATCCTTATGAAGGCTTTTGAAAAGGAATATTTTAAGTATAATTTCTACACCTCAAAAAAGGAAGAAGTTACAATTGAAGAAATAAAAGGCCTTCTTGAAAAACTGGCCGCCTGGGAAAAAGAGCATTTTAATACTATTTACCAGAAGTACGTCAGCTGGTCCGATAAACAAGGCCTTACTCCTAAATCCCAGGAAGAAATAAAAAATAGCTTCGGTAATGTCCTGACATCCAAAGGAAAAAGTTACCAGGAAGATCCCACTAAAGGTAGCCTAACTGATCCGAAAGATCCGGTAGAACTCCTGGAAAAGGCGGTTGAGGAGGAATTTGAAGCTTATGATTTCTACAAGGTATCGGGAGAAACAATGAAGGATGAAGAGATCCGCAGCCTTCTCCTGGAACTTTCCTTTGAAGAAAGAAGCCACGCTTTCCATCTTTTAGGCCTGATTCCAGGATATATAAAATAACTAACCAGATCATCTAACCGTTCTATCTGGCTTATGTTAACTTTAGCCATGGCATATATTTCTTGCAAAGCCCCTTAAAAGAAGTTAAAATAAAATTGATGGGCAAAGTATTATGTATATCTTAAAAATAAGTTTGAGGTGGGGAAATTACCATGGATAACCTTTTAGAAATAATTATCCTGGCAAATCTGGTGGTAATACTGGGTTATTTTGCCGATAAGGGTGCAGAAAAAGTTTATAATTTTTTAAAGAAACACTACAGGCAAATTCGAATTAAAGACATTATAGGTAGAGTTGAAGATAACAATAAAAACTTAAAGATACATTCATTAGACAGGCTGGAAGATTTTTATGAGCCGGAAAATATTTATATCTTAAAAAACAGGAAAAAATTATTTGTAGATTTTCCAAAAGATTTAAAAGGACAGCTGGCCAGCAGTGAAATTCCCATGGTTTTTCGTCAAGATATTTCCTTAGATGAATCCAGCGGTTTCAAGGACCTTGAAGAAGAAACGGGGATAGAAAACCTGAGCCAGTTAATAGAAAAACATCGTAGAATTGCCGCTAACCTCTTTATTGATAAATTCAAGAAGGGTTTAATCAGCAGCAATATTCTCAGATCAGGGATCCTGGATTTTGATTTTGGGCCCCGGTATGATAGTTATGACCGGTGGGTGCTGGGAGTCAGCTCCAGGCTAAATTTAGAGTTTTTTAAAACTGATTATTTTACCAATATGGTATTTAAGTCTATATACCAGGAACTATGCCGAAAAAACCATCCCATTTCAAAAGTAAAAGATCCTTCCAGCATTAAAAAATATAGAACTTTCCTTACTTCCTTTAGAATCAATACATTTTTGATAGTTAATTCCAGGAGAGGAGATAAAATAGTCTTTGGAAAAGGATCCAGGAATTCTAAATATCCCAAAGATAAATGTAAATGGCGGACTACCATGGATAAATTTTTAATGCCTACAGAACACCATAGAAACAATATGTCTATTTTGAATTACCTTTATCGAGGGCTGGATGAACACCTGGGATTAAAAAAGAACTATCAGGACTATGTTATGGAGGAAAAATTTTATGATTTGTTTTTGGATAGGGAAAATTTTGAGCTGGGTATTACCTCTACCATCAAGTTTAACCGGAAGTTCAGCAATATATTGACAGGAAAGGATCCTTCTGAAGCAAGCAATTTAAAACTTGATGAGGTCCGGCTGGTTCCCTTTAACCGAAAAGCTTTAGGGGAATTTATGAGGGAAAATAAAGATAAATTAACTACTTCCTGCTTGTATGCTTTGAACATGGTCTCAGCAAGAAACCTGATCCTGCCCCCGGAAATCTCTCTTAACAGAGAGGCAAACGAGCTGTATTATTTCATAGGTTAAAACCTATAGCTGGCCCCCTTAGTAAGGGGAGCCAGCTTTTTTAAAGGGTTTATCCTTTTAAAGCAGCAATAATTGCTTCCATAAAGACGGGCAAGTCTGCAGGGGTTCGAGAGGTTATAATATTGCCATCTACCACCACGGGTTTATCTTCATAAAAACTCCCGGCATTTTTTACATCATCCCGTATGGCATAATAACAGGTGGACTTCTTTCCCTTTAATATTCCCGCTGATATCATGACCCAGGGCCCGTGACAAATGGAAGCTACAGGCTTTCCTTTTTCATATATTTTTTTCACCAGTTCCAGGACCTTGTCATAACGGCGCAACCTGTCGGGAGCGTAACCGCCTGGGATAACTAATCCATCTACCCTTTCATAGTCAACTTCTGAAATTAACATATCAGCTTTTACCGGGTATCCATATTTACCCTGGAAATCAAGCTTTTCTGTTCCTATTAAACTAACATTAAACCCTTCTTCCTGGAGACGGTAATAAGGATACCAGAGTTCCAGTTCCTCATAATGATCCTCACAGAAAATAATAATATTTTTATCTGCCACTTTGAATACCTCCATTTATTTTTTTAAAAGGGATAAATATTTATTCATGGGAAAACCTCCCGTTTATATCACGATTATAACACAGGATGATTGTAGTAAGGTTATAATATATATTAAGTAATATATTATGAAGGAATCCTTTTTTAGAGGGCGAATCTATTATGGGGTATAAAAATCATGTTAACAAATAAAGGAGAAAGGAAAAACTCCCTGGAGAATCTCTTGTAATTATCCTCAAGAGCAACTTAAAGGGTAGGAATTAAAATGACTTCTTTAGAAGCTATTATTCTGGGAATAATACAAGGTATATTTATGTTTCTACCGGTAAGCTCCACCAGTCACCTGGTTCTTTCCCAACACTGGTTGATCAGCCGGGGATCTGCTTTGCCGCCTCCTGAAAGTCCAGAAATGATTCTTTTTGACCTGGTAGTACACGTGGGCACCCTGGTATCCATTGCTGTAGTGTTTAAAAAAAGTCTTTCCGGATTTCTTAGCAGGCTAAGGGGTGACCTGGGGCAGTACCTGGGCGGTAAAAAGGGATGTGGGGAATTTCTTTACCTGCGCCTGGCGGGCATGGGCTTGTTTTCCGTTTTTATTACAGGGCTTGTAGGTTTTCCTTTGAAGGCCTATTTCGAGCAGGTATTTGCCCGGCCAGCAGCCATAAGCATTACCTTGACCATTACCGGAATACTTCTTTATATAACGGATATACTTGGACCGCGAAAACGGGGACTTCGAAAAATTAACCCCAAAGTAGCTACTACCATAGGAGCTGCCCAGGGGTTAGCTTTACTGCCTGGCCTCAGTCGCAGTGGAATGACCATAACTTTCGCCCTTTTATCAGGCTTAAAAAGAAGGTGGGCCGCAGAATACAGTTTTTTCATTGCCTTTCCAACTATTATTATGGCTACCATCCTTCAGTCTTTTCAAGTATGGCATATTAATGACTCCCTTAACGTGGGCGTTATGCAATTAGCTATAGGCTTCCTGGTATCTGCCCTGGTGGGCATTGGTGCCCTTAAACTGGTCCTTAAACTCCTCTACAAGGCCAAATTCCGCTATTTTTCTTATTATGTATGGGTTCTGGCAGCTGTTGTTTTCATAAGCTCCTTGAGGGGAGCCATCTAAAAAGCATTAAATATAGAAAAAATATTACAGTTTAAAAAAATAAAATAAAAAGCCAGGCTCCAACGAATCTTTTGACTTCACCTTCGATCCCTTTCCTGGCCTTCTCCGATCAGGCTTCCACCTTACACTTCAAGGCTTCCCCCTAATCTCCAACCAGTTCCGTTCTCGCACTGGTGCTCCCTCTGGCTTCCCGGCAACCCCTTCAGGGTTTCCCCTGAATTCCTTTCTGTTGCCTTTCCACCAGCCGGCTTTCCAGCGATACAGTTTTCCTGGCGCCTGAGCTTCATTCCAGCTTTCGCCTTCCTGAAACTCTGCCCCTTGAAACTGTACCAGGTGCGTCATCCAAATCCTCGGAGCCTGACTTCAATTATATTATGACACACCCCTGAAGCTTTGTCAACATCATTTTCAGAATTTTTTGTTTTTTTGTGGGGATTTAAGTTTTCCATGGCCAGAATAGCTTTTTCCTTTTCTTTACTGGCAGGATTTATGCTACCTTTTTAATAAATAAAAAAACTGCCCGCGTTTTTAGTCTACGCAGGCAGTTTGGACAACACGCGAAGGTAATGCTATTAATTTAAGTTTAACAGTATAAATAATCTAACCTGGTCTAACTTAATCAAAGTTTTTCTTTGTCTTTTCATAAAGAAACTTAAGGTCCTTCCATGTTTCTTCAAAACCCTTCTTAAGCTCCTCAGATTTATCCTCTGATGTTTCCTTCATAGATTCCAGCTTATCACTGGTTTCATCTATTTTTTTGCGCATTTTCTTAATGTCGTCTTGGAGCCGGAGCTTAATTTCCGCCCTTGCCTTTTCAGCTTTTGCTTCCATCAGTCTCAAGTTAGCTTTCAGTTCTTTCAGTTCCGCCTCCCGCTTTTCCCGGTAAGTCTTAAAATCGACCATTGCACACCCTCCTCATTTAATATATCTTACTTTCATTTTATCACAAAATTCCAAAATCAACACTGTGTATTAAGTTGTTAAGTTATTTTATTTCTGGTTTTTGAGCTGGGAAAGGGCATCGGCCAGGGCTGAGTTAATGGGCTCATCTGCCTTTTTTTGCTGATTCAAATATTTGGAGGCTTCTTTCCTGGAAATTGACCTTCCTTCTCCCTTTTTCCTGTTATTAAAAGCAGAAAGCTTTTCCCTGAAACCACATTTACATACAAAAATCTGGCCCTCTCCTTCGCCCCGCAATTCCAATTTCTTCCGGCACTCAGGGCATCTGGCATTGGTTTCTTTAGCTATTCCCTTCTTGAAACCACATTCTCTGTCCTGGCATACCAGCATTTTGCCCTTTTTCCCCTTTACTTCCAGCATATATTTATTACATTCGGGACACCGGTTACCAGTGAGGTTATCGTGCTTGAAAGTTTCTTTGCTTTCTTTAATATCATTAACTACTACCAGGGCATAGTCCCTCATCTCATTGACAAAAGCCTCCTTCTTCAAAGAACCCCTGGCAATGGCACTGAGTTTTTGTTCCCATTGGGCCGTTAAGGCTGGTGATTTCAAATCTTCGGGAACCAGTTCCAGGAGCTGTTGCCCTTTGGAAGTTAAATATATGTGTTTACCTTTCTTTTCAATTAAAAAACTGTTAAAAAGCTTTTCTATAATATCAGCTCTGGTAGCCACTGTCCCCAGGCCTCCTGTCTCTCCCAGGGTCCTGTTGTAATCCTTGCTTTCCTCAGGCATATGCCTGGATGGATTTTCCATAGCTGAAAGGAGGGTTCCCTCATCAAAGGGGGCTGGTGGCCTGGTTTTCCCCGTGGTTTCATATATTTCTGCAATCCTTAAAACATCCCCTTTATTGATTTGGGGAAGGATTTGTTCTGAATTTTCCTCCTCGATGCTATCCTCTACTTCCTTTTCTTCAAAATTACTTCCGTAAACTTCTTTCCAACCCGAAGATATTGGAGTTTTACCCCGGGCAGTGAAAAGCTCTTCACCAATTTTTGCTTCCAGGAGGGCCTGCTCATACTTAAAGGGAGGAAATAAAACAGCCAGGAACCGCCTGGCTACCAGGTCAAATACTTTCCTCTCCCCCTCATTTAATGCACTGAAAATCACCTTTTCCTCGGTAGGGATAATGGCATGATGGTCAGAAACCTTTCCATCGTCCACAAAAGACTTACTTGTCTTTATGGGTCTGCTTAATACTTTTGAAGCAAGGGAGGCATACGGCCCATGTCCAAAAGCTTTGATCCTGTCCTTTAAAGTATCCACCATATCGGAAGTTATATGCCGGGAATCAGTTCTGGGGTAAGTAATAATCTTGTGATTTTCATACAATCTCTGGGCAATGGCTGATGTTTCCCGGGCAGAAAAATCGAAAAATTTATGGGCCTCCCTCTGAAGTTCCGTTAAATCATATAGCCGGGGAGGCATTTTTTTCTTCTGGGTCTTATTTACCTGGATAACTTCCGCAGTTTTCATACCCTGGAGCTTATTTAGTATTTTGTCACATTTATCCTTATCAAAGGTCCGGGACCTTTGGGAGGGGCTTTCCTGCCAGGCCAGTTTAAGGTTATGATCAGTAGTGTCTGCATTAATACCATAAAAAATCCTGGGCTTAAAATTATTAATTTCCTCTTCCCGCTTGGCTATTATAGCCAGAGTTGGTGTTTGAACCCTTCCACAGGAAAGCTGGGCATTATATTTGCAGGTTAAAGCCCGGGTAGCATTAATACCTACCAGCCAGTCAGCCTCAGAACGGGCTGCTGCCGAATCATATAAGCTTTCATATTCCCGGCCATCTTTAAGGTTATTAAATCCTTCCTTTATTGCCTTATCAGTGACGGAGGAAATCCAGAGGCGTTTCAGGGGCTTTTTTACCCGGGCCTTTTCAATTATCCATCGGGCAACCAGTTCTCCCTCCCGGCCCGCATCGGTAGCTATAATGATCTCCTTTACATCCTTTCGATTAAGGAGCTTTTTTACATTATTAAACTGCCCTCCGCTTTGCTTGATAACCACCAGCTTTAATTTGGAGGGGAGCATGGGCAGAGTTTCCATAGCCCAGGTCTTATATTTTTGATCATAGGCCTCCGGATCAGCAAGGGTAACCAGGTGTCCCAGGGCCCAGGTCACAATATACTTATCCCCTTCCAGGTAACCATTCCCCTTTTTCCCGCATTTTAAAACCCTGGCCAGGTCCCTTCCCACGGAAGGCTTTTCCGCTAATACTATTGCTTTACTCATAAGCATCCTCCTTAAAATAAATAACTGAATAAATAAATACACTGTGTTGGTTTTTGTTAAGTTATTTAAGCTTTTTCATAACATGCTGGCGGAGCTGACGGTAGGACAGGGCTCCAGTAGTATGCCCCTTGTCTATGGTTTCTACAGGGCACCCGCCGTAAGAAGCCTTCTGCTCATCATACCTTATCAGCTGGTCAAATCGGGCCAGGAGCGGATATACGTTACTGTGATCAACTTCAGCAAAATCCTTTTCAAAGTTTAAAACTCTTTTAATGGAGTCAGGATTTTCTTTGGCCTCCGGGGCTACGGCTTTACTATAGGCGGAATACAGGTAAGCATCATCCATGGCCAGGCCAGCCAATAAAGGAGTATATATGTCTGCGGTGTTGAAATGAATATGGTGCAGGTTAGTAATAAACCCTCCCATGCTTGTTCCAGCAATAAGGACTTGGGGAGTTTTTTCTTCCCGGCAATAGTTTACCAGTTTCTCCATAAGACATACAGAAACCGAGAGCATGGCAACCACATTAACCAGGGAAGCCAGCCCCTGCTTGAATTCTTTAAGGGAAATATGGAAAGGGGCTCTAATTAAAAAAAGGTTGGCCCCAATCTCCATTTTCTCATGAGGAAATATTCTTTTAAACCCGTAATCAAAGGGGATCTCGCTGGCTCCATGATGATAAATGATTGCGGGAAAACTCTTTCCCTTCCATTGGGTCAGGCGAAAAGCAGGCCCCAATTTTCCAGCCAGGGTATCCGCCCCAACCTCATAATGCCCTTCACCCTTAATCTCCGGCATTTCAAGCCTTATAGCTTCCAGGTGCTCTCTTATAGTTGGCGATTCAAATCCCTCTCGAAAGTATTTAGGCATAAACCTGGAGCCCAGAGAGGTAGAAAGGTTGTCAATTAAAGCATG
>Ga0207421_10004243_pt1 | contig 16631 bp, 12 predicted proteins | sample SodLakKL_010_SED_4_FD_187542 | JGI IMG/M metagenome (GOLD analysis project Ga0207421, IMG submission 187542) | Alkaline sediment microbial communities from Lake Tanatar, Kulunda Steppe, Russia - 8KL_010_SED (SPAdes) (version 2) | ecosystem: Environmental > Aquatic > Non-marine Saline and... | reverse complement strand
CCTCGCCGGTGCGGGGACCGCCGCCCTGGTGTGGTACGTCCAGACCGCCGAGGAGCGGGCGATGGCCGGCACCGAGGTGGTGCCGGTGGTCGTGGCCGCCGAGCCGATCGCCTCCGGCACCGAGGCGAGCCAGCTCGACGGGCTCGTCGAGACTCGGGAGGTGCCGCGGAACGCGCGCACGTCCGGCGCGATCGAGGAGCTCGAGGAGGTCGACCCCGACGCGGTGGTCGATGTGGACCTCGAGCCCGGCGAGCAGCTGCTGGCCACCCGTTTCGTTGCCCAGGAGGAGCTGCAAGCGCAGGAGGGGTACGAGCTACCCGAGGGCCTCCAGGCGGTCACCGTCGAGGTGGACCCCGAGCGCGGTGTCGGCGGTGAGGTGCGGCCTGGCGACCTCGCCGGTGTCATCGTCAGCTTCACCGACGCCGACCTCGACGACCCCGACGCCGAGGAGGAGGAGCCCGCGGAGGAGGACGACGGGGACGCGGGACCGTCGTCGGGCTTCGCGCTGCACGGCGTCGAGGTGCTCAACGTCCAGGGCGAGGCCACCCCGCCCGACGACACCGTCGAGGGCGACACGGGGCAGAGCCGCCCGAGCCAGCCACCGTCTAGCCTGCTGGTCACGCTCGCGGTCGACGCCCCCCAGGCGGAGCAGCTCGTCTTCGCCCGCGAGTTCGGCACGATCTGGCTGACCGGCCAGGACGAGGACACCTCGGACGAGGGCCGCGGCGTGGTCCAGGACCCGGAGGGCATCTACGAATGACGCGCTACGTCCTGGCCACCCCCGACGAGGGCTTCGCCCAGCGGGCCACCGAGCACCTCGACGACGGGGAGGTCTCCCAGGTCCCCGACCAGGTGCTGCTCATGAGCGCCGACCATGCCGTCGACGCCATCGCCGAGCAGGCCGGCGACCACCCCGCTGTGGTCGCCATCGGCCCGCAGATGCCCGAGGAGGCGGCGCTGCGCATGGCCGAGGCGTTCGACGAGCGCCGCCCCGACATCAGCGTGGTGCTGGTCACCACCCCCCACGACCAGCTCACCGCCCAGGCGATGCGCGCCGGCGTGCGTGACGTGCTCGGCCCCGACGTGGAGGGCGAAGAGCTCGGCAAGACGCTGGCGCGCGCCGCCGAGGTCGCCCGCCGGCGCCGCGGCCACACCGGCGACGAGCGCCCCTCGGGCCGCGTGCTGGTGGTCTCCAGCTCCAAGGGTGGCTCGGGCAAGACCACCGTGGCCACCAACCTGGCTACCACGCTTGCTGAGCGTCGCCCCGACGGGGTGTGCCTGATCGACCTCGACGTGCAGTTCGGCGATGTGGCCACGTGCCTGCAGCTGATGCCCGAGGCCAGCCTCGGTGACGCGCTGAGCCCCTCGCGCCTGGACCCGACCAGCCTCAAGGTGCTGCTCACCCACCATCGCTCGGGCCTGTACGTGCTGGCTGCCCCGCCCTCGCCGGCCGCTGGCGAGGAGATCACCCCTGAGCTCGTCCAGCAGGTCGTGCGCCTGCTCGCCCAGGAGTTCGGCCACGTGGTGATCGACACGTCCCCGGGCTTGAGCGAGCTCACCTTGGCTGCCATCGAGGAGTCCAGCGACCTGATCTTCGTGGTGGGCATGGACGTGCCCAGCGTCCACGGGTTCCGCAAGACGCTGCACGCGCTCGACGCGATCGGCATGACCCACCAGGCCCGCCACGTGGTCCTCAACCGTGCCGACGCGCGCGTGGCGCTGGCCCCCGAGGACGTCGCCCGCACCATCGGCATGGACGTGCACGTGCGCATGCCCAGCTCCCGTGACGTGCCGCTGGCGCTCAACCAGGGCCTGCCGCTGTCCGAGGCCAACCCCCGCTCGCCCGCCGCCAAGGCCATCGGCGAGCTCGCCGAGCGCTTCGTCGCCCAGCCCGCCGAGCGCCGCTCCGGTGGCCTGCTGTCGCGCATGAAGGGGTCCTGATGAGGCTCTCCGACCGACTCAAGCAGCGCGGCCACGAGGCCGACCCGGCCGCCGTGCCCCCGCCGGTGCAGACCGACTCGCGGGGTGAGCCCGCCGCCGGCGACGGCGAGGCCAGCGCCCACACCCCAGCCGCGCCCGCCAACCATCGCAACGCCAGCCGCGGCAACGGCGAGGGCGCGCCACGCACCGACCCGAAGCGGCGCCTCAAGCAGCGCGTCCAGGAGGCGCTGTTCAGCCGGCTGGGCTCGCGCATGTACGACTCGTCGATGTCCTCCGACGAGCTCATGAGCTTCGTGCAGGCCGAGATCGCCCAGATCGTCGAGGCCGAGCAGACGCCGCTGTCCGAGACCGAGCGCGCCACCCTGGCCCGCGAGGTCGGCGACGACGTGCTCGGCTACGGCCCGCTCCAGACCCACCTCGACGATCCTGACGTCACCGAGATCATGGCGACCGGCACCGACGACATCTACGTGGAGCGCAAGGGCAGGCTCCACCGCACCGAGTCGCGGTTCGTCAGCGAGGACCACCTGCGCCGCGTCATCGAGCGCATCGTCGGCGAGGTCGGCCGCCGCATCGACGAGAGCCAGCCGATGGTCGACGCGCGCCTGCCCGACGGCAGCCGCGTCAACGCGATCATCCCGCCGCTGTCGGTGGACGGGCCCGCCCTGACGGTGCGCAAGTTCGCCGCCGACCCCTACGGCGTCGACGACCTCGTCAGCTTCGGCACGCTCACCGAGCCGGTGGTCGACCTGCTGCGCGCCTGCGTCGTGGGCCGCCTCAACGTGCTGGTCTCCGGCGGGACCGGCACCGGCAAGACCACCATGCTCAACGTGCTGTCGTCGTTCGTGCCGAACGATGAGCGCATCGTCACCATCGAGGACGCCGTCGAGCTCCAGCTCCAGCAGGAGCACGTGGTGCGCCTCGAGTCGCGCCCACCCAACATCGAGGGCAGCGGCGAGATCACCATCCGCGACCTGGTGCGCAACAGCCTGCGCATGCGCCCCGAGCGCATCATCGTCGGCGAGGTCCGCGGCGCCGAGGCGCTGGACATGCTCCAGGCGATGAACACCGGCCACGACGGGTCGCTGTCCACCGTCCACGCCAACGCGCCGCGCGACGCGCTGTCGCGCGTGGAGACCATGGTGCTCATGGCCGGCATGGAGCTGCCCATCCGCGCCATCCGCGACCAGCTCGCCAGCGCTCTGGACGTCATCGTCCACCTGACGCGGCTGCGTGACGGCACCCGGCGGGTCACCCAGGTCAGCGAGGTCGTGGGCATGGAGGGCGACGTCATCACCCTCCAGGACCTGTTCACCTTCGACTTCTCGGCTGGCATGGACAGCGAGGGCTACTACCAAGGCCAGCTCCAGCCCACCGGGCTGCGCCCCCACTTCGGTGAGCGCCTCGCCGAGCTCGGCGTCACGCTGCCCGACCGCGCCTTCGGCGAGATCCCCGTCCCCAGCTCGACCAAGGTCCCAGGAGTCTGACCTGATGCGCCGCACCCGGCTGGGCTCCCGCGGGCCGCTGCTGGCGCTGCTCGCCGCGCTGGCCGTCTCGGTCGCGCTGCCCGCAGCCGCCGACGTGCTCGATGTCGGCCCCGGCGACCCGCAGGAGGCCATCGACGCCTCCCAGGACGCCTACCCCGACGAGGGCGCCGACGCGGCGGTCCTAGCCCGCTCCGATGAGTTCGCCGACGCCGGCGCCGGCAGCCCGCTGGCCGACCTGCTCGAGGGGCCGCTGCTGCTGACCGAGCCCGACGAGCTGCTCGACCCTGTCGCCGACGAGCTCGAGCGCGCGGTCGACGAGGACGGCACCGTCCACCTGCTCGGCGGCGAGGCCGCCCTCTCCGAGGACGTCGAGGAGGCCGTGAGCGACCTCGGCTTCGCCATCGAGCGCCACGGCGGCGCCGACCGCTTCGAGACCGCGGCGCTGATCGCACAAGCCGTCGCCGACGCGCGCGTGTTCGGCATCGAGGACGTCGACAGTCGCAACCACCCCGACGAGGTGGTCATCGAGCTCACCCCGCCGCCCGAGCTCGCCGGCATCGACGTGCCCGCCGACGCCTGGACCGTCGTCGAGGACGGCGAGGAGCGCCCCGCCGAGCTGCTGGCCACCGATGCCGACGCGCTGACCGTCATGCTGGCGATCGACGTCAGCGACGCGGCCATCGCCGAGGAGGGCGAGGAGGCCGACCTCGAGCCGGGCACCGCCGCGCTCGATGCCGCCCGCGACGCCGCGCTTGGCTTCGTCGGCCAGCTGCCCGACGAGGTCGGCGTCGGCGTGGTCACCGCCACCGGGCCCGGCGAGGCCGAGGTGCTGCAAGCCCCCACCGACGACCGCGACGCGCTCGAGGACGCCCTCGACGCGCTCGAGCCCGCCACCGGCAGCGCCACCTACGAGGCCATCGACCTGTCGCTGGCCGAGCTCGCCGACGCCGACGTCGGCACCGTGGTGCTGCTGTCCGACGGTGACGTCCAGGACGCCGAGCCCGGCCAGCTCGGCGCCACCCAGCGCGCCATCGAGGACGCTGGCGTGACCCTCCAGGCCGTCCAGCTGCTCACCGACGACGCCAACCCGCGCATCCTCGAGGCGCTGGCCAGCGCCGGCGACGGCCGCCGCGTGCCCGCCGGCGACCCGGCCGCGCTCGCCCCGCTCTACGACGACCTCGCCTACGAGCTGGTGGGCACCCAACGGCTGGCCTACCCCTCGGCCACCGAGGACGAGGCCGACCTCGAGGTCACCGTCACCCACGACGACGAGACCTACCAGACCCAGGAGACCGTGTCGCTGGAAGGCGTGGGCTCGGTGCTCGAGCCGCCGCCGTTCTCCGGCGCGCTGGCCCTGTGGACCGGCGCGGGCGCGCTGTTCGGCGGCCTGGCGCTGCTGGTGGGCCTGCTGGTCACCCCGCGGGAGCGGCTGCGCACCCTCACCCCCCGCGAGCGGGCCACCGAGACCACCAGCGCCCTGTCCGGTGCCGCCGAGCGGGCCACCGCCCTGGCCGAGCGGGTGCTGCGCCGCCGCGGTTACCAGCGCGGGCTCAACGCCGCGCTGGAGCGCGCCGGGCTCGACCTGCGGCCCGGCGAGGTGATCGTGCTGGTCGCCAGCGGCATGATGGCCGGCCTGGCGGTCGGCGCGCTGCTGGGCTCGTGGCTGCTGGGCGGCCTGCTCGCGCTGATCGTGCCGATCGTGGCGCGCGTGTGGATCTCGATCCTGGGCGACCGGCGCCGCAACGCCTTTCGCGAGCAGCTGCCCGATGTGCTCCAGCTGCTGGCCGGCAGCCTGCGCGCCGGCTACGGGCTGCCCCAGGCGGTGGACGCGGTCTCCCGCGACGCCGAGGACCCCGCCGCCGCCGAGCTGCGCCGCGTGGTGGTCGAGGCGCGGCTGGGCCGCGACCTCGTCGACGCGCTGTGGTCGGCAGCCGACCGGGTCGGCGACGAGGACTTCCGCTGGGTGGTGCAGGCCATCGCCATCAACCGGGAGGTCGGCGGCGATCTCGCCGCCATCCTCGACACGATCACCGCCACGGTGCGCGACCGCGCGCAGATCCGCCGGCAGGTCAGCGCGCTGTCGGCCGAGGGGCGCCTGTCGGGCTACGTGCTGCTGGCGCTGCCCATCGGTGTGGCCGGCTTCATCTTGGTGACCAACCCCGACTACCTGATGACGCTGGTGGAGAACCCGATCGGCTGGGTCATGATCGCCCTCGGCGTGGTGCTCATGGGCATCGGCACGGTGTGGATGCGCAAGGTCATCGCAGTGGAGTACTAGCCATGCTGGGACTGGATCCGCAGATCGTGGCCTGGGTCGGCGCCGCCGGCGTGGCGCTGGGGCTGGTGCTGCTCGGCTGGGGCGTGTTCGGCACCCGCTCGCCGCGCAAGACGGTGCTGGCCAACCTCTCCGAGCCCTCCAGCCAGGCCACCGACCTGCGCACCCTGGTGCTGGAGCGCTCGGCCACCGAGCGGGCCGTGCAGCCCTCGCTGCGCTGGATCGCCGCGCGCGGGCGACGCCTCACGCCGGCCGGGGTGCTCGACAAGCTCGATCGGCGCCTCACGCTGGCCGGGCGGCCGGCAGCCTGGCCGATCGAGCGGGTCCTGGCCGCCAAGGTGCTGGCCACCCTCGGCGCGGCGCTGCTCGGGCTGGTCGCCTGGCTCGCCGAGCCCACCCCCGGACGCGCGGCGTTCGCGCTCGCCTTCGTCGGCCTGGTCTACCTCGCCCCCGACCTGCTGCTGTCGCGAGCGGCCGACCAGCGCCAGCAGGCCATCCAACAGGCGCTGCCCGACACCCTCGACCAGCTGTCGATCTGCGTGGCCGCAGGCCTGGGCTTCGAGGCGGCCATGAGCCGCGTGGGCTACGACGGGCGTGGCCCGATGGCCGAGGAGCTGGTGCGCACCCTCCAGGAGATGCGCGTGGGCGTGGGCCGCGGCGAGGCGCTGCAGGGCCTCGCCGACCGCAACGACGTGGGCGACCTGCGCAGCTTCGTGCTCGCGGTCCGCCAGGCCGAGCAGCACGGCATCCCGATCACGCGCGTGCTGTCGGGCCAAGCCAAAGAGCTGCGCACCCGGCGGCGCCAGACCGCCGAGGAGCGCGCCATGAAGGTGCCCGTCAAGATCGTGTTCCCGCTGGTCTTCTGCATCCTGCCGGCGCTGTTCGTGGTCATCCTCGGCCCGGCGGTGATCAACATCTCCCAGACGCTGTTCGGCGAGGGTGGGGCGCTGTGACCGACCTGACGCACACCGCGCGACGTCTTGGCACCGACGGCGCGGTCACCGCCGGCGACCTGCTGCGCCACGTGGAGCGCCAGGTCGACCCCGACCGCGCCCGCGCGCCGCTGGCCACCGGCTTCGAGCCGCTGGACACCACCCTGGAGGGCGGGCTGCGACGCGGCGACCTGACGTTGGTCGCCGGACCGCCCGGGGTGGGCAAGACCATCGCCACGCTCCAGTGGGCGCGCCATCTCGCCGCCGCCGGCCACCGCACCGTCTACGTGTGCTACGAGCACGACCACGCCACCCTGCTCGGGCGGCTGCTGGTCGCCGAGGCCGCCGAAGCAGCCCCCGAGGCCTACGGCGAGCAGCTCGCCGACACGCGCCGCCGCGCCCGCCGGATCATGGCGGGCACGCTCAGCGTCAGCGACGCGCTCGCCGAGGACCTGCTGCTGCGCCACGCCGCCGACGCCGTGGCCGGCTACGGCGACCGGCTGGCCCTCGTGCGCGGCACCGCCACGACCGACCTGGCCACGATCGAGCGGCTGCTGGGCGACCAGGGCGGTGCGGCAGCGCTGATCGTTGACTACCTCCAGAAGATGCCCGCCGCCGGCGACGACGAGGAGCGCACCACCGCCCTGGCCACCGGGCTCAAGGACCTGGCACTGGGCCACGAGGCCGCGGTCGTGGCCGTCACCGCCGTCGGCTCGGCCGGCCTGGTCGCGCCGCGGGTGCACCTGCCCCACCTGCGCGGCTCCACCGCGCTGGGCTACGAGGCCGACGTGGTGCTGCTGCTCAACGACAAGCGCTCGTGCGTCTCGCCCGCCCACATCAGCTACGACACGCGCCGGGCCGCCGAGTTCGGCCAGCAGGTCGTGATGAGCATGGAGAAGAACCGCGGCGGCGCGGCCGAGCTGAACATGGAGCACACCAAGCAGTTCGCCAACCTGCGGTTCGACCCCGACGGGCGTTTCGTCGCCGAGCAGCTGATCGAGGCGCCGCTGTCGGCTGGCAGCTGAACCCTGGACACGCCTCGGCCCCGGCGCGAGGCCGGGGCCAAGGGCGACCAGAGGGAGCAGCGGTTGGAGTCCTAGCTGCGCTGCGCCTGCGGGTCGTCGAGCGGGACGTAGCCCTCCTCGCGGCTGCGGATCTGGGCGACCTTGCCCAGCAGCACGCCGTAGAAGATCTTGGAGAGCACGTCGGCGACGGTGAACAGCAGCGTCCGGGTGACCGCACCCTCGGCGCTCACGCCGTCGAGGGCGGCGAGCTCGAAGGCCGGCACCAGGTAGGCGATCGGGTAGAGGCCCCACGCGGCGAGGAACAGGTACCGGATGTTGCGCATCGTCACCGCGGCCTCGCCGGGCAGCTTGGTGACGGCATCACCGGTGATGTTCAGGAACACGTAGGCGAAGTAGAGGTAGGGCAGGGTGGACAGGAAGCCCCAGACCAGCAGCGGGGTGACGTCGGTGGCCTCCCAGAACTGCCCGACGTAGCCGAGGATGACCATCGCCGCACCGGAGCCGGCCAGCTTGACGCGGAGCCCGAACTGCTTCTCCTGGGCGATGTAGAGGACGTAGATCGACTGGGTCAGCAGCAGCGGGACGTCGATCAGCCAGTTGAGGTAGCGGTAGCCGTGGGAGTAGGCGGTCGCCTCCTCGACGCCGGCCTCGGCTGCCGGGATGTACATCGACCCGTCGAACACGAAGGCCTGCTGGAAGCTGATGTCCAGCCGCAGCAGGAGCAGGGCGGCCGACACCATGACGACCACCGACATCGTGCCCATCGGGCGGTACTTCGGCGCGACCTGATTCCGGGTGAGGATGAAGTACGCGATCGCCGCGAAGTGGGCTGCGTACCCGATCGTGAGGATGTGGGACAGGATGTCGTACTGCGCCGGTGTGAACTCTACGAAGTTCTCGAGGTTCAGTAGGCCTTCCATGCGGGCTCCTTGCAGACTCCTCGACATCGTTAGCGGCAGTTAGTGTCTACCCACAGTATTTCACACCAACCACCATGCTCGCTAAGAGCTGAGCATCTCCGCCGCCGTCCGGGACCAACCTCGGGACCTCCATGGGACTCTCGGCCGTGCCCCGCCGCGAGGCGGTCCGTCGGCGTGCTCGGGACGGGGGCATCGGGGCGATGGCTCGCCGGGTGCCGTGCCGCTGTGGCAGGCTGCGTGGTTCCGACGTCTCGACAGGGAAGGCCGTCATGCCGGTAGAGCCGATCACCGCTCGTGTGCCCTCCAGCCGCGTCATCCGCGCCACCGGCCCGGTGCCGGTCGCGCTGCGCGAGGAGATCGCACTGCTCGACGAGGTCTTCGACGACGTGCTGCGCAGCGTCGAGGGGCCGGTGGTGACCCGCCCGGTCGCGTGGCTGCGCGACCTCACGGTGGCGATGCACACCGACCGCCCGCCCGACATCGACGCGGCGATCGAGGAGCTGCGGGGCCTGGCGCCGACCACGGCCCGCAAGGTCGCGCGGGCGTTCACGATCCACTGCCAGCTGATGAACCTCGCCGAGGACCGCCAGCGCATCCGCACGCTGCGCGCGCGGGGGCGTGACGGCCAGGTCGTCGACGACGCGATCGCGGCGGGCGTGGCCGAGGTCACCGAGCTCGAGGGGCCCCGCGACGCCGAGCGGCTCGTGCAGCGGCTTCGCATCCACCCGGTGCTCACCGCCCATCCCACCGAGGCGCGGCGCCGCGCGGTTGCCGAGGCGCTCCAGCGCATCGCCGACCAGATGGAGCGCCTGGACCAGTCCGAGGTCGACGACCCGCTCGCCTTCGACGTGCGTCGCCGCCTCGGCGAGGAGCTCGAGGCGCTGTGGAGCACCGCGCCGTTCCGTCACGAGCGCCCCAGCCCGCTGGACGAGGTGCGCCGCGTCCTCGCGGTGTTCGACCAGACGCTGTTCGACCTCGTCCCCGAGGTGTACCGCGAGATGGACCGCGCGCTGGACCCCGACACGGCCGGCCAGCGGCCCCCGCTGACCCCGGCGTTCCTGCGGTACGGCTCCTGGGTGGGTGGCGACCGTGACGGCAACCCGAACGTCACCGCGAAGGTCACCCAGCAGACGCTGGACCGCCAGGCCGCCCAGGTGCTCGCCCGGCACGAGCGCGACCTGCGGGACGCGGCGCGACGGCTGACGGTCACCGACCGGGTCGCACCAGCAAGCGCTGACCTGGCCGCCTCGCTGGCCGACGACCGCGCCGAGTTCCCCAGCCGCGCGGCGTCGCTGCGCAACACCGCCCCCGACCAGCCCCACCGTCAGAAGCTCGTGTTCGCTGCCGACCGCGTCCGCGCGCGTCGTGACGAGACCCGGGCGGGCTACGACCACCCCGACGAGCTGCTCGCCGACCTCGACCTGGTGCAGCAGTCGCTGCTCGAGGCCAAGCAGGTCCGCCTGGCCTACGGGGAGGTCCAGGACCTCAAGTGGAGGGTCGAGACGTTCGGCTTCCACCTCGCCGGCCTGGAGCTGCGCCAGCACTCCAGCGTGCACGCCGCGGCGCTGGAGGAGCTCGCGCCCGAGGCCGTCGGCGACGCCGAGGCGCTGGATCGCCTGGCCCGCGAGGGCTGGCCGCAGGGCACCACGCCGACCTCCGAGCAGACCCGCGAGGTGCTGCACACCCTGCGCGTGGCCGCCAAGGCGCAGCACGCCTACGGCACCCCGGCATGCCACCGCTACGTCGTGTCGTTCACCCGCACCGCCGCCGACCTGGTCGCGGTGCGCGCGCTGGCGCGCCTGGCCATCGACGAGGACCACTGGCCCGACGTGCGCCTGGACGTCGTCGGGCTGTTCGAGACCCGCGACGACCTCGAGCGCGCCCCGCAGGTGCTGCGCGAGCTCGTGGCCCTGCCCGGTGAGCGCGAGGTCCTCGACGCGCGCGGCGGCGAGCTCGAGGTCATGATCGGCTACTCGGACTCGGCCAAGGACGTGGGCGTGGTGTCGGCCAACATCGCGCTGCACGACGTGCAGGGCCAGCTCGCGCAGTGGGCGCGCGAGGAGGGGCTGACCGTCACGCTGTTCCATGGGCGTGGCGGCTCGCTGGGCCGCGGCGGCGGGCCCCTCAACCGCGGCATCCGCGCCCAGGCCGGCGGCTCGGTCGACGGGCGCCTGAAGGTCACCGAGCAGGGCGAGGTGATCTTCGCGCGCTACCGCAGCGTGCCCTCGGGGCGCCGCCACCTGGAGCGCACCACCAACGCGGTGCTGGGCGCCTCGACCCGCCACGCCGAGCAGCGCAACATCCGCCTCGCCGAGCGTCACCGCCCCGTCGCCGACCGCATGGCGGCCGCCAGCCAGCGCGCCTACCGCGACCTGATCGAGACCGAGGGCTTCGCCGAGTACTTCGCCAAGGTCACGCCCTACGAGGAGATCGGCCGCATGGAGATCGGCTCGCGGCCGACCCACCGCTCGGCGGCCCGCGACCTGTCGACGCTGCGGGCGATCCCGTGGGTGTTCGCCTGGTCGCAGAGCCGCATCAACCTGCCCGCCTGGTTCGGGCTGGGCACCGGCCTCGCCGAGATCGGCGAGGACCCCGACATGGACGGGCTCGCGGTGCTGCGCGAGATGCGCCGCGAGTGGCCGTTCTTCGCCTCGCTGATCGAGAACGCCGAGATGAGCCTGGCCAAGGCCGACGAGACGCTGGGCCGCCGCGCCCTGGACATCGGCGAGCGCCCCGACCTGACCGAGACGATCATCGCCGAGTGGCGCCGCACCGAGCACTGGGTGCTCAAGGTCACCGGGCAGGACCGCCTGCTGGAGCGCCAGTCGGCGCTGCGCTCGGCGGTGGCGCTGCGCCAGCCCGACGTGGACGCGCTGTCGCTGCTGCAGCTCGCCGGGCTGCTGGAGCTGCGCCAGGCCGGCACCGAGGAGGAGGACCTGCGCATCGACCAGGTCAAGATGAGCGTGGCCGGGTTGAGCGCAGGGCTGCAGAACACCGGCTGAGCCGGCGCTGCGGCGCGGCGCTCACGTGTCGGCGTCACGCGTCGGCGTCGGCGTTGGCGTCGGCCAGCTCGGCGGTCACGCGGGCCACGGCCTCGGCGACCGCGGGGGTCAGCGCCTGACGGCCGAGCGTGAAGTCCGCGCCCTCGATGCCGACCACCGTCAGCCGCGCTGGGGCCTGGTCGAGCGCGACGATCAACCCGAGCGCCTCGGCCAACCCCATGTCGTGGGTGCCGGTGGGGCGCACCTGCGGGGGCAGCGCCCCATCGGGGCACCACGTGACCGTCCCCGGCGGGCCCGACCCGCGGACCGCGTCGACGAGCACCACGTCGGTGGCGCCGCCCAGCGCGTCGACCAGCTCGCCGACGCTGCCCTCGCAGGTGCGCACCTCCACCCCGGGGGGTGCGCGCTCGGCCAGCGCCTCGGCGACCCGCAGGCCCGCGGCGTCATCGCCGCGCAGGCGGCTGCCGACCCCCACCACCCGCCGGGTCATCGCCGCTCGACGGTCAGGTCGAGGAAGTGGGTGGCGCACGAGATGCACGGGTCGTAGTTGCGGATCGCCTGCTCGAGCTGCCAGCGCAGCCCCTCGTCGTCGAGGTGGGCGTGGGCGGCGACGAAGTCGTACAGGTCGTCCTCGACCGCGCGCTGGTTCTGGGCGGTGGGCGGCACGATCCGCGCGGCGGTGATCAGCCCGTCGGCGTCGATCTCGTAGCGGTGCAGCAGGATCCCGCGCGGTGCCTCGGTGGCGCCGTAGCCGATGCCGGCCCGTGGTGGGACGGGCACGTGGGCGCGGTCGGGCTGCTCGTAGGCCTCGAGGATCGCCAGCGCCTCCACGCAGGCCTCGACCACCTCGATGGCGCGCACGACGATGCTCTGGTACGGGTTGGTGACCACCGGGGGCAGGCCGACCTCGTCGGCCAGCTCGCGCGCGGTGGGCGACAGCTCGTCGCGGGCCAGCGCGTAGCGCGCCAGCGGGCCCACGAGGATGGCGCCGTCGTGGCCGGCCAGGCGCGCGTGGAACGCCGTGGAGCGCGCCACCTGCTCCTCGATGAGGTGCTCCTCGAACTCCTGCACCGGGACGTCGAGGCCGGTGGAGGACACCAGCCGGCCCGCGTCGATCGGGTAGCGGCCGGGCTCGGCGAGGCTCACGAAGGCGTGGTCGATCGCCAGGTCGGGCATGGTGAAGCCGGCCACGAGCCGCACCGTCTCGGCGGCCTGGTCGCGGGCGCGCTCCAGCTGCGGGCGCAGCGCGGCCAGCGCGTCGCGGTCAGGCAGGCGGTGGAAGCCGCCCAAGCGCACGTTCACCGGGTGGGTGGCGCGCCCGCCGATGGCGGTGACCAGATCGGTGCCGGCCCGGCGCAGCGCCAGCGCCTGCTGCACGAGCTCCTTGTGGTCGCGCGAGAGCTCCAGCGCCGAGTGGTAGCCGAGGAAGTCCGGCGCGTGCAGCAGATAGATGTGCAGCGCGTGGCTCTCGATCCACTCGCCGCAGTACATCAGGCGGCGCAGCTCCCGCAGCGGCGGGTCGATCGCGACGCCGCAGGCGTCCTCGATGGCCCGGCAGGCGCTCATCTGGTAGGCGACCGGGCAGATGCCGCAGATGCGCGCGGTGATGTCGGGTGGCTCCTCCATGCGCCGACCCACCAGCATCCCCTCGAAGAAGCGGGGCGGCTCGTAGATCGACAGGGCGATGTCCTCGACCTCCTCGCCGCGCAGGCGCACCCGCATGGCGCCCTCCCCCTCGACGCGGGCGAGGGCCTCGACCGACAGGTCGCGGATGGGGTCAGCGCTGCGATGGCTCATGGCGGCGGCTCTCCTCGGCGAAGCGGCGCGCCCCCGCGTTGTAGGTCCGCAGCCAGCGGACCACCTCGGCGGGGCCCAGGCCCTGCTCGTGGCGCAGCCACGCCACCAGCGAGCCGGTGTTGGTGGTCTCGGCCGGCCCGAAGCACCCGTAGCAGCCGCGGTGGAACGACGGGCACAGCGCCCCGCAGCCGGCGTTGGTGACGGGTCCGAGGCACGGCTCGCCGTGCGCGACCATCACGCAGACCAGCCCGCGGCGCTTGCACTCGACGCACACGCTGTGGCTCGGGATGTTGGGGCGGCGGCCCTGCAGCAGCGCGCTGAGCGCCTCCAGCACCTGGTGGCGGTCGACCGGGCAGCCCTGGAGCTCGTACTCGACCTCCACGTGGGCCGAGACCGGGGTGGACTCCTCGAGCACCGCGAGCTGCTCGGGATGGGGGTAGACGGCCTCGGCGAGCTCGTCGACCGCGGCGAAGTTGCGCAGCGCCTGGATCCCGCCGGCGGTGGCGCACGCGCCGATGGCGATCAGCGTGCGGCTGGCCGCGCGGATCTCGTGGATGCGCTCCTCGTCCTCGGGAGTGGTGATCGAGCCCTCGACCAGCGACACGTCGTAGGGGCCGCGGGCGGTGGCGCTGGAGGCCTCCAGGAAGTAGGCGACGTCGACGACCTCGGCGAGCGTCAGCAGCTGCTCCTCGAGGCTGAGCACCTGCAGCTGGCAGCCGTCGCAGGACGCGAACTTCCACACCGCCAGGGCCGGGCGCGTGATGGCCATCTACAGCTCCCTGATCCGCAGGTAGGTCCCGATCTCCTGCCACGACAGCACCGGGCCGTGGTGGCACAGGAAGTACGGGCCGAGCTGGCAGTGCCCGCAGGTGCCGATCCCACACACCATGTTCCGCTCGGCCGAGACGAAGATCCGCGCAGCCGACACGCCGCGCTCGAGCAGCGCCTGCGCGGCGTAGCGCATCATCGGCTCGGGGCCGCACACGAACGCCGTGGTGCGGTCGGGCTCGAAGCGGGTGCGCGGCACCAGGCGCGTGACGAGGCCGACGTTGCCGTGCCAGCCGCTGCCGGCCGAGTCGACCGTCACGTCGATGTCGGTGTCCAGTCGGGCGCGCCACCGCTCGAGCTCGACGCGGTAGACGAGATCGCCCGGCGAGCGCGCCCCGTACAGCACGCTGACCGCACCGAACGCGTGGCGCTCGCGCAGCGCGGCGAGGATCGTGGCGCGCAGCGGGGCGATGCCGATGCCGCCGGCCACCACGACCAGGTCGCCGCCGCGTGCCTCCTCCACCGGCCAGGGCACCCCGAACGGGCCGCGCACGCCGAGGTGATCGCCCGGCGCGACGTTGGTCAGCGCGCGGGTGACCGGCCCGACCCGGCGGATCGTGTACTCGCGGTGCTCGGTCTCGGTGGGATCGCTGGCGATCGAGATGGGCACCTCGCCGGTGCCGAACGCGTACAGCATGTCGACCTGGCCCGGCGCGAACGGCGGCGGGCGGCCGGTGCGGGGCTGCAGCGCGATCGTGATCGTGTCGGCGGTCTCGCGGCGCACCTCCAGCACCCGGTGGGGGACCGGCACCAGCCGCTCGTCGACCGGGTTGGCGGTCTGCGCGCTGGCTGGCGCCGTGCCGGGGTGCGTGCTCGTCGCCGTGCTGGTCATGGCCGGTCCTCCTGGGGCACGGCCTGGGGCACGGCGGTGGCGCGGATGGCCCGGGCCTCCTCGGTGATGTCGATGCCGACCGGGCACCAGGTGATGCACCGGCCGCAGCCCACGCAGCCGAGCTCGCCGAACTGATCGGCCCAGGTGGCCAGCTTGTGGGTCAGCCACTGGCGGTAGCGCGCCGCCACCGACGAGCGGATGCTCTGACCGTGGATGTAGGAGAAGCCGATGGTGAAGCACGAGTCCCACACGCGCGTGCGCGCCGCGCCGCTGCCGTCCAGCTCGCTGGAGTCCACCATCCCGGTGCAGAAGCAGGTGGGGCACAGCAGCGTGCAGCTGCCACACGCCAGGCACCGGCGGGCCACGTCGCGGTAGCGCGGCGACTCCAGCGCGCCCAGGAGATCCTCGCGCAGCCCCTCGGTGTCCAGCGACCGGCCCATGCTGTCGGCGGCCCGGTCGGTCACCGCGCGCGCTGCCGACAGGTCCGCCTCGGTGGCTGGGGGCAGGTCGAGCTCGGCGACCAGCTCGGCGCCCGCGTCGCTGCCGACCTCGACGACGAAGCGGTGATGCTCGCCCAGCACCTCGGTCAGCGCCAGGTCGAACCCGGCCTCGGCCCGCGGGCCGGTGCCCAGCGAGGCGCAGAAGCAGGTGCCGGCCGGGTCGCCGCAGTGCACCACGATCAGCAGCGCCTGGTCGCGACGGTCGGCGTAGAGCGCGTCGCGCAGGTCGTCGCGGATGAACACGCGGTCCTGCTTGGCGACGCCGGCGAGCTCGCAGGGCCGCAGGCCGAGGAAGGCGTGGCGCCGATCAGGGGTGGTGGCCGCCTCGGGGCGGAAGGCGTCGCCCTCGGCGGTCGCCTGGAAGATCTGCGAGCGCGGCGGCAGCAGCCAGCGCTTGGGGGAGGTGGGTCCCACCGCGTAGCCGAAGCGCGCCTCGTCGTCGCGGTCGGTCAGCCGGTAGCGGCCCGGCGCCTGCTCGTCGCCACGGCCGATGGGCAGCTGGTCGGCGTGGGTGATCAGATCCAGGGCGATGGCACCGTCGGCGACCCGCGGAGCGACGACGTCGTAGTCGCGCGCGACGAGCGCCTCGACGAGCCGCTCGAGCCCCTCGACCTCGAGCACGTGGGTGGTCTCCACGTCCAGCACGTCGCGCCCTTCCAGGTCGGCGACGCATGAGGCCGGCGCGTGGCCGACTCTGCGCTGCTGGGGACACCCAGACAGCCAGCGGGGTGGGCGTCCAGGGCCACAGGTCCCGGCCCCGGTGACCGCACGGGCATCGCGCGCCGGAAGGCCTGGGCTGCGGCGCCGTGCGGCCACGGTGCGCCCGGCCCGGCCGGCCGGCTACTCGACCAGGCGGCTGGCGCGCGAGCGCTCGGAGGTCTCGGCGATCCGGTCGGCCAGCAGCGGCTTGAGCAGCGCGCCGACGATCACCGCGAGCGCTGCGAACCCGCCGAGCACCGCCATGTGCCGGGCCACCAGCGCCGGGATGGCCCCGCCGACGGCCTCGCGCAGCAGGTCGATGGCGTAGGTGAACGGCAGGTAGGGGTGGATCGCCTGGAAGAACGGAGGCGTGACCTCGATCGGGAACGTGCC
>Ga0207421_10004242_pt1 | contig 16631 bp, 15 predicted proteins | sample SodLakKL_010_SED_4_FD_187542 | JGI IMG/M metagenome (GOLD analysis project Ga0207421, IMG submission 187542) | Alkaline sediment microbial communities from Lake Tanatar, Kulunda Steppe, Russia - 8KL_010_SED (SPAdes) (version 2) | ecosystem: Environmental > Aquatic > Non-marine Saline and... | reverse complement strand
GAGAACAGGAAGATCAGGGGGATCAGATAAACAAACGGCGGCAGGGTCTGGAGCATGTCCAGCACCGGGATAACCCCCCGTTGCAGGCCGTTATTTCGCGACATGGCGATGCCGATGGGCACGCCCAGCAGCACGCAGATCAGTGAGCAGACAAAGATAATGGCCAGTGTCTGCATGGCGTAATCGTAGTGGTCAATAAAGGCCAGGAAGAGAATCATGATCGCCACCATGGCAACCAGACGCATGGATTTGGAGGCGACGAATACCACCGCCATTAGCGCCGGGATCATGATCCACCAGGGCACGGTCTGAAACAGGTTCAACGCGCCATTCAGGAACCAGCTCAGTGGCTGTGTGATGGGGTCGAGAATGAAACGGAGGCTGTCTCTTGCCCCCAGAAAGCCGCTCTCCAGACCACTGGTGAGGTTGCGAGTCTGGGCAACGGCCGGACAGGCGTCGTGAAGATTGTCCAGGGACGGGAAGGGGAGCTCCCAAATAGAAGTTGAAGTGTCGCCGGAGCGCTGCCGTAGCAGGTCTTGCATGCTCATGTTGCCGCCGGTTTTCTCTCCACACCAGTTGCGAAGCCCGAGGCGGTCAAAGACGAAATCGTAGGTGGCCATAGCCGGATCCCCGAATGTTGGAAACAGTAAACGCCGGGGCGGTCAGGCCACCCCGGCGTTCCTAATGCTCGAAACCCGTCTTTTAGAAGAGGTCCTCGAGGTTGGCCCGCGCGTCGTCGCTCAGCCAGCTCATCCACTGCTCCTGATTGTTCTGGAGGTAGTAGACGATGGCCTCATCGACGCTGGCGTTGTTTTCGCCATGCCAGGCCAGAAGCTCGCTCATCTGGTCGTTCTCGAAGCTGACGTTCTGGATCAGCGCGAAGGCCGCCGGCTCGCGATCCGCGAAGTCGGTGGTCACCACGTTGAACACGTCAGCGGCCGGGAAGCCGGACACGCCCACTTCGTTGCAATCCACGTCCTGGTTGCAGTCATGGATGGCCTGGTCATAAGGGCCCAGGTCGACATTGACGTAGTTGTAGGCGCCCAGCGGAGCGGTGGGGCCCCAGTAGTAGCCAAAGTAGGGCTCACGGTTTTCGTAGGCAGAAGCCATGGCGCCCGCCAGGGTCTCGCCGGAGCCGTGGTGGAACACCTCGATGCCATTGCCCTCGAGATCAAAGGCCTCGGCCAGCGCGTCACTCACGATGCGGCAGCCCCAGCCGTCCGGGCAGCTGTGGAAAACCCCATCGACAGCGTCCGGGTTGTCCAGAATACCCTCAATGGTGGCGAGTTCCGGGTTTTCTTCCACCAGGTAATCCGGCACCAGCCAGTGCTCGGTGCCGCCGTCAGAGAAAGAATCCGAGGCCTTCAAGACCCGCCCTTCTTCTTCCAGGCGGAAGAATACGGGAGCCGAGTTGACCCAGAGCTCCGGCACCACGTCCGGCTCATTGTTCTCGGCCAGCGAGGTGATCGCGGTGGTGGTGGCCGACGGAATCACCGTGACGTTGCAGCCATAGCCCTGCTCAAGCAGGAAAGCGGTCACGCCAGTGATGATGCCACCGGAGGTCCAGTTCATTTCGGCGACGGACACGTCACCACATTCCGCGTTGGCGGCCATGGGCAGCATGGCGCCGGTTAAGGCCAGTGCGTATAGGGAACGCTTCTTCATGGTTTTCTCCGTTTTGCTAAGCGATGGAAATCGTTGGATTGCGGTCGGAGGAATACATCAGGCGGGGGCGGAGGTCGCTCGAGAGCCGCCGGTCGCTGCCTGATGAGGGGGAAATGGGAGAGAGGCTAATGTGCTGTAGCACTATTTACGGCTTGAGGTCGTTCTGACCGGGCCCTCGGTTTCAACTTGTCTTTAACTATAGATCAACTTTACTGATCATTGAAAGCCCCCGGCTTCCCGCATCAGTTGACGCCAGTTGTCAAAGCGCTGGGCATGGATGGTTCCGGCCTTGAGTCCTGACCTGACCGCACACCCGGGTTCCGTGCCGTGGTAGCAGTTGCGGAATCGGCAACCGCGGGCGGCGGCGGCGATCTCCGGGAAGCCGCGGTTCACGTCGGCAATATCCAGGTGATCAAGGCGCAATGTGCGCACACCCGGCGAGTCAATCACCGCAAACTGTCGGTTACGGCTGAACAAACGGGTGGTGGTCGTGGTGTGGCGGCCCTGGCCGCTTAGTGCGGAGAGCGTGTTGATGCGCAGGTCCAGCGAGGGGATCAGGCGCTGGGTGAGGGACGATTTACCGACCCCGGACTGGCCCACCAGAATGATGGTCTCTCCCTGAATCAGGGCTTCGAGATCATCAATGCCCTCACCGGTGGTGGCGCTGCCGGCCAGCGACCGTGTGTCCCCGGGGCAGTGTTCACACAGCAGGCGCTGGACTGCCGGGGTAGCCAGGCCCTCCCCGAAATCCGCCTTGTTGATCCAGACTGTCAGGGGCACCTCGATGGCAGCGGCCAGGACGTGGTAGCGGTCAGCCAGCAGGGTGTCCGGCGTGGGGGCTGGCGCCATGACCAGCACCATGCGATGGATGTTGGCCGCCAGGGGTCGCGGATGGCCGCGGAAATCGCCGCGCTCGATGACATTGTCTCGCTCGAGCACGCGTCGGACCGTGGGTGTCCCGTCGGTGTCGTCCCACTGAACCCGGTCCCCGCAGACCGGCCGGGCGTGGCGACGGCTGGGCAGCTGGCAGCGGCGCAGGTCGCCCTGATCGGTTTCCACCACGCAATGATTGCCCGTGCTCATGACCACACGGGCGGTGTCGGCGCTGGGCGTCATGGGCTTTCTCCCTCGCACTGCGCCGAGTGCCGGCCGTTGGTCTGATAGACTGCGGGCCGTTGAGAGCAGTCAGGCATGGGAGAAGGATGAGCCACTCGGCGAACAACCTGATCTGGATTGATCTGGAGATGACCGGTCTGGACGTGGACAACGACCGGATCATCGAGATCGCCACCATCGTGACCGATGCGGAACTGAATATCCTGGCCGAGGGGCCGGTGCTGGCGGTTCACCAGCCGGAGTCCGTGTTGGCGGCCATGGACGACTGGAATCAGCGCCAGCACGGTGGATCCGGCCTCCTGCAGCGGGTGCGGGACAGTGACATCGGCGAGGCCGAGGCAGAACGTCAAACGCTGGCGTTTCTGGAGCAGTGGGTGCCGACCGGTGTGTCGCCCATGTGCGGTAACAGCATCTGCCAGGACCGGCGTTTTCTTCACCGGTTCATGCCGGCACTGCTCCGCCATTTTCACTACCGGCACATCGATGTCAGCACCCTGAAGGAGCTGGCCAGGCGCTGGCTGCCCGCGGTGGCGGAGGGGACCGCCAAGCGGTCATCGCATCTGGCACTGGATGACATCCGCGACTCCATCCGCGAGCTCGAGCACTATCGCGAGCATCTGTTCTGCGGGGCGGCGCGCCGCGGCTGATCCATCCCTTGTCCATCTAGGGCTCGGTGCCCGCTGTCACCGGGCAATCCGGGTCATTGCCCCATTCTGACCAGGAGCCATCGTAGCCCCGGACGCGGGCAAACCCCAGATGACGGAGGACCACATAGGTCAGCGAAGACCGATGATGGGTCTGGCAGTGGGTGATGATCTCCTGGTCCGGGGTGAGCCCCAGGTCCTGGTACATGGCCATCAATGTCTCCGCCGGCAGCAGGCGGGTGGCATTGTCGGCATCAAAGTTCTGTGTCCATTCGAGGTTCAGCGCTCCGGGCACATGCCCGCCCCGGGCGGCGCGCACATCGGCGCCGGCGTATTCCATGGGCGAACGGGCGTCCAGGACCATCACCTCCGGCGTATCGATGCTCGCCATGACATCCGACCGGCGGGCGAGGGCCGGGGTGGGAGCCGCTGGCACCGGATAGGGCGGAGCGGAGGACCACGGCACGAGGCCGGTTTCGAGGGGGTAATCGTCCGCCTGCCAGGCCATGAGGCCTCCGCTCAGCAACGACCAGTGCGGATGACCGATGCAGTCCAGGGTCCAGAGCAGTCGGGAGGCACGACCATTGCCGCTGGCGTCGTAGGCGATCACATGGGTGTCGGGGGTAATGCCCAGCGAACCCAGCAAGTCGGCGAGGCTCTCGAGATCCGGGAGAAGACCGGCAGCGGGTGGCTGCTGGCGATTGAGCCAGCCATAGTCGAGGCAGACCGACCCGGGGATATGCCCGGCGGCATGGGCGGGCTCATCGCCGACGAAAATGATCAGCCAATGGTCTTTTGGCGGCTGTTTGGCCAGCGTGTGGGTGTCGATGATCCGCGGCAACGCCTGCTCCGTCATCCCTTTGCCTCATCGGTTTCCAGAATGCCGAGCAGTATAGCAACGCACGCCGATGGACCCGGCGGCGTCCCGGTTCAAGACGCCGGGTTGGCCTCGATCAACTCCAGCCAGTGACGCACCGGTATCTCGGAGGCTTCGTCCAGATGCACCAGACAGCCAATGTTGGCGGTGGCAATCATCTCGGGGGATCCCGTGGACAGATTCTCGAGTTTCTGGGCGCGAAGTTGCTCGGCGAGTTTTGGCTGCAGGACGGAATAGGTCCCGGCAGAACCACAGCAAATGTGTGAATCCGGCACCGGCGTTAGCTCGAAGCCGATGCGGGCCAGCAGCTTGTCCACCCGGCCGTTGAGCTTTTGGGCATGCTGGAGTGTGCAGGGGGTCTGAAAAGCGATCCGTCGCGGAGCGTCCTCGGCGGGGACCAGCTCATCGGCATGCCGCTCCAGCAGCTCCACCGGATCGACACAGAGTTCGCTCACCCGGGCGGCCTTGTCCGCATAGTCATCATCATCGGCCAGCAGGTGACCGTAATCCTTGACCTGGGCACCACAGCCGCTGGCATTCACGACAATGGCTTCGGCACCGGCCTCGATATGAGGCCACCAGGCGTCAATGTTGGCCCGAATGCGGTCAGCGGCCGTCGCGGGTGCGCCCAGATGCTGATCAATGGCACCACAGCAACTCACCTCGCGGGTACGGGTGACGCCGATCCCCAGCCCGTCCAGGACGCGGGCGGTCTGGGGGTTCACCGGCGGTTCCAGGCCGGGCTGGACACAGCCCTCCAGCATCAGAACGAATCGAGGGTGCCGGTCAGCAGACGGCCAGGGCAGGGCGGAACGCCGCGGACGGATCTTTTTGCGCAGCACCCCCGGGACCAGCGGTCGGGTCCAGCGCCCCAGCGTCAGCAGGGCGCTGAACAGCGACCGGCGCGGCAGCACCGTCCGCAGCGCCAGGCGGAGGGTGCGCTGCATGCCGGACCGGGGGACCTGTTGCTCGACAATCTCCCGGCCAAGATCCGCGAGGCGGCCATATTCCACCCCCGACGGGCAGGTGGTCTCGCAGGCCCGACAGGTGAGACAGCGATCCAGGTGGAGCTGGGTGCTCTCCGTGGGCGCCTCGCCCTCGAGCACTTGCTTGATCTGGTAAATGCGGCCCCGCGGACTGTCCAGCTCGTCACCCAGCAACCGATAAGTTGGGCAGTTGGCCAGACAGAAGCCGCAATGGGTGCATTTGCGCAGGATGGCATCCGCCTCCCGGCCCGCCGCCGTGTGCTTAATGGAATCCGCCAGTTGGGTCTGCATGGGCTAGTGCTCCTTCGTCTCCGGGTACAGCCGCCCGGGGTTGAAGATGCGTTCGGGGTCAAAGGCGTCCTTGAGCGCGGCATGCAATCGGGTCTTGACCGCGTCCAGTGGCGGGAAGGCCCCAAGGTCGGCCATCTGTCCACGAAACAGGGTGGCGCTACCGCCGGCATCGGCGGCCTGCTGTCGCAATACGGTGGGGTCAACATCGCCGGTCAGCCAGACCTGTTGGCCGCCCCAGTCAACGAACTGATCGCCTCCGAAAGGCTTCGGGTCCGCCCCCGGTGGCAGGGATAGACGCCAGACGGGCCTGTCCGACTTTTGAAAGAATGGATGCTGGTGATCCCGTAACGAGGACCAGAACGTATCCGCCTCGGCCGGGTTCATGACTTCGCCGCCAATGCCCTTGACGGCATCGTCCACGGCGGACGGTGTACCGGCAAGCCGCACCCGCAGTTGCTCGCCATCATGAGCCACCCCGGTGACCGGCCGGCCACCGCGGACCCATTCCTCGCTGCAGGCCCGGCAGTCCGTCGCCGGGCGCTCCAGAGCCAGGGTGGCGGTGGCTTCCGGCTTTGGCAGCACTTTCACCGACACTTCGAGGATGGCGCCCAGCGTTCCCAGGGCGCCGGTGTTCAGTCGCGACACATCGTAGCCGGCGACATTTTTCATGACTTCGCCGCCAAAGCGCATGACCTCGGCGCGGCCATTAATGAGCCGCATGCCCAGCACCATGTCACGGACCGCGCCGTTATAGGGGCGTCCCGGACCGGAGAGCCCCGCGGCGACGGCGCCACCCAGGGTACCCGGTCCATCGAATCGTGGTGGGTCAAAGGCCAGCCACTGGCCGTTGTCGGCCAGCAGGGGCTGAATCTCCTCCAGGGGCGTGCCAGCCCGGGCGGTGAGCACCAGCTCCGTGGGCTGATAATTGATCACCCCGCGATGGCTGGCCAGTTCCAGCGGTTGGCCCTCGACCGGGTTGCCGTAGAAGTCCTTGGATCCACTGCCAACCACTCGAAGCGCCCGCCCGCTTCCTGCGGCTTCCGCCACCTGGGCCTGTAGCGCCTCTGTCCGCTCCTGGTCGGTCATTAGAGCCGCTCCAGCTCCGGGTGAGGCAGCTCGCCGTTGTGAACATGCAACCGGCCGAATTCGGCACAGCGATTGAGTGTGGGGATGGCTTTGCCGGGATTGAGCAACCCCGCCGGGTCGAAGGCGTTTTTAATGGCGTGGAACTGCTCGATCTCGGCGCTGGCGAACTGCACGCACATTTCGTTGATTTTTTCGATGCCGACACCGTGCTCGCCAGTGACGGTGCCACCCACCTCAACACAGAGCTGAAGAATACGACTGCCCACCCGCTCGGCGGCTTCCAGCTGCCCCGGCTGGTTGCCGTCAAACATAATCAGCGGGTGGAGGTTGCCATCGCCGGCGTGGAAGACGTTAACGGTTTCCAGGCCTTCCTCGGCGCTCAGTTCACTGATCCGGCGAAGGACTGTGGCCAGCTGCCGCCGCGGAATGGTGCCATCCATGCAGTAGTAGTCCGGCGACAGCCGACCCACCGCCGGGAACGCCGCCTTGCGTCCCGCCCAGAAGCGGGCCTTTTCTTCATCATCCGCCGCCACCTGGATGCGGCTGGCACCGTGATCATCCAGGCAGGCCCGAACCACCGCCATCTGGTCTTCAACTTCGGAGGCGCTGCCATCCAGTTCGCAGATCAGGATCGCTGCCGCATCGGTGTCATATCCCGCCTGCACAAAGTCTTCCGCTGCCTGTATGGCGGCGCCGTCCATCATCTCCAGTCCACCGGGGATAATGCCCCGGGCGATGATGTCGGCCACCGCATGGCCGCCCTTTTCGACGTCGTCAAACGACGCCATTAATACCTGCTTGGTCAACGGGTTGGGCAACAGTTTGACGGTGACTTCGGTGATGACCCCGAGCATGCCTTCCGAGCCGTGCAGCAGGGCCAGCAGGTCCAGGCCCGGGTTGTCCAGCGCCTCACTGCCAATGGTGGTGAATTCGCCATCCATGGTGAGCATGTTCACCGACAACACGTTATGGACCGTCAGGCCGTACTTCAGGCAGTGCACGCCACCCGCGTTCTCACCGACGTTGCCACCGATGGTGCAGGCAATCTGGGAGGAGGGGTCCGGCGCGTAGTAGAGGCCATAAGGGGCCGCCGCCTCGGAGATGGCCAGGTTGCGGACGCCTGGCTCGATGCGGGCAATGCGCCGCTCCGGGTCAATGGATTTCACCCGATTGAACTTGCCCAGAGCCAGCAGCAAACCCTGGGGATGGGGCAGGGCGCCGCCGGAGAGGCTGGTGCCGGCTCCGCGGGTTACCACCGGCACCCCGGCTTCATGACAGAGCCGTAGCACCGCCTGAATCTGTTCCACGGTCTCCGGAACGGCCACCAACAGCGGCAGCTGCTTGTAGGCGGCGAGCCCGTCGCATTCATAGGCGCGCCGGCCAGATTCGTGAACGATCAGTCCTTCGCCCGGGAGGACCGCCCGAAGCGCCTCGATGAGGGGATCAACATCCACCTCGAAGCGCGTATCTTCCGCGCGAAATAGGGCATGAGCGGCCATGGCACCTCCTCCTCGTTTTTGGTCTGACCAAATTACCTGAGTCCTCCCAATGGCTCAAGGAGGCGGTGCCGTGCTGCCGTCGGTCAGTCGCCGAGCTCCTCCTCACCGAGATAGAGCCAGGTCTCCACCACGCTGTCCGGGTTCAGCGAGACACTGTCGATGCCTTCTTCCATCAGCCAGCGGGCCAGATCCGGGTGGTCTGAAGGGCCCTGACCACAGATGCCGACGTATTTTCCGGCGCGCCGGGCCGCCTGAATGGCCATGTGCAAAAGCGCCTTCACCGCCGGGTCCCGCTCTTCGAAGAGGTGGGCCACCAGACCGGAGTCCCGATCCAGTCCCAGGGTCAACTGGGTGAGGTCGTTGGAGCCGATGGAAAAGCCGTCAAAGATTTCCAGGAACTCGTCCGCCAGCACGGCGTTGGAGGGCAGCTCGCACATCATGATGACCTTGAGCCCGTTGTCGCCTTTTTTCAGGCCGTTGGCCTCCAGCAACTCCATCACCTGGCGGCCCTCGGCGGGGGTGCGCACGAAGGGGATCATGATCCAGACATTGGTCAACCCCATGTCGTCCCGGACCCGCTTCAGCGCCCGGCATTCCAGCTCGAAGCAGGCACGAAAATCCTCGGAGACATACCGCGAGGCGCCACGGAACCCGATCATGGGGTTCTCCTCCTCGGGCTCATAGGCGGCGCCGCCAATCAGATTGGCGTACTCGTTGGACTTGAAATCGGACATCCGCACGATCACCGGCTTGTCAGCAAAGCTCGCCGCGAGGGTGCTGATCCCCTCAGTGAGCTTGTCCACGTAAAAGCTCACCGGGTCGTCGTAGCCGGCAATCTGGTTGCGAATAATGCTCTGCAGCGAGTCGTCCTGCTGGTCGAACTCCAGCAGCGCCCGGGGGTGGATGCCGATCATGCGGTTAATGATGAATTCCAGCCTTGCGAGCCCGACGCCAGCGTTGGGCAGCGAGGCGAAATCGAAGGCCCGATCCGGGTTGCCGACATTCATCATGATCTTGAACGGCAGTTCCGGCATGTTGCCGAGGGCGATCTCGCGAATGTCGAAATCCTGCAGTCCGCGGTAGATGTAACCGGTGTCCCCCTCGGCGCAGGACACCGTGACCTCGGCGCCATCCCGGATCCGCTCGGTACCGGCTCCGGTGCCCACCACCGCCGGAATACCCAGCTCCCGGGCGATGATGGCGGCATGGCAGGTGCGACCGCCCCGATTGGTCACGATGGCGGCGGCGCGTTTCATGATCGGCTCCCAGTCGGGATCGGTCATGTCGGTCACCAGCACGTCGCCGGCCTCCACCTGATACATGTCCTCGATGGAGTCCACCACCCGGGCGCGGCCGGCGCCGATGCGCTGGCCGATGGCCCGACCTTCCACCAGCACCTGACCGCGTTCATGCAGCTGATAGCGCTGCAGGCTCTGGCCGCCGTCGCGGCTTTTTACGGTCTCTGGGCGGGCCTGGAGGATAAACAGCCGGCCGGTTTCGCCGTCCTTGCCCCACTCGATGTCCATGGGGCGGTCATAGTGGCGCTCAATGATCATGGCCTGAGCGGCAAGGGCTTCCACCTCCTGGTCGGTGAGACAGAACCGAGCTCGCTCATCGGCTTCGGTTTCCACCACCTCCACGGTTTCGTCGGCGTTGGGATCGGTGGCGTAGATCATCTTGATGGCCTTTTCGCCGAGCATCCGTCGCAGCACCGCGGGACGCCCCGCGTCCAGAGTGCTTTTGTGGACGTAGAACTCATCCGGGTTGACCGAGCCCTGCACCACGGTTTCTCCCAGTCCGTAGGAAGCGGTGACGAACACCACGTCCCGAAAGCCCGACTCGGTGTCCATGGTGAACATGACCCCGGAGGCGCCGGTGTCCGAGCGGACCATTTCCTGGATGCCGGCAGACAACGCCACCTGCTCGTGGGCAAAACCATGATGGACCCGGTAGGAAATCGCCCGGTCGTTGAACAGCGAGGCAAACACCTCACGGATGTAGTGCAGGACGCTCTCCAGGCCCGTGACGTTCAGATAGGTTTCCTGCTGGCCGGCAAAGGAGGCATCCGGCAGATCCTCGGCCGTGGCCGAGGAACGCACGGCCACGGACAGGTCGGTCTTGCCGGTCCGCTCCAGGAGCTGCTCCCAGGCGGTGACGATCTGTTGGTGGAGAGCCTCCGGGAAGGGCGTTTCCACCACCATGCGGCGGATTTTCGCGCCGGTCTCGGCGAGGGCCCGCACGTCATCCACATCCAGGCCTTCCAGCTCTTTCTGGATGCGCTCGCGCAGCCCGCTCTCATCGAGGAAGTCCCAGTAAGCGTCGGCGGTGGTGGCAAACCCGCCGGGTACCTGAACGCCGGCGTCCGCCAGATTGGCGATCATTTCCCCCAGCGAGGCGTTCTTGCCGCCAACGCGCTCGACATCGCCCATGCCCAGGGACTCAAACCAGACTACGTACTCGCTCACTTCTCCGCGCTCCCCTTCAACAACGTGTTTCAGCCAGTTACTTTGTCACTCGACTGTCAGTAACTTACAGGGTACCGAACCGCATGGCCGGCAACCGCAGTGTATTCTTCGTCTCCGATCGCACCGGCATCACCTCTGAAACCCTGGGCCACAGTCTGCTGACCCAGTTTCCGATGGATTGCCAGCCGGTGAGTCTGCCTTTCACGGACAGTCCCCAGGCCGTGGATGCGGCCATTGAACGGATTGAGGCGGCGGGGCAGGACAGCACCCAGCGGCCCATTGTGTTCAGCACCATTATCGACGCCGGCCTGCGCAATCGCCTGCGGCGCGTCAATGCGGTGGTGTTCGACTTTTTTGACACGTTCATCGGCCCGCTGGAGAGCGAGCTCGGCATGGAGTCCAGTCACACGGTGGGGCAGAGCCATGGAATGGCGGATCCCGGCGCCTACAACCTGCGAATGGACGCGATGAACTATGCTCTGTCGGCAGATGACGGGGCGGTGGTGACGCACTACGACCAGGCGGACGTGGTGTTGGTGGGGGTCTCCCGGTCCGGCAAAACACCGACTTGCATCTATCTGGCGCTCCACTACGGCATTTTTGCGGCCAATTACCCGCTCACCGATGACGACCTGCTCAGTGGCCGGCTGCCGGAGGTGCTGCGACCCCATCGTCACCATGTCTATGCCCTCACCATCAGGCCGGAGCGGCTGGCGCAGATCCGCGGGGAACGGCGTCCCAACAGTCGCTATGCATCCCTTCGGCAGTGCCAGTACGAGGTCGCCCGGTCCGAAGGCCTCTATCACCAGGAAAAGCTGCCCTTTTCGGACACCACCACCAAATCCATCGAAGAGCTGGCGGCAACCATCATTCAGACCTGCCGGTTGCCGCGCAGACTGTATTAGAAAGGCCGACGGATTGCCACTCCGGATCGATGACCAACAACGAGGCTGTGGTACCCTTTTGCAATGGTTTTAAAGACGTTGCCGACACTCGCCGATGCCCCCCGGGAGGGCAATTTCGCGGCCCTCATGGAGTTGTACGAGAACAACTACATCTTTCTGCGGCGTCTGGTTCCGCAACTGGACGGCCGCCGGGACGCCCAGGTCTCCAGCGTCGATCGCGGACCGGATCTCCACCTGGAAGTCATCGAGCGGTGCGCCTACACCACCACCGTTCTGCTCACGCACCGGTTTAGCAGCGTCGAAGCCCTCGAGTCACTGCCGGATCTGCGGGTAAGGATTTATCATGACGCCCGGGTGGCCGAGGTCATGCCCGATGGGGAACCCGTTGCCGGCAACGGCACCCTGGCGTCCCGCTGGGTGACTAATCGGTTCCTCAATCGCTGGCTGCGCTACTGCCTCGGCGAGGGGCACGGCTTTGAGGCGGACAGCGGTCGCGCGGTCATCCAGCGGCCACCCGCCCGCCGCTGGGCGGTGTAGGACGGCGCCATGCGGGTGTCCACCAAAGGCCGCTACGCCGTCACCGCCATCATGGATCTGTATGTCCACGGGCTTGAGGGACCGGTGACCCTGGCGGACATCTCCGAGCGGCAGCACCTGTCCCTGTCCTACCTGGAGCAGCTGTTTGCGCGGATGCGTCGTCATGACCTGGTGCAGGGCACCCGGGGCCCCGGAGGGGGATACCGCCTGGCCCGCCCCGCCGACTCCATCAGCGTGGCGGATGTCATTATCGCCGTGGACGAGCCGGTGGATGCGACCCAGTGCCAGGGGCGCGAGGACTGCGACGCCGGCGAGCGCTGCCTTACCCACGATCTGTGGTCGGAGCTCTCCGGTCAGCTACAGGATTTCCTGGATGACATCACGTTGGCGGAGCTGGGCGAACAGCCCTCGCTGAACAGACTGTTTCCCGACACCGATCACCACCTCAGTCCTCCAGGTGCACCAGGCCGAGCTTGACCGCCGCAATGGTCATCTCGGCGCGGGTGGAGACATCGAGTTTCAGGTACAGCGACTTGATGTAGCCGGCCACGGTGGAGGGCTTGATTGCCAGCGCTTCCCCCACCTGATGGCGATCCGCGCCGTGGGCCAGTAATCGCAGTACCTCAATCTCCCTTGGCGTGAGCCCGAGATCCTCGGCCTGGGCGTCGGGGTCGATTTCGCTGATGCCGGTCTGGCCGTTGTTCTGGCTGAAGTGGCGAAGTACCGCCCGGGTCACCTGGGGCGAGAGCGCCGGTTCGCCCCGGGCCAGGGCGGTGAGAAGATCCCGGGTTTTCTGCGACGCCTGCCCTTTAATGAGATACCCGTCCACGTCCCGCTGCAGGGTCGCCAGAATATGGGGCGGGTCATCGTGACGGGTCACCACCAGCCGGGGTGAGTCGGGATAGTCCCGTCCGACGGTCTCCAGCAGTTCAAATCCACAGCCGTCCGGCAGGTAGATGTCGGTGATCAGCAGGCCTGGCATGCAATGGGCGAGGTTGCCATAAGCCGCAGCCAGCGACCCGGCGGCACTCGCTCGGGTCTCGGGCCAAACCTCGGCGACCAGACCCAGCAGCCGATCCCGCTCAGTGGGCTCGGGGTCAATAATTAGCGCCCGATTCACGGTCAATGCTGGAGGATCTGCTGGAGGAATTCCTGGGTGCGGGGCTGCTGGGGGTTGTTGAAGAAGTCCTGGGGCGGCGCCTCCTCAACGATTTCTCCACCATCCATGAAGATCACCCGATCCGCCACCGTCTTGGCGAAACCCATTTCGTGGGTCACACAGAGCATGGTCATGCCGCTGCCGGCCAGCCCCACCATCACGTCCAGCACTTCTTTGATCATCTCCGGATCCAGGGCTGAAGTCGGCTCATCGAAAAGCATGATTTTGGGCTGCATGCACAGGGCCCGGGCGATGGCGACCCGCTGCTGCTGCCCGCCGGAAAGCTGGCCCGGGTATTTGTCCGCCTGTTCGGGAATGCGCACCCGCTCCAGGTACTGCATGGCCGTCTCGATGGCTTCCTGCCGCGGGGTCTTGCGGACCCAGATGGGCGCCAGCAGACAGTTTTCGAGCACGCTCAGGTGCGGGAAAAGGTTGAAGTGCTGGAACACCATGCCCACTTCCCGACGGACGGCCTCGATGTTTTTGACGTCGTCATTCAGCGCGACGCCGTCGATGTAGACCTCACCGCGCTGATGCACCTCGAGACGGTTCAGGCAGCGAATGAAGGTGGACTTGCCAGAGCCCGAGGGCCCGCAAATGACAATGCGTTCGCCGCGCTTGACGTTGAGGTTCAGGGATTTGAGGACGTGGAAATCGCCGAACCATTTGTTCATGTCACGAACGATGATGACGTCATCGCTGCCGGCGGTGGATTCCACGGCGGCATCCTGAGTCGGGGCAGGGGAGGCGTTATCTTGCGGTGTGCTCATGACGACCCTCAGTTGCGGTGTCCGGTGTCGAGCTGCTTTTCAAGGCGATGGCTGTAGCGCGACATGCCAAAGCAGAACACCCAGAAACAGAATGCGACGAATAAATAGCCTTCGGCCATGACGTTATCCCAGGCGGGATCGCTGAGGGTGGATTTGACTGCACCCAGCAGATCGAAAAGCCCGATGATCAGAACCAGCGTGGTGTCCTTGAACAGGGAGATGACCGTGTTGGCGATGCCGGGAATCACGATCTTCAGCGCCTGGGGGAGAATGATCAGGCGCATTCGCCGCCAGTAACCCAGGCCGAGAGCCTCGGCGGCCTCGTACTGGCCTTTGGGGATGGCCTGCAATCCCCCACGGACCACCTCGGCCATGTAGGCCGCCTGAAAGAGCGTAATCCCTACCAGTGCGCGCATGAGCCGATCAAAGGTGACGCCCGAGGGGAGAAACAGGGGCAGCATGACGGATGCCATGAACAGAATGGTAATCAGTGGCACGGCTCGCCAGAATTCGATGAAGGTCACGCATATCCCGCGGATGACCGGCATGTGCGAACGGCGACCCAGTGCCAGCGCCAGCCCGATGGGGAGTGCCGCAATGATGCCAACATAAGCCAGTACCAGAGTCAGTAGCAGGCCGCCCCAGCGGGTGGTGCGGACGGGCTCGAGACCGAAGTGCCCCCCCGCAAGCAGGAAGTATGCGGCCACCGGCAGCACGGTGATTCCGTATATGGCCAACCACTTGCGCCATCGGGCAGGCAGCGGGAAGAACTGCGGCACCACTGCGATGGCAAACATCAGGAACACGAGATCAGGCCGCCAGAGCAGTTCCCGGGGGTAGTTGCCATAGATGAAAAAGGTGATTCGCTGCTGAACGAAGACCCAGCAAGCGCCGTCTGGCCGGCAGGACTCCGGTCCCTCGCCCAGGAACACGCCCTTGACGAAGGCCCAGTCAAAGATCGGAATGAGGAAAATCGCCAGCAGATAGGCGGTGATGACCGTGACGATACTGTTGAGCCAACTGGAGAACAGATTGTCCCTCAGCCAGCGGATCGCCCCGCGCTCCGCCACCGGCGGCGGGAGGTCAGGGCTTGGCTGATGCACGGCCATGGATCAGCGCTCCTTGAGGGCAACGGCCCGGTTGTAGATGTTCATGAGCAGGGAAATGGCCAGGCTGATGAACAGGTAAACCGCCATGGTCATGGCAACGATCTCCACAGCTCGCCCGGTCTGGTTGAGGGTGGTCCCCATGAACACATTCACCAGATCCGGGTAGCCGATGGCCACCGCCAGCGAGGAGTTCTTGGTGAGGTTCAGATACTGGCTGGTGAGTGGCGGTATGATCACCCGCAGCGCCTGGGGGATAACCACCAGCCGAAGGATCCGTCGCCCGGGCAGTCCCAGCGCTGATGCGGCTTCGGTCTGGCCGTGACTCACCGAGGTAATCCCCGAGCGAACGATTTCGGCGATGAACGACGCCGTGTAGAGAGTGAGTGCCAGCAGCAGAGCTCCCAGCTCGGGAATGGCGGTGATGCCTCCGCGGAATCGGAATCCGCCCAATTCGGGGATGCTCCAGGACACCGGGCTGCCCATCAGCCAGTAAGCCAGCAGGGGCAGCCCCGGAATCAGCACCAGGGCGATGGGCAGCACCGGGAAGATTTGCCCGGTGGCCGCCTGGCGGCGACGGGCCCAGCGCGCCAGGAAAAAGATGAAGACCAGAGCGAGGATGAGTGCAAAGCCCATTAACCCGCTGCCGGGTTCGAAGACCGGTGCCGGGATCATGATGCCGCGGTTGCTCATGAACACCAGGTCACCCAGGTTGATGGCCTGACGGGGAGCGGGCAATGCGCCGAGCACGGCGAAATACCAGAAGAATATCTGCAGCAGCAGCGGCACATTGCGGAAAATTTCGATGTACGCCAGCGCCACTTTGGCCACCAGCCAATTGGTGGAGAGCCGGGCGATACCGACGATGAAACCCACCACGGTGGCGAAAAGAATCCCCAGGCCCGACACCAGCAGGGTGTTGGCCAGGCCCACCAGGAAGGTGCGGCCATAGGTCATGCTCTCATCGTATTCGATGAGGCTCATGATGATCCCGAATCCGGCGGTGCGATCCAGGAAGTCAAAGCCGGTGCGAATGCCCCGGCTTTCCATGTTCGTAATGGTGTTCTGGAAGAGCGTGTAGCCAAACCAGGCAACCGCCAGCACGGCGACGATCTGAAAGAAGACCGACCGGACCCGGGGGTCATTCCAGGGCTTCGGGCGCGGCGGCTGATTGGGCAGATTGTCCAGGCTCATGGGTTCCGGGACGACCCTCGGTTGGATGCAGGAAACGGACGGGGCACCTCAGGGGTGCCCCGTCCGGCGGGCCGGTGTTTTACCGGAACGGCGGTGCGTAGAGAATGCCGCCTTCGGTCCAGAGCGCGTTGTCCCCACGCTCCAGGCCCAGAGGCGTATCCGGACCGACGTTGCGCTCGAACATCTCGGCGTAGTTGCCCACCTGGCTGATGACGTTGACCATGAAGTCATCGGACAGACCGAGAATTTCACCCATGTTGCCGTCGGTGCCGACAATCCGCTGGACGTTCGGGTCCCCGGACTCGAGCATTTCGTCGAGATTCTCGGAAGA
>Ga0207421_10004241_pt1 | contig 16631 bp, 18 predicted proteins | sample SodLakKL_010_SED_4_FD_187542 | JGI IMG/M metagenome (GOLD analysis project Ga0207421, IMG submission 187542) | Alkaline sediment microbial communities from Lake Tanatar, Kulunda Steppe, Russia - 8KL_010_SED (SPAdes) (version 2) | ecosystem: Environmental > Aquatic > Non-marine Saline and... | reverse complement strand
TCGAGCGACGAGCCTCCGGAGGGAGAGATTCGACAGCTACGGTAGCGTAGGACCCAATCCGGGCGGGTAGCTCAGGTGGCCAGAGCGCCTCGTTTACACTGAAGGGTGAGCCGTCCGACGCAGTCCAAAACGGGCCGTAGGTGCCAGTATTCGGCAGTTCTCGTCCAGACTGCTCCACTCCCTTCCGGGCTCGGCCGCGCGAAACGCCGTCACTCGCGCCGTCAGGTTCCGTCGACTGCCGACCCTTTTCGTGTCGATGAGCCCATCACCGGTTCGCCCCGGTCGCACGAACGCGATCTGACCTCCTGTAGGGGCAGGAGAAGCTGATCAGATTGCCCTATTCCTGCGACGCCAACCCTCACACCAACGTCAAGTCAGGACCTGTGGGCCCGAGCAAGGGTAGCCTTGGCCTGCTCGACAACCGGGCGGTCGAGCATCTGGCCTCCGGAGGCGGCCGCGCCGTCACCGGATCGTTCAGCGGCGGCCACAACCCGCCGAGCGGCCTCCACCTGTGCCTGTGTAGGTATGAAAGCTCTGTCGATCACCTCGACCTGCGACGGGTGGATGGCCAGCTTCGCCACGAACCCTTCGTCTGCTGCACTCCGTGCATCACGGGCAAGTCCGTCGAGGTCCTCTATCGCGATCCACACCGTGTCGATCGCTGGGATCTGCGCCTTCGCGGCGGCATATCGCACCGTCGTGCGCGCGTGCATCGCGAAGGGCTTCAGGGTCCCATCATCATCTCGCGTCGCAGCCGCCCCGAGATCTAGTGCGAGGTCCTGACCACCCCAGGTGATGCCGACGCAGTTGTCGGCCAGAGCCAACTCCTCAGCGGCGAGAACGCCTGCGGCGCTCTCGCAAAGCGCGATGACGTCGAACCCTTCGAGGGAGTCGATCTCAGCCGCCGTCGAGGCCTTCGGCAGCATGATGGTCCGAAGCATCGTGCCCTGCAGTGCCTCAAGGTCAGCATGTCCGTGTGGGGTGTCGAGTGCGTTGATGCGCACGATCGTGCGACCCGGATCGAGCAGTTCAGCGTTGGCCAGGAGTGCGTGGCGTGCCTCCCGTTTCCGATCGACGGCGACCGCATCCTCGAGGTCGATGATGGCCGTCGAGGCACTCTCCAGCGCCCGCGCGTAGCGGTCGGGACGATCAGCAGGGCAGAACAGCCAGGCTGCCCCTGGCACGGGTGACCTCACTTCGGACCCCCCTCAAGCATCAGGCGGTGTGAACTCAGGTGCTTGAGGACCGTGCGGCGTCCCGTCTCCACGTGCTCCTCCATCAACCGCGCCGCTGCATCGCCATCGCCGTTGAAGATCGCCTCCTCGATCTCACGGTGCTGAGCCATCGACCGTTCCAAGCGCCCCGGGACGACCCAGACGGCTTCCCAGGGGAACCGGTTCCACGCGGATGCACACAACGACGCGAGGTACGGAGATCCTGAGGCGCGGTGGACGTGGAAGTGCCACTGCCCGTGGAGTTGGCGCAGGCGGCCCGGGTCGTCGCTAGCAGCTGCTTCCTCCATCGCGAGACGTGCCTGCTGCATCGCGTCGCACTGCTCTGCGTCGATGCGACTGGCCGCCAGCCTGGCGGCCTCGCGCTCGAGCAACATCCGGACGAGGTAGAGGTCCTGCGCCTCCTCGATCGACAGATCGCGCAGGTCGGTGGCCGACACACCCTTGTGCGGCTGGCTCCGCAGCAACCCCTCGGCTTCCAAGCGCCGGACCGCTTCACGCACCGGGGTCTGGCTCATCTGGAGTCGCTCGGACAGCTGCCGGTAGGTCATGTTCTCGCCCGGCGACAGCTCACCACTGAGCAGGAGGCTACGGATGGTCTGGAAAGCCATCTCCGTCTTCGTCCGGTAGCCCGAGCTCTCATCGATAGCCATCGTCGAGCTCCCCGTGTCCGTCGTCGGCGGCCGCGATTTCCAGCTCACGCTCGCGCGCATGCCGCTGCGACCCGTACACCACAGTCACGATAACGCCGGCGGTCACCATCACCGCCACACCGGTCCACCACGACAGGGCCAGACCGCCGATGCTTAAGAGCCACGCAAACACTACCGGCCCAGTCGCGGATCCGGTGAAGCCCGCGGCGAGCACCCGACCTGAGACCGCCCCGGCAACGGCTGGTTCGAACGTCCGCGCGACCAGAGCCAAGGTCACCACAGGCCATGCCAGGGCGCTGGCACCAAGCAGGACCGCGCTGGCCCACAACCCACCGACCCCGGCCTGCAGAGACCAGGCCGCCAGCGAGACCCCACAGGCGCTCAGTACTGCCAGGATCATCGGGGGGTGAAGGACATCTGTTACGCCACCTGCGACCCGGCCCCACAGGATCTTCCCACCGATCGCCACCGCACCGATGACCGTGACCAGGAGGCCGGCGGTCTGTCCGTCCAGACCGTGGTGCTGTACCCCGGTGATGGGAAGATACGCCACGCTCGAAACGGTCCAGGAACTCATCAGGAACGCGTAGGCCATCAGCCATCGCGGCGCGCTGAAGCGCATCGCGGGACCACGGGCGATGGGCCGGTCACGTCGGACCATTGGCAACGACAGCGCCCCGATCACAATCGCAGTGATCGCCGCGCCCGCCAGCGCCCACCGCCACCCTGCTGCAACAGCAACGGCGGGCAGCGCGATACCTGAAGCCAGAGCGCCAAGCTGCTGCCCCGACTGCGCGATCCCGATCACCGTTCCCTGCCGGTGCGCTCTGACACGTTGAGCCACGAGCACTGCTGTCGCCGGCATCGGTATCGCGAGAGCGATCCCAGCCAACGCGACAGCGCCGGCCAGACCGACGAGACCGGGGAGTGTCGCCATGCCGGCGAGTGCCGTCCCACAGACCAGGATGGCGCCGGCGGCAACACGAGCGGGTCCGGCAATCGCCATGACACGACCGATGATGGTGGACACGCCAGCGGCGACGATGAACAGGACCCCGACCAGCTGGCCTGGAAGGGCCGCAGTTGTGCCGAGGTCCTCCACCATGAACGGACCCAGGGCGCTGATTGCGAACCATGGCAGGAACCCGACACCGGTCGCCGTGAGGAGGAACACCGTGAGTGCACGCTCGCGCACCAAGGGTTCGTCCGCTCCGGAGACCGGGGTCGTCGCGTTCATCGAGGGGGCCGGCCCGTCACAGGGAGAGTCTCCGGACCTCGGGAGTCGCCTCCGCGTCCGCGGTGAGGCCAGCGGCTTCAATCCCAGCGACAGCGCACACCTCGTCGTTGTCGGAAGTGGAGCCACTGATGCCGACAGCTCCGACGACCTCGCCGTCCCTCAGTACGAGGACGCCACCCGGAACCGGGATCATACGCCCGTTGGACACCGGCCCGAGCGCCTGGAAGAACGCTGGCATCAGCTCGTTGCGTCGGGCCAGTTCGCGGGTCGGCAAACCCATTCCCAGCGCTCCCCACGCCTTGCCTGTCGCGATGTCGGGGCGGAGCAGTGACGAGCCGTCGTCGCGCTCGAGGAGGCGCAGATGCCCGCCGACATCGAGGACAGCGACGGTCAACGGCTCGAGCCCCAGCTCGTACCCCTTGTCGCGGGCAGCCGAAGCGATGCGCTTCGCATCATCTAGGGTCAGTGCACTCATCGATCATGCTCCTTGAGAGGAAGGGCCGGTCGGGTCAACCGCAGCCATCTGTGCAAGCACTGCGTAGACCGACGCGGTGTCGGACTCACCCCAGCCCTGAGCCATGGCGGTGTTGTAGATCGCGTGGGTGCTCGCCAGGACCGGGATCGGGACCGAAAGCTCTCGCGCCATGTCCGTGATGAGCGCTACATCCTTGATGAAGACACCGACGTTCATACCGGGCTCGTCGTAGGTGCCACCAGCCATCATCGGGCCACGTACCTGCAACATGCGGGAGGATCCGGCGCCGTCGGCGAGCACTTCCACGGCGCGGTTGAGGTCGAGTCCTGCCTTCTGGGCCAGCACCAGGGCTTCAGCCGTCGCCACGTTGTGGACCGCCACCAGGAGATTGGCGACGAGTTTCATCTTCGTCGCCGTGCCGTAGGGATCCATCGGATAGGTCGCACGGCAGAAACCGTCCAGCACGTCCTGCACCCGGGCGGTCACGCCTGGATCCGCGCTCGTGTAGGCGATCACATCACCCTCGCGAGCTTGCATGGCCGTCCCGCTGAGCGGACTGTCGACCACCGCGCCGCCGGCGGCGACGACACGGTCGTAGGCCGCTTGTTTGGACGCGATCGAGAGGGTGGAGGTCTCGATGAGCACCTTGCCATCGAGGTGGTCAACAATCTCGTCGAGGACGGTCTCCAGCGCCTCGGGCGACGGCAGGCAAGTGATCACAACCGCGCTTGCGGCTGCCACCTCGGCGGCTGAACCGCAGGCAATCCCGCCATCCGCTTCGAGTCGCTCGCCGGCAGACGGCCGAACATCGAAACCCAGCACCGGGAACCGATTGCCGACCAGAAGCATGCCGATGGATGAGCCGATGTTGCCCAGCCCGATCACCCCTACGACGCGTTCACTCACGGATCGCCTCCTCCTTGACAGCATTGGCGCCAATGACACCCGCGCGAACCAGCGAACCCAAGCGGTCGGATCCGATCCCGAGCTCCGCGAGTATCTCAGCCGTGTGTTCGCCCAACGTGGGTACTGCAGGACGGTCAGTGCCGGCGTCCTCGAGGTCGCGCAACGGTGAGGCCAGCGACTCCATCAGCACCTCGGCACCCTCATCGTGGATCTCGACCTCGCGCCAGCGCTCCCGGGCGGCGAGTTGTGGGTGCGCGACCACGTCGGAGAGCTCGTTGAGGCGGCCCCAGGGGATCCCGGCTCGATCGAGCCGGTCGGTGAGCTGCTCCAGTCCGAACTGCACAACACGATCCGCGACCGCTGTGACCACCTGCTCACGACTAGCTAGACGAGCTTCGTTGGAGCTGAACCGCGGGTCCTCTAGGAACTCAGGCGTCTCGAGCACGTCGCGGCACAACAGCTCCCACTGACGTTCGTTCTGCACGGCGATGTTGACCATCCGCCCGTCAGCTGCAGCGAACGCTCCGTACGGCACGATGGATGCGTGGTGCGTGCCAGCTGGTGGTGGAGCGGCGCCGCCGTAGCGCTCCGCCAGCAACAGCGGCATCATCCACTCGGCGACGACGTCGAAGAGGGAGACGCTCACCCGGCCTCCTTCGCCCGTGCGCTCCCGCTCCTTCAGAGCGATCAGGATCGCTGCGAGCGCGTAGGTGCCAGCGCCAAGGTCCGCTAGCGACACGCCCGGCTTGGCTGGGTGCTCGGGTGTCCCGGTATTGGCCGTGACCCCGGCCTCCCCCTGGATGAGCAGGTCGTAGGCCTTTCGTTGCTCGTAGGGTCCTCCGAGGCCGTACCCATCGACCAGGCAGTGGACGAGCCGTGGGTTCAGCGCCGAGATCTCCGACGGGCTGACGATACGTTCGATCGAACCGGGAGCCAGGTTGGACACGAGCACGTCCGCGCCACGCAGCAGCTCATGGAAGATCTCGCGACCCTCGTCAGCGGCGAGGTTCAGTTCCAAGCTGCGCTTCCCGTGGTTGAGCCATACGAAGTGGGCTGAGTGGCCGTGGACGACCGTGTCGTAGCGCCTGGCGAAGTCGCCCACCCCTAGGCGCTCGATCTTGATCACTTCGGCACCGAGTTCGGCGAGGTGGCGCGTGCAAAGCGGTACAGCCACGGCCTGCTCGACCGCGATCACCTTGATCCCGGACATGGGGCCTTCACGCGGAGGCACGCCGCTCATGCTGCACCGAAGCGCAGCACGGACCCGACCGCCGGCTGTACGTAGTGTTCCTTGAGTTCGGTGCTGAAGGCTGCGTGCGCCGGGAGGCCGCTGCAGTGCATCGGCATGATCGTGTCGATCTGCAGGTCAGTGAGGGCCTCGACCGTCTTCTGGACGTTCTCCTTGGGCGTCGTGGGGAAACCGAGGTGGAAACCACCCATCACCGCCCGCACGCGCTGGTTGCCCGTCAACTCCTGTGCACGCTTGACCGTGTTCACAACGCCTGCGTGGGCACAGCCTGTCAACACCACAAGGCCACCGGCTCCCAGATCGATCACCAGACCCATCTCATCCCACACCTCGTCAGTGCGCAGTTCACCGTCCGTCGTGACCTGGTAGAGGCCGGGCTTGCGGGTGTCGTCCGAGATGGTCGGACCTTCGAAGGGCGTCGTCCGCGGGATCTCCCCCGTGGTTAGGACCCCGAGGCCGAGCTCCAGTGGATCCTTGGTGAGGACCGGACGCGAGGCCGGGATGTCGAGGGTGTCGGGTTGGAAGCCCTGGTTGTAGAACGACGCCACGCGACCATCGCCCATCACCGCGTACCGAGGGAGGAAGGCGTCGGGGTGCGTTGCGACCGGCACCTGGTGCGGAAACTCCTCGAGCACCGGCACGATGCCGCCGTAATGGTCAGGGTGGCCGTGGCTGATCACGATGTGATCGACGGAGTTCAGGTCCTCGTGGAGCGCCTTGAGGTTGTGGAGCATGACCCGGCCCGTCATACCGACATCGAACATCACTCGCAGTTGGTGAGGACCCCGACGCGCGGTGACCAGCATGGAGATGCCGTTCTCCGATTGGACTGGGATCTCCTTGGGATCGAAGTGATGGATGAGTCCGGCCCGAGAGACACAGTGGCCGTCCTCCTCGGTCAGGTCGGGCAGGAGCATGTCGATCTGGTTCTCGACCAGGATCAGGATCTCGACCTCGTCGGCTTGCCACATGGTGTCCTCCTTGTTGGCCTGACGGTTGATGGGCCTGACGGTTGTTCGGAGTGTTGCCTGCGCTCAGGAAGTGGTCGGGCCGACGCCGGGAGCGCGTACCGACGCCGGCCACGGCTACAAGAGCCCCGGTAGCCAGGTCGACAGCCCCGGGAAGGCCACGATGATGACGAGGAAGACCGCCATGATGAGCAGGAAGGGAAGCGATCCGATGAAGATGTCATCGACATCCGCTCGTTTCCCAAGCACAGCGCTCATCGCGAACGGGACCATCCCGAAAGGTGGGGTCAGCAACCCGATCTCCACGGCGACGATCAGCACGATGCCGAACCAGATCGGGTCGACACCGAGCAGCAGTATGGAGGGGTACATAAGGGGCACAGCCAGCAGGATGATCGAACTCGAGTCGAGGACCGCACCCATCACAACCAGGATCAGGACGAAGAGTGCGATGATCGCGACGTCGGACACGTCGAGTCCAGTGATGAACCGCCCGACCCGGGCGATGAGCCCGCTGGAAGCCAGCATCCGGGAGTAGTTCTGCGCAGCGATCAGCAGGAAAAGGATCGCCCCCGTACTGATCGCAGTCTGCTTGAAGGAGTCGAAGAACCGCGACCAGTCCATCCCCATAAACGGGGCAATCGCCAGAGCGCCGAGCGCTCCCACGGCGCTGGCCTCCGTCGGGGAGAAGATCCCACCCCAGATACCACCGATCACCAGGATCACGAGCCCAGCGATCGGGATAGAGCCGAGGACGGCTGCCCTGAAGGTCAACTCTTCGCCCTCGGGACCGTCGACATCGCTCTCCTCCCCGCTGACGGGCGCCATCGCACGGGTACCCACTACATCGTCACTCTCGACTTCATCCGCTTCCGCCAGGACCCGCCCAGGCACCGTGTCGTCGAGGGAGATCGCCGCCGCGCCGCCCACCCCCGCCATCGCGGGCGACTTGGAACCGAGCCCAACCATCTCCGGACGCCAGTACCCGATGACCATGATGCCGATCGAGTACATCAGGGCCAGCAGGATCCCGGGGATGATCCCAGCGATGAACATCGCGCCAATCGAGACCTGCGTCAGGACGCCGTAAAGGATCATCAACAGGCTGGGTGGAATCAGCATCCCGAGGACGGAACTGCCGGCAACGCTGCCGAGCGCCAGGCGCTTGGAGTACCCGTAACGCTGCATCTGCGGGTAGGCGATCGTGCTGAACACCGCGGCTGACGCGACACTCACTCCGGTGACCGCAGCGAAGATCGCGTTGGCGTACACCGTTGCGATCGCCAGACCGCCACGAAGCCTTCGGAAGATGAAGTTCACGGCGGCGAACAGAGCCTCCGCCGCGCGACAGTTGGTCATGAACGCGCCCATGAGGATGAACAGGGGGACCACGGCGAACACGTAATCCCTGACCCCGGAGTAGGCGGTCGCTACCAACAGGTCGCTGGCGATGTCCAGACTCCCGGTGATGAGCACCATCGCGACAAGTGAGGTCACGATCAGCGCAAATCCGATGTGCACACCGCTGAGTACGAAGACGAACAGAGCTGCGATCGAGAGGACCGCGATCGTGACGTTACTCATCTCTCGAGGTCCCTCTCCCCGCGTGAATCGCGGCGAGGAGCGACTCAGCCGACATAGCGGCAGAGCCGATCACGATGATCCACCGAGTCGGGAACGTGGGAACACGCAACGCCCCCTCGCCTTCGTAGGACCGCGCGGTGAAGGCGGTGACGGCGGCGTCGTAGGAATACACCGCGACGAAGGCGAAGAGAGCCGCACCGAGCAGGTAGGCGAACACCTCCATGCTACGACCCAGGCGCTCCGGAAGGCGCGAGACCACAATCGTGGAACGAATGTGGCCCCGTTTGCGCATCGTGTAAGGGATGGTGAGGAAGGTTGCCGAAGCTACGGTCATCGCCGCGATCTCGACCGTGCCGCGGATCGGCATGCCCAGTTCGCGACCGAGGATGTCGGCCACGATTAGCACGGCCAACAACCCAAGTATCCCGGCCCCGAGGAACGCAAGTGACGTGCTGACACGACCGACGGCACGGTCGACATGATCGATCACGACGAAGGACCTCCTCTGAGATCGTCGACCCGCGTGGCGGGGTGGTATCTGGTGGCGGGCGAGCGGGGGCTCGCCCGCCACCAGAGAGCGAAGGTCAGTCGTCGATCGTCCACTCCCGGGGAAACTCGTAGCCGAGTTCCTCCTGGGCTTCGATGTAGATCCGGAAGGCTTCGCTTCCGGGCAGCCCCATCTCGTTGGCCTCCTGGGCACCCTCGTTCGGCAGGTTCGGCAGAAGGTTGGCCCACTCGGCACGTTCCTCGTCGGAGAGCGAGCGAATCGTGGCGCCATCCTCCTCCATGGTTACGTAGGCCTCCTCGCCCTCGCGGACGACCTCGTCAGCGACCGTGGCCTCGTACTCGGCGCTTACCTCCAGGATGATCTCCTGGACCTCGGCGGGCAGGGCGTCCCACGTGTCGTTGTTGATCGTGATTGCACCCTGCGGGCTCGCCCCGAAGCCGACCTCGGTGTAGAACGGGGCGACCTCATGTAGCAGGAACCCGGCCGTGGCCTCGGGGAACATCACCGCTCCATCAATCACACCGGTCTGCAGCCCCGTGTACCACTCATTGAGGTTTCCCTGCACAGGGTTGACCCCGACCTGGGTGATCCAGGGCAGGTTCGGCCCGGCTGCGGTGATGGTCTGACCGGCGAGATCATCGATGGTGTCCCACTCGAAGGTGGTCACGAGGTGATACGAGCCGGTGGTCCACAGGCTGAGGACCCGCTGATTGTGCTCCTCCGCGAGCATGTCCGCCATGTAGGGGACCTCATCGAACACCCGACGCATCGCTTGGAGCGCGACGTTGGGATCAGGTGAACTGAACGGGATCTTCATCTCCAGGTTGTGCAGGAACAAGGTGGAGGGCTCGAACGGGTAGATGATTGCCCCGATGTCGAGCAGGCCTGACGCAGTCGCACCCAGGACCTCAGCCAGTGGCGCAATCGATCCGCCGTAAGCCTCGGTGATCTCCAGGGTGTGCGGTGTCTCCTCGTTGACCCGTCGGATCAGCTCGGGGACGTACCAGCTCTCCAGGTAATTGGTGTAGGTGATGGCGCCGCCAGCCGGGTGGCCGGATCCCAACGTCAGCGAGATGGTCTCCCCGCTGGTGTCGACATCAGCCGCCTGGTCCGCGCCCGCATCGGAATCGGTGTCGCCGGTCTCCGTATCACCGTTGCCGCAGGCCACTGCGACCAGTGCGAGTACCGCCAGCGACGCGATGAGTCTCACAACACGCCTAGAACCCTTCACAAGTCCCTCCCTCGGTCATCGACAACGCCGCAGTACCTCCGCAGCGATGCTGTCTCGCCCTTCTGAGCGGACCCCCGTGATCGCCTCGACCTCCCAGCCGAAACACTATATATAATTTAGGCACTTTGTATATTCAATGTCAAATCTCAATTTCCTCGACCTATCGATATGGCCGTGGGTAGAACTCGCACAACGCCGCTCGACACCGGCACCCGCGTCAGCCGCGGTGCGCTTCTCCCGCCCCGGCGGTGGTGCGATCCGCACCCTTGAGGCCGAGCATCGCTCGCGCCTCGGCGGGACCGACCGGACGACGGTCCAGGAGTTGGGCCAGCGCACAGGCTTTGGCAACAAGGTCGGCATTCGACCCGGCGAGCTGCGTCTCAGTGACCCGTAGGTTGTCCTCTAGCCCCACACGCACGTGACCGCCGAGGACCAGCGAGGTGGCTGCCAAGCGGAACTCACCCTGATACCCGATACCCGCAACGGACCACGTGAAGCTATTCGATCCCAGAGCTCGCTCGGTCGTCCGTAGCATGTGCAGCAACTGATCCACCTCGGCCGTGTTCCCACCGAGGACGCCGAGGACGAACTGCAGATGCAGGGGGGGATCGAGCAACCCGCGCTCAACGAGGTGTCGGACGTTGTTGATCTGGCCGACATCGTAGACCTCAATCTCAGGCTTGGTCTCGGCCCCGCGCAGCTGAGCGCACATGTACTCGAGATCCGCGAAGGAGTTACGGAACACGTAGTCCCGGGACGACTCCAGATAGTTGCGCTCCCACGGCTGCAGGTCGAAGCCACGCGCTAGCACGCCATACAATCCGAAATTGATGCTGCCCGCGTTGAAGGTGGCCATCTCCGGGCGGAAGGCCGGCAGGACCGCCGCACGCTCGGTGATGCTCATCCCGATCCCTCCGCCGGTGGTCGGTTGCAGGATTGCGTCGCTGGCCGCCGTCAGGCCGGTGAGCACCTCCTCGAACAACGCGAGGTCCGCCGAGGGCGCCCCCGTCTCCGGGTCGCGAACATGGAGGTGGATGACAGCGGCACCGGCCTCGACCGCATCCACCGCATCTTGGATGATGTGCTCAGGTGTGACCGGGATCGCTGGACTCTGTGTAGGCACGGTCATCCCCCCAGTGACCGCACACGTGATGATGACAGGCTCGCTCATCGAGGGTTCCTCCCCACGAGTCGTCTCATGCGATACCCCATCCACCGTCCACGGTCAGGCACTGCCCGGTCACGTAGCGCGAGGCGTCGGACAGCAGGAAGGTCGCCGGCCCTCCGAGGTCGTCCGGAGTTCCCATCCGGGCCGCCGGAATACGTGCGTAGAGACTCTCCCGGTACGGATCGCCGCTGACGTCAGCCGTCATCTCGGTCGCGAAGAAGCCAGGCGCGATCGTGTTGATGCGCACACCTGTGGCAGCAAGCTCGACAGCGAACGTCCGCATCATTCCGAGGAGGCCGCTCTTGGCCGCTGAGTAGGCAACGACGTTCTTTATCCCCGCCAGTTCGGAGGTCAGCGAGCCAATCAGGACGATGCTCCCACCCTCCTCCTGCTCGGTGAGGCGCCTCGCGGTCGCTTGAGCGAGATCGAAAGCGGTGCGCAGATGGAGACGGACGACGTCATCGAAGGCCTCCCCTGGAAACTCGAGCACCGGAGATCGGTACTGGTTCCCCGCCGCGTGGACCAATCCATCGATGTGACCCTGGCTGCGCACAACCTCGTCGACGAGGCCCTCAGCGCTGCCCGGAGCCGCCAGGTCGGTCGGCATCGCCACCGCCCTGCCACCGCCCGAGGTGATCGTCTCCACAGCCGCATTCAACTGCTCCGCATTGCGGTTCGCGAGCACGACGATCGCGCCCGCATCACTGATGGCCCGGGCCATACCAAAGCCCAAGCCGCGCCCGCCACCTGTCACAACGACGACCTTGCCCTCGAGGCTGAACTGATCCACTGCCATGATCTCTCCTCCACTCGGTCACCGGCGCGCTGACCTGGTTGACTTCATCGGCTCTCTCTACTCTGACGAGCGAGTCACTTCTGCGCCGCTCCCCACCACCGGGCCCTCGAACCTCAGTCGCCGCTGACCATCAGCCTACGCCCGCACGGCTGGAGTCAGAGCCGTCGCGTGACCAGGTTCCTGCAGCGGGCGGCTGTGCTGCCGACTGAACGGTTCTCCAGCGCCGGCGGCGCCCTTGACCCTAACTGGCACCGTGAGGCGTCGATGACCTAGCTACCCACGGTCGACAGGCCCCGGCGTCCCGCAGCACGGTTGCTAGCTTCGAGCCTCGACGACCCCAGCGGGGACGCGACCTGCAGATGATGGAAGGTGCACTTGTGGAGAACGGCTACCACGTGCTTGCCCGGATCGTCGCGCAACCCGAGTGCGACGAGGAGCTCGCTGCCGCGCTGCTCCAGCTAGCCAACCACAGCCTCGGAACGGAGCACTGCGAGCGATTCGAGGTGACACAACAGCTCAATCGGCCAGGGGTCTTCTGGCTAATCGAGAGCTTCCCCTCCCCGGTCGCATATGAACGGCACGTGGAGATGGCACACACGCAACGCTTCTTGGACGAGACCCTGCCGACCCTGATCGCTGAACGCTGCACCCTGGTCCTACGAGATCACGACCGCACCTGAGCCAGGATTCGTCGATGTCATCGTTTCTCGGGTTCGAGCCGGAGGTTGCGTCTCCGTGACCGGCAGTCGAGCGACCCTGACTCGAAGCGGTTTCGTGTCTGTCGGGTCGGAGTAGGCATGCAGGGCGTACATCTGGCGCGGAGCTGGCCGGCCCCCTGGCGGACTTGAGTCCTCCCCTTGGCGTTCCCCTGCTGCGGGCAGCAAGTTCTCCCCAGCTGCCAAGAGGTACCTCGGTCGGCCACCCGCCCTCCCGTTGGTCACGCCGAGGCGGTAGGTGCCCCGTGTCCGCTGTCGTGGCCCGCCCCGAGGGCGAAGGGACGTTGCTGGTTGACCGCGGCGATGCGATGCGGCAGGCAGAGCTGATCCGCGACGAAGCCGCGGCTGCGCACTCGTCGGTGGCCACGTCGGGCCAGCTCGCCGACTGGACCTCGGGCTGGCTCACAGTCTCGTGCGACGTCGGTCGATGAATGCTTCCAGGTCGGTGACCGCGATCCGCCGTGAGCGTCCGATCCGCACAGTGGGCAACTCCCCCGCCGCCAGCAGTTCGTACAGCTTCGAGCGCGACAGCCCCAGCCAGTCTGCTGCCGTCGTGATCGTGACCAACCGCACCATCGGGCGCTGATCGGGCTCGCCTGCCGCCGGCCGCTCAAGCCCGCCGTCGACTCCGGCCATCATCGTCTGGTCCATCCCATCCTCCTGAGCAGTACACGATCGGACACGGTCGCGGACGTGCCCCGCATGTCTGGTATCCGCCCATATACAGGGACTGACACCCCGACCCCCAAAGGTGGGACAGCCGAGCCACGAGCCTCTCCTGAGCAGACGAAGACCACAGGCCGGCAGGTCGCAGCCGTGACCGAGCGCCGCCAGACGATGACGCTTGGACCTGTGGGCAGCCGCCACGAGCGTGATCAGTCAGGTGGCCAGGTCGACGGCGATACGAAAGTGATCGCTCGGTCCCCAGGTCTCGGCGTCGTCGAGAGCGGCGACCGTGACGCGATCCACGATCGTGGTCAAGGCGACCACGAAGTCGAGTTGGCGTGTCGCGCCGGCGGGCCGTTGCCGAGTCGTGTGGTAGGTCGGGACGTCACGCGAGTCGTGCGGGAGCTCGGCCGGCCGCGGGTCAGCCTGCCGGCCGTTGGGTACTTGGGGGCCGACGAAGCGCTGGCCGAGCGACTCGGCCCGATCGAACACCGTCACCTACCGCGCCGCCCAGTCGGCGCTGCCGTGTTCGCCGTAGCGGTTGAGGATGTTGAGATCGCCGGCCGCGATGATCCGGTGGCCGTGCAGGCTGGTGACGAGCGCCGAGAGGTCGGACAGCAGCCGGTGTGCCGCGGCGTCCGCGTACAGCGTCCACCGTCCGTCGGCGGACCGTTCCCACCCGCCGTACATCGACACGACCGTGACCAACGCCTCGCCGACACTGAAGGGTGAGCCGTCCGCCGCGGTCCAAAACGGGCCCTAGGTGCCAGATTTCGGCACTTCTCGTCCCCACTGCTCCACTCCTTTCCGGGCTCATCCGCGCGAAACGCCGTCACTCGCGCCGTCAAGCGCCCCCGGCGCTGACCTCTTGAGTGACGACCATCGCCCGGGGGTCCGGCGCCGTCCCCCTTGACCGTGATACCACGTCTGGCCAAGGGCAGGACTCCAGCGGCTTACAGCCCAGGCCGGACGAGTAGGCCGTCGACAATCGAGCTGAGCCAGCCAACACAGAGACAGCAACGCGGGACCCTCCGAGCCCTACTCGACGTCGCGGCAGCGATGCACGAGGCCCTTAGGTCCGCGATCGCCATCCGCCGCACCGACCAATCCGTCCCGTCGGCAGAGGCCCCTCCCCCACCAGCTCGTACAGCTTCGACCTCGACACCCCCAGCATCTGCGCCGCCCCAGGGATCGTGTCCAGTCGAACCTCACTCTTGCCTTCGACGTGGCCGTACGCGGCAGGATCGCGAATTCTCATCGACGACACGCCGGTGATCAGGACCGCCGACGTCCCGCGTGTCACTGGAAGTGGCCGCCTACAACGACGCGTGACAGTTAGCTGCACGGCCCTCAACCGTGCTGGCGGCCCTCCAGGATGCTCCAGTGCGGTCCAACTGCATCCAGCGATGCCGCCGCAGAACGTGCTCTGCACGGCAGATTCGCCACTTTCGTGTCCAGCCCTGTTCAGCCCTCTTCGCGGTGATCCAGCGCAACAACAGCGAAGCTCGGGTCATGGGCGGGTCATGGCCAACTGCAATCACCGCTCCCCCGGATTGCGTCCCGTTGAGAGGTGGAGGCTGGGCGACGACAGCGAGTAGCCCCAACACCGACCCGCCATGGAGGCCATCGAGAGCCAGCGTCAGGCCAGGCTTGAGGCGGGACGTCACTCGCTCAACCTACGCTCGTCTCCTGCCGACCGACCGACTCTGACAGCACGGGGGAATCGATGGGTTCGCTGGAGAGTGCGGCAGCATCCGCGCGAAGCTGAGTGTCTCTTCGTACTCGCCCAACCGTGGCAGCCCCCAGCTCTGGCCTAGCTACATCCCTTGACCACGGCGTGTTTGTACATGCGGCCGATGGGGGGCCCAGAACGCTCCGACACCGCGGGAGCGACAGCCTGGCCAGAGTGCTCACCGAGCCGAGGCTCGTCGAGATGCTGCCGACGACTAACGCGGATCGACACCGGTACATGCCAGACGGCTGTAGTCGATTTGTCTTTGAAGATGGCTGATGTCCACCCAGTAGTCGGCGCTGTCGTCAGGAATGCTCGAAGTGGCGTGGAAGAACCTCAACTGCGACGGCTGTGGCAGGAGCAGTGACTGGCGACTGGCCGCCGCGAGATCCAAGCCCTGAGCGTCGATTCGACTGCCTTCTCTGGGAGATGACCAGTACTGCCACTGGAGGTCGCCGCTACCAACGTCATGCGCAGCGAACTGGTACTGCGCTCCTCCTCTCACGAAGATGCTCCACTCATACGCCGACGTGCCCGCCGGCGTCCAACGACACTCGTAGAGGACCTCATAGGCCTCCGGAAGGATCATCCCCTCCGGCAGGCGGTTACCCCGCGCGTCGACGCTCCCCGAAACCTGCGGCTCCGGCTCTTCGGGGTCAACTTGCGGCTCCGGCGCGCGGGGCTCCGCAACCGGTAGGTCATCCTCAGTTTCGTCCGCAGTCTCAGCCGGTGGATCTGGATCTGGCTCACTCGCGCTAGCAGGGGGCCCAGCCTCTGCCTGTGCCTCGTCTGCTGACGGTCTGCTCGCTGAACTGTCTGGCTCGGGCAAGGGGCCCGCGCACTCGCCACCGAGATGCACCGCCCGCGCGAATCTGACCTCAGCCGGTACCTCCACACCACTGATCAAGATCCCAGGAGGCGTAATCGCGACGGACGAATCAGCCTCCGCCACCTCAAGAAGCTCGTGTGCCCAGAGTGGGGCGCAGTCCTCATCGAAGCCTTCGGCCGCAGTAGTCCTCAGAACGACTCGTAGGTAAGCAACCCCGGCACCGGCTGCTGTTGCCAAGACGGCGCCAAACTCAAGAAGCAGTGATTCCTGATCAATCGGCTCGGGCTCTTCACGGTTCTGCGTTGTGGGGCTAGGAGGCTGACCAACCTCCGTTGCGGAATCGAAGTCCGATGGGGAGTCGCACGCAACTAGCACCAACGCGAGCACCAGAGGCAGGCGCGCAAGTCGAACAAGCGTTGCGGAACGCAAGTGAATCCCCCTTCGTGGAGCGAAGCCGCCGACTGGCATCGACAACCGCATCCATCCAGCCCCGGGCGTGAGCACCGCGGCCGCCTCACGACCATGACTGTAGACGGCCGATGGATTCGGCCGGTCGGTCATCTGCGGCCGCAGGCGGCGTGGAGCGTGAGTTCCTAACGGATGTCAAGCGTGAACGAGCTCCTTGTGCGGCGTAGTCTTGGGGTGGGACGGGTTGGCTGCCGGAGCGGCTTCGGTCGACTC
>Ga0207421_10004240_pt1 | contig 16633 bp, 17 predicted proteins | sample SodLakKL_010_SED_4_FD_187542 | JGI IMG/M metagenome (GOLD analysis project Ga0207421, IMG submission 187542) | Alkaline sediment microbial communities from Lake Tanatar, Kulunda Steppe, Russia - 8KL_010_SED (SPAdes) (version 2) | ecosystem: Environmental > Aquatic > Non-marine Saline and... | reverse complement strand
CCATCCACAAAGACGACATCAAGACGGGCCAGCGCGTCGTCATCATCGACGACCTTCTGGCCACGGGCGGCACGATCGAAGCGACCATCAAACTCGTCGAGAAAAGCGGCGGCAACGTCGTCGGCATCGGTTTTCTCATTGAACTCGCAAGTCTCAAGGGGCGTCACCGGATACGCAACTACCCCATCCACAGTCTGCTGGTCTACTGACGACGAATAGACGCTGATGCGTCTATTTTGTTAAGGAGGTGAAATCATGCGGATGCTCACATACGAAGAGCTCATGGAGCAAATCGGCTCCTATGTGCGGGACGAAGAGGACCTTGGACTCATCAGGAAGGCCTACCGTTTCGCGCTCTCGCATCATGAGGGACAAGCGCGCAAAAGCGGCGAGGACTACATCAGCCACCCCGTGAACGTGACCAACATCCTCGCCGAATACCGGACCGACCCCACAACACTCGTGGCGGGTCTTTTGCATGATTGCATCGAGGACACCTCCGCGACCTTTGACACGATCGAGGCCGAGTTCGGTGAAGAGGCCGCCCTCCTCATCGAAGGGGTGACGAAACTCGGCCAATACAAGTTCAAGGGCGTCGAGAACGTCGGCGAAGAAAAACGGGAAGCACAAGCGAAGAATTACCAGAAGATGCTGCTTGCCATGGCCAAGGACATCCGGGTCATCATCGTGAAACTCGCCGACCGCCTCCACAACTTGCGGACCCTTTCGAATCTCGAGCCCCCGAAGCAGAAACGGATCGCGAAAGAGACGCTCGACATCTTCGCCCCTTTGGCCCATCGTCTCGGTATGTACATCATGAAGGCCGAACTCGAGGACACGAGCTTCAAATATCTGAACCCCGCCCAATACCGGCGCATCGCCCAGATGATCAAAGACACCCGCGAAGCGCGGGAAGAGGATCTCGACAGCATGCAGACGAATCTCGAGAAACTGCTCGCGAGGCACAATTTTTCCTATGACGTCCGCGGCCGGGTCAAGAACATCTACTCCGTCTACAAGAAGATGCAGTCGCAGAAGAAAGAGTTCGACGAAATCTACGACCTCCTCGCCCTCCGCATCATCGTGGAAAGCGTCGAGGCCTGTTATAGCGCCATCGGTGTCATCCACAGCCGCTTCACCCCCATCCCCAACCGTTTCAAGGACTACATCGCCATGCCGAAGCCCAACCTCTACCAGTCGCTCCACACCTCCGTCATCGCCGACGGCAAGATCTATGAGGTCCAGATCCGCACCAAACGCATGGACCAGATCGCCGAATACGGCGTCGCGGCGCATTGGGCCTACAAGGAGAAGGGCACTTCCGCACCGATGACGAAAGTCGTGAGCGAAAAGCTCAAATGGTACGGCGAGCTCATCAAGTTCACCGAAGAGCGCGAACGGGACGAGGACGTCCTCGACCTCCTCAGAGACGACATCTTCCAATCCAACGTCTATGTCTTCACGCCCGACGGCGACATCATCGACCTGCCGAAAGGCTCCACCCCCATCGATTTCGCCTTCCGCATCCACACCGAGGTCGGCATCCGGGCCGTGGGCGCAATCGTCAACGGCAAGATCGTCCCCTTGGACTACGAACTGCAGACGGGAGACGTCTGCGAAATCCGCACCTCGAAGGCGAGCTATGGCCCGAACGAGAACTGGCTGAAGATCGTCAAGACTTCGGGTGCGAAATCGAAAATCAAGAACTATCTGAACAAACAGCGCCGGGACGTGCTCCACCGGATGGGCAAGGAAGAGTTCGAAAAAGAAATCGAGCGCCGGCAGACGGATTTTTCCCTCAACGACAAGACCGCGAAGAAATTCTTCCAGCACAAGGGCATCAAGAACGCCGAGGACCTCTATGTGGAAATCGGCAAGAACACCATCACCGCCCGGACGGCCTTGAACGCCATCCTGAAAGAGGAAACTGTCAAGGACGAGAAACTCATCGAGGCCATCAACCGCCAACAACGTGCCGAGGCCAAGAGCGATTCCAACATCCTCGTCGAGGGACTCGAGAATCCTTCCGTGAAACTCTCGAACTGTTGCACACCGATACCGGGTGATGCCATCAAGGGCTATATCTCCAAAGGCGCCGGCATCGCCGTCCACAGAAGCGACTGCAAGAACCTCGAGAGCCTCGAGCCCGAGCGGTTCATCGATGTCTATTGGGCCAAGGACGAAGAAAGTGCCTACCGCGTGAGCATACGCATCCACGTCAACAACCGCGACAACATCCTCGCCGAGATCATCAACACGATCACCACCCACAACGGCAGCGTCGACCAGGTCAACGCCACCACCAACAAGCGCGGCGAAGGCGTGGTCAAGTTGAAAATCGGCATCAAGAATACCGCCGAGCTCGACCAGATCACCCATAACATCAAAAAGGTCCACGGAGTCCTGCAGATCGAAAGGTTGATGAAGTGATGAAAGTGCTCGCACAACGCGTGAAGAACGCCGAATGCACGATCGAAGGCAAGTCCCATGCCCGCATCGGCAAGGGCCTCCTCCTTTTCGTCTCCTTCCGCGAAGGGGACGAAAGGGACGTGATCCCCAAGATGGCGAAGAAAGTGGCGGATCTACGCATCTTCGAGGACGAGGCGGGAAAGATGAACCTCTCCGCGAAAGACCTCGGCCTCGAGATCCTCTCCATAAGCCAGTTCACCCTGGAGGCCGACACGAAGAAGGGGAACCGCCCCTCCTTCACAAAGGCGAAGGCGCCGGAAAGGGCCGAACTCTTTTTCCACGCCTTCGGCGAGGCTTTGGAAAACGAAGGCCTCACGATTTACGAAGGCGTCTTCGGCGACCGCATGGAGATATCCCTCACAAACGACGGCCCCGTCACGATCCTCCTCGAGAAGGGGGGCGGGAGTTCTTGATCCGGAAGCTCGAAGAAAAGGACCGCGAAAGCGTCCTCGCCTTCCTCTACGACGAGCCGGAAGTGAACCTCTATCTCATCGGCGACATCTACAACTCCGGTTTCGACAACGACCATCAGCAGCTCTACGCCGAATTCCGCGACGGCGAATATTATGCCGTCATGGGGCGCAACCGTTCGCAAATCACCTATTATGCGAAGGACACCGATTTCAACGAAGAATGGATCGGCATCTTCAACCGCTTCGATTTCCTCTTCCTCTCGGCGAAAGAAAAGCTGATCCAGCCCATCAAGCGCTTCTATCCCGACATGCAGGAAGACAAGATGGATTTCATGAAATCGACCACGTTCACCCCCGCGGAAGACATCGACTATTCGGAGATCGAGATTTTGAAAACAAAAGCGGAAGCGAAGAAGGTCTATGACCTCTTGGCGACCATCGAAGAACTCTACACCGTCCACAAAAAGACAAAGGAGGAATACATCACTTACCTCCTCGACAACTCGGGCGAGAACGGCACCACCATCTACATCGAGAGAAACAACGAGGTCATCGCCTGTGCGAGCGCCGTCTTCGAATCGAAGAAATCGGCGATGATCGTGAATGTCGCCACCCACAAGGAACACCGCAAGAAAGGCCTCGGCAAGAAGGTGTTCCATTTCCTGGTCGACCTCTATGTCAACCACAAGAAGAAGACGCTCTGCCTATATTACGACGACCCGCGCGCCGAAAGCCTCTACAAGAACATGGGGTTTGTGGACATGGAGCGCTGGTCGATGCTCGCGCCCGATGATTAGCCTTCCCGTGATCCGTACGCCGAGGCTTGTTCTCCGTCCTTTGCGTTCAACCGATGTCGAAGACATCTATGCTTACGCCAAGCGGGCCGATGTCGGCCCGAAAGCGGGTTGGGCGCCCCACCGAGACATGAACGACACGAAGGACTTCATCCGTTATTCTTTGAAGAAACGCCGCGAGAACCAACCGGGGGTCTTCGCCGTCATCCACCGCCAAGACGAAAAGACCATCGGCACCATCGAGATCCATTCCTTCCTTCCCCGCTTCAAAGGGGAAATCGGCATGGTGCTCCACCCGGATTATTGGGGACGGGAGCTCATGGTCGAGGCCTCGCGGGCCGTCATGGTCTTCGCTTTCGAGCATCTCGGCTTGAAACGGCTCGAATACAAACACTATGCCGAAAATGAAGCTTCGAAGCGGCTCCGGGAGAAACTCGGCTTCACGGAAGAGGGCATCGCGAGAAACGGTCTCAGACGCTTCGACGGCTCCATCGTCGACGCCTCTGTCGCGAGCTACACCGACAGCGATTATCACGAGCGGGATTTGCTTTTGTTCCATGATTTCAAAAAGAATCTCTCCCTCCGTTTCTGACGCCTCCCGCGCGTTGACAGGGAGAGTTCCAAGCGCTATAATTGAGACAAACCGAGGACGGAAAGAGCGCGCGGCGAATTGACATCAAAGAGAGCGGCGCCCGGGCTGCGAGCGCCGTATGTCATCGCCGGGCCGGACCTTCCCGAGGGCCCTTCCGAACCAAGAGTAGGGAGGGACGTTCCGCCGCGTTAAGGCCCTGAGCGCCGGTCGGCAAGGCCGGAACTAAGGTGGCACCGCGAACGATTTCGCCCTTAGGTTCTTTGAGGGCGTTTTTTTATTCCGAGGAGGTAATGCGTTTTGATCAAAAAGATGAAGGGGACCTACGACATCGTCAAAGACACCCCCCGTTTCCGGGCGGTGGAAAAGGCCATACACACACTGGCGCGGCTTTTCAACCTCGAAGAGATCCGCACCCCGCATTTCGAAGCGAGCGAACTTTTCCACAGAAGCGTGGGCGAAGAGACCGATATCGTCGGCAAGGAAACCTATGATTTCTTCGACCGCGGCGGCAGGAAGATCACCCTCCGTCCCGAGGGCACGGCGGGCGTGGTACGCTCCTACATCGAGAACAAGCTCCACGCCGAAGCCAAAAACCCCCAGAAATACTATTACTACGGCTCGATGTTCCGCTATGAAAGGCCCCAGAAGGGGCGCACGCGGGAATTCCGCCAGTTCGGCATCGAAATTTTCGGCTCGAAAGACCCTTCGGTCGATGTGGAAATCATCGCTTGCGCCGTTTTGTTTTTACGGATGTTGAAGATCACCGATTTCGCCGTCCACATCAATTCGCTGGGCGGAGAAGAAAGCAAGAAGAACTACGAAAAAGCGCTGAAAGAACACATCCGACCCCATCTTGAGACGCTTTGTGCGGACTGCAACCGCCGTTTCGAGAAGAACCCCCTGCGCATCCTCGATTGCAAGAAAGACACCGAGCACGATGCTTTGCAAAACGCGCCGCATCCAATCGACGCTTTGACAGAAGAAGACCGCGAACATTTCGAGAGTGTGCGCGAGATCCTGCAATCCATGGACATCGACCATATCGTCGACCACCGCCTCGTGCGGGGCCTCGACTATTACACCCACACCGTTTTCGAGATCAAGGACACCTTGGAGGCTCTGGGCTCGCAGGACACGCTTTGCGGCGGCGGGCGCTATGACTATCTCGTGGAGAATCTGGGCGGACCGCCCACCCCAGCGGCCGGTTTCAGTTTCGGCATCGAACGCTTGCTTCTGACCCTGGAGGCCCTCGAATTCACCCCGAAGAGAGCCCCCCTCCATCTCTATCTCCTTTCCATCGGCGAGAAGGCGAAGAAGAAGACGCCCGCCCTCGCCCACAAATTGCGCCTGCAGGGGGTCACGACGGAGACCGACCTCGTCGGCAGGGGAATCAAGGCCCAATTCAAACAAAGCGAGCATACCGCCGCCCGCTTCGTCGGCATCGTCGGCGATGCCGAACTCGAGAAGGGCATCGTCACCCTGAAAGACCAAAACACCGGCACCGAAGAAGAAGTGGCTTTCGAGAACATCGCTGCAACCATCGCCGAAAAGATCAAGCAAGACCGCAGAGACTGCGACACGTGCCCCGAAAGGAAAGGTGAATGACATGTACACCCACCACAACAACGAACTCACCATCAGGGATGCAGGAAAACGCGTGCGACTCAAGGGCTTCGTCCAACGGGCCCGGAATCTCGGCAACCTCGTTTTCGTCGATCTTCGCGACCAAGAGGGCATCACCCAACTCGCCTTTGACGCCGACAATGAACTCCGGATGGAGGCGGGACGGTTGAAAGCCGAATATGTGATCGAGGCCGAAGGGAAGGTCCGTGAACGCTCAAGCAAAAACAAGGACCTCCCCACGGGGGATATCGAGATCGATGTCGATGCCTTCCGTGTGCTTTCAAAAGCCGCACAACCCCCCATGTTGATAAGAGACGAGACGGACGCCCTCGAGGAGGTCCGGCTGCGACATCGCTATCTCGACCTCCGCCGTCCCCGTCTCAAACGTCTGATGAAACTCCGTCATCAGACAGTCAAAGCGACGCGCGACTTTTTGAACGAGGAAGGTTTCATGGAGTTCGAGACACCGATCCTCACGAAATCCACACCGGAAGGGGCCCGTGACTACATCGTCCCCTCCCGCCTCGACAAGCACCATTTCTATGCGCTGCCGCAGTCACCCCAACTTTTCAAGCAGCTCCTCATGATCGGCGGTTTCGAACGCTACTACCAGATCGCCCGCTGTTTCCGGGACGAAGACCTCCGCAGCGACAGACAGCCGGAATTCACCCAGATCGACATCGAGATGGCCTTCATCGACCAAGAGGCCGTCATCGACCTCACCGAAAAACTCATGGCGAGAATCGTCAAAGAGACAAAAGGCGTGGAACTGAAACGACCCTTCCCGCGCATGACCTATGAAGAGGCCCTGCGCGACTACGGCACGGACAAGCCCGACACCCGGTTCGGCATGAAGATCGTCGATACCGGCGAGACGTTCGCTAAAAGCGGCTTCAAGGTCTTCAAGACCGTCTTGGAAAAAAAAGGCACCATCCGGGGCGTCAACGCCAAAAGCCTCGCCGCCGCCTATTCGCGGAAGGACCTCGATGGTCTCACGAAAGAGGCGGAAAGACTCGGTGCGGGCGGTCTCGTGCATATGAAGATGGAAGACGGAGAGATCAAGAGTCCCATAGCGAAATTTTTGTCCGAAGAAGAAAAGGACGGACTCACTGAGAAAATGCGGATGGAAGAAGGCGACCTCGTCCTCCTTGTGGCCGATTCGGAGAAAACGGTGCAGAAGGTCCTCGGTAGGCTCCGCATCATCATCGCCAAAGAACAGGACCTCGTCTCCGGCGACGATCTCGATTTCCACTGGGTGGTCGAATGGCCCATGTTCGAATACGACGAGGAGGAAGGACGCTACCGTTCGCTTCATCATCCCTTCACGCGGGTGCAGGACGAAGACCGCGCCAAGCTCTCTTCCGACCCCTTGGCGGCGAAAGCTTACGGCTACGACCTCGTCGTGCAGGGCTACGAACTCGGCGGCGGCTCCATGCGGATTCATGAAACGAAGCTGCAAGGAGAGGTCTTCCGGGTGCTCTCCATCGACGAAAAGACCCAAAGGGAGCGCTTCGGGTTCCTGCTTGACGCCCTCTCTTACGGCACCCCGCCCCACGGCGGCATCGCCCTCGGCCTCGAAAGGCTCCTCATGGTGTTAGGCCAGACCGAGAACATCCGTGACGTCATCGCCTTCCCGAAGACCCAGAGCGGTCATTGTCTTTTGACAGGGGCGCCTTCTGTCGTGGATGAGGAACAGCTACGAGAACTCGCCTTGAAGAAAGAGAAGAAACGTGACGGATGAAGGACTCTTCGACCGCCTCGTCCCCCTGTTGGGAGAAGCGGGACTTGAAAGGCTGCAAAAGGCCCGCATCCTCGTTGTCGGCGTCGGCGGCGTGGGGTCCTTCGCCGTCGAGGCCCTCGCCCGGAGCGGCGTGGGGGGCTTGACGCTGGTCGATGGGGACACCATCCGCCCTTCGAACACGAACCGGCAGCTCCATGCCACGAAGGACACGTTCGGAAAGAAGAAGGCCCTCGTCATGAAAGACCGCGTCCAAGCCATAAACCCTGCTTGCGAAGTGCGGGCGGTGGCGGAGGACTTCACTGGAGAGAATGCCGAGGTCATCTTCGCTACGGCCTATGACTACGTTTTCGACGCCACGGACGACATCCCCGCCAAGGTGCTCCTCGCCGTCGAGGCGAAGAAGCGTTCGCTCCCCCTCCTTTCTTCTGCGGGACAAGGGAACCGCCTCTACGCCGAGGACATCCGCATCACCGACCTCTTCGAAACCGAAGGCGACCCCTTGGCGAGAAAATTCCGCAAGCACTTGCGGAAAGAAGGCGTCACGACACTCGAGACGGTGTTCTGTTTTGAAAAGCCGGAAAAGAAACGCTCCGGCGTCCCTTCCTCGAGCGTTTTCGTTCCGCCCGTCGCGGGCATGCGCGCGGGAGGACACATGATAAGAAAAATCACCGGGAGGTGAGAGGATGAAACGAATCGTTTTCGCCGGCGGCTGCTTTTGGGGTGTGGAAGCCTATTTCGAACGGGTCGAAGGTGTCTCGAAGACCCGGGTGGGCTACATCGCCGGAAGGAAAAAAGCGCCTTCCTATGAAGAGGTCTGCGCCGGAAGCGGCCACGCCGAAGCGGTCGAGATCACTTATGACGAAGAGAAAGTTCCGCTTTCTGTGCTCCTCGCCCACTATTTCAACATCGTCGATGCGACGAAGAAGAACCGCCAAGGCCCCGACATCGGCGTCCAATACCGCTCCGGCATCTACAACTATGAAGAGGAAGACGTCCCCGTGATCGAAGAGGCGATGGAAAAAGAGAAGGAACAAAAAAAGAAGCCGCTCCACCTCGAATTGCTCGCGGAGGAAATCTTCTATGAGGCCGAAGAATATCACCAAGACTATCTCGAGAAGAATCCCGGCGGCTACTGCCATGTCGACCTCGGAAGCAGCGACCGCGTGAAGGAGTGAGAAGATGAAACGGAAGGGCTACATATCCTGGGACGACTATTTCATGGGGGTCGCGGAACTTTCGGCCAAGCGGTCGAAAGACCCCAACACCCAAGTGGGCGCCTGCATCGTGAACCGGAAGAATCGCATCGTCGGCATCGGCTACAACGGCTTCCCCGTGGGCATCGACGACGAGACCTACCCCTGGGAGAGCGAAGGGGAGTTTCTGAACACAAAATACCCCTATGTCGTGCACGCGGAGCCGAACGCCATCCTGAACAGCACCGTGCCGCTTGACGACACGACCCTCTATGTGACGCTTTTTCCTTGTCACGAATGCGCGAAACTCATCATCCAAAGCGGCGTCAAGACAATCGTCTATGTCGAGAACAAATACCAAGAAGCCGAAAGTGTCCAAGCCTCGATGCGGATGTTGAAGGATGCCGGTGTGAAACTCCGGCAGATGCCGAAAGTCACGGTGGCGATCACCCATGCTTGAGATGTTCAAACGCGCGAAGAAGTTCTTTCTCATCCTCGCGATTCCCTATATCGCCGGTCTCGTGGTCCTTTTGTTCCCGATGGAGGCGCGTATCATCGCCCCGGGGAATATCACCGCGACGGAAGGTTTCCTTTCCATCAACCGGGAATGGAAGACAGAAAACCCCTATCACAGCATCTTCGTCATGAGTTTCGACAGACCGACCCTGTTCCAATACGGCATGGGAAGGGTGTCGACAACGCTCCGTTTGGATGATATTCCGCCAGTCGAACGCCGTGTCCGCAACCCTTATGAAACCGGTCAGGCCCAACGGCGACTCTCTTTTAGGGCCGCGATGATCGCGACCTTGAAAGAACTCGACATGCAAGTCGAATACACTACATACACACGCGTGAACGCGGTATACAGAAGCGCCACCCATGAAGATATCGCCGCCGGGGAGAGAATTCTCAGTGTGAACGGAAGAGAAGACGTCCGACAAGCCCTCATGGAAGCTCCTTGCGGAGCGGAAGTCGAGCTTGTCGTCCAAGACGAGGCGCGCGAAGAAGAACCCCGCACGATAAAGATGAGGAAGGTGGAAGTTGGAGACGGAGAATGCGTTTTCGGCCTCGCGCTTGTCGACGGCTATGAAATCGATTACGGCAGTATCCACCCCGAAATCATATTCAGGAGGGATTGGACGGATTTCGTCGGCGGACCCTCCGGCGGTCTCATGCAAGCCCTCTATTTTCATTACGCCCTGACCGGCGAGGACCTCTCCGGCGAGAGGATCATCACCGGCACGGGCACAATCGACGCCGATGGGAATGTCGGTCTCGTCGGCGGTGTGCGGGAGAAGGTCATCACCGCCGCACAGAAGGGTGCGGATGTCATGTTCGTCCCTTTGCCTTCTTTGGAAAACGATGCCAACTACACCGAAGCTCTCGAGACGCGTGACGAATTCGGTTTCGCGCTGGATATCGTCCCCGTGTCGAGTATGAAAGAGGCCATCGACCATCTCAGGAAGATTGGAGGCGATAACGATGAATGAGAAGAAGCCCAAACGCTACCGGGATGAGTTCCCACGCACGATGCGATTGAAAAGCGCCCTCACCGCTTTCGTTTTCGCTTCGCTCCCGGTCCTTCCGTTCTTCCTTCTTCTCGGGAATCTCCTTTTCATTTTCGTCAATCTGATCGTGCTCTGGGCTGTTCTTATCATATCCGTCGCCGTCGTGTACGGCGTACTCTTGAGTTTTTTCTACCACAAGACGCTCATCATCTATCGCCCCGACAAGAAAGAACTCTTGCGAAGAAGGATGATCATCATCGCCGGCGGCTTGGTCTGGCTCTTTCTCGCCTATGGCATCGCCTTGTCCCGTGTCATCCTCCCAGCATATCTCCTGGGGGTGGCAGGATGAAAAGGACCTTGCTCGCCGCCGGGGGCGTCTTCGCTTTGCTTGTGGGAATGGACCAGTTCACGAAATGGCTGATAGAAAGTGCGATCGAACACCAAGACGGCTTTGTCGTCGTCGAGGGTTTCTTCCACATCGTCCACAAACGGAACACGGGAGGGGCCTGGGGCATCCTCGCGGGGAACCAGACCTTCCTCGTCATCGTCACCTTCGTGGCGCTCGCCCTTTTCCTCTATCTTTTCCGGGAGGCCTGTTTTAGGACGAAATTCTTCTATTCCACAGGACTCTTGCTTTTGGTCTCGGGAAGTGTGGGCAACCTCATCGACCGGCTCTTCCGCATGAATGAAGAAGGCGAGACATACGTTGTGGACTTCCTCGATTTCCACATCTTCGGCTACAATTTCCCCGCCTTCAACGTGGCCGACATCTGCCTCACGGTGGGAGTCGCGCTCTTCACCGTCGACCTCTTGTTCTTCGAAAAGAAAAGAGGAGAAGCGAATCATGGATGAGAAACGGGTGAGGATTCCCAAGGAGCATGCGGGAAAACGGCTCGACTGGATTCTCGCGAGACTCCTCCCCTCCTGGTCGCGCACGAAGGTGCAAGAACTCTTCGAAAAAGGCCTCGTCGAAGTCGAGGGCCGCAATCCCCAAGGCAAGGACCGTCTTCCGGAAGGGACCGAGGTCCGCATCCTCGTCTTGAAAGAAGAGAAAATCCCCTTGCGGCCCCGGGCCCTGCCCTTGGAGATCGTCTATATGGATGAGGCCGTTCTCGTCGTGAACAAGCCTTCGGGACTCATCGTCCATCCGGCGAAGACCGCGGATGAGACCACCCTCTTGCACGCGCTCCTACCCTATTTTCAAGAGGAATTCCCCGCTCCCGAGCGGATGGGCATCGTCCACCGCCTCGACAAGGAGACGAGCGGGCTCTTGCTTGTCGCGCGGACGAATCGCGCGCTCGAGAAACTCCAGGCGGACCTCAGGGAAAAGACGGTGGAACGAACCTACCTCGCCCTCGTCGAGGGCCTCGTCCCGCATGAAAGGGGAAAGATCGACGCCCCCGTCGGCAGGAACGAGAAGAAACGCCATCTCATGGCCGTCACCGCCAAAGGCAAAGCGAGCGTCACCCGTTTCACCGTGAAGGAACGTTTCGAGAAAGAGACGCTCCTCCGTCTCGACCTCGAGACGGGGAGGACCCACCAGATCCGGGTCCATCTCGACTACATCGGCCATCCCGTCGTGGGGGATCCGCATTATGGAAGAAAGAAGACCGATACCCGCCACGGACAGTTCCTGCACGCTTTCCGGCTCGTTTTCCCCCATCCCGACACCGGCGAAAAAATCGCCACGGAAAGCCCTTTGCCCTTCTTTTTCCAAAAACGTCTGCAAGAAAACCGCCAAAAATAGAAAACGGAAAAATTCCAAAGAGCCGTCGAGCGAGACGGCTCTTTTCTTTCAAAAATCCCTGCGTTTGTCAAGAGTTTATCCCGAGAAGATTTCGTTCTACAATGGAATCATCCTTTTTTCGGAGGGACGGTCCCCATGGAAGAATACCGCATCTTTCGCGACATCCTCTGTGTCGACCTCCGGGGTTTCTATGCCTCCGTAGAGTGTGCCGCACGAGGTCTCGACCCCTATGAAACGGCGCTCATCGTCGCCGACGAGTCGCGCGGCAAAGGCTCCATCGTCCTCGCGGTGAGTCCCTTTCTCAAGGCGCAGGGTCTGCCGGGGCGCTTCCGCCTCTATGAACTTCCGAAGATCGACAACCTCATCATCGCCCGCCCCCGCATGCGGAAATACCTCGAGGTCGCGCAAGCGGTCAACAAGATCTATCTCTCCTACGTCGCCCCCGAGGACCTCCACATCTACAGCGTGGACGAGGCCTTCTTGGATTTCACCGCTTACAAGAGCTATTATCAAGAGGACATCTTTTCGCTCGCCGGAAGGATCATCCGCGACATCCGCGACAAGACGGGGGTCCCCGCCGCCGCGGGCATCGGCAAGAACCTCCTCCTCGCCAAGCTCGCCCTCGACCTCAAGGCCAAAAAGAGTGATTCCGGCCTGGCGATGATGGACTATGACGATGTGGAAAAGGACCTCTGGCCCCTTTCACCCCTGGCGAAGATGTGGGGCATCGGGCCGGGGATGGAAAGGAGACTGAACGCCCTCGGCCTTTTCACTGTCGGCGATATCGCCCGCTATGACAAGAAGAAATTGAAGAGATTCTTCGGCGTGAAAGGCTCGGAGCTTTTCTTCCACGCCCACGGCATCGACCAATCAATGATAAGCGAGCCCATCGACCATTCCCGCTCTCCCATCAAGAGCGTAGGTTTAGGCCAGACGCTTTTTCGGGACTACACCGCACCCGACATCTTCACCCTCATCCTCGAGATGACGGACGACACCGCCGAAAGGCTGCGCTTCCTCCAAAAAGAGGCGAAAACGATCCATCTTTCCGTCTCCTACAGCAAAGTCGCCCCCGGGGGCTTCTCGCGGCAGTTGACCCTTGATGCGCCCACCGACAGCGCCGAAGACATCCGCCGAGCCTGCCTCACCCTCTTCGAGAGACACTACGACGATGCTCCCGTGCGCAAGATCGCGATCCGCGCCGGAAACCTCTCCAAGAAACGCCCCTTCACGCAACTTTCCTTCTTTCAAGACCATGTGCGCAAAGAGAGGGAAAAAAGACTCATGGAGACTCTGGACAGCGTGAGAAAACGTTTCGGCAAGGCGGCGGTCTTGCGGCTTTCTTCCTGTTTCGACGCCGGCACGGCAAAAAGACGGGCGAATCTCGTGGGTGGTCACCGTGAGTGAGACCTACCACGACCGCGGCATGTTGAAGTGGCTGCCGTTCGAGGCGCTGGAGGCGCAAGCCGAATACCACGCCGACCTCCACACGCGGATGGCGGAAGAAGATCGTCCCCGCTTGAGCGAAGACCAGTGCGCCGCCATGCAATACGCCGTCGAGGAGGCGTGGATGAAAAAGAGGCCCTTGCGCGTCCTCCATTTCGAAAACGGCAGAAGAAGAAAGATCGCGGGACACCTTTCCGGCATCGACAGGGAACAAAGGCTCCTTTTCATCGACGATGCCCCCCTCGCTTTTGGCGACCTTCTGGACATCCGGGTCCTTTGAAAAGCCCCGAACGGGGCTTTTTTCTTGCCCTCTATGCCGCTTTTTCAAGCCGTTTTGGTAAATTCGCGCCGCATCTGACAACCCATATTCATTATGTGGGTTGACTTTCTGACAACCCTGTGGTAATCTTGGGTTGTATAGAAAGCGAGGTGGTCGGAGTGACCAAAAATGGAGCACGTTATCAGACCATCGCCTACGAGATCGCCAAGCGTATCGTCGCGGGCAAACTCGACGAAGGCGATAAAATGCGCGGCCGGTCGATGCTCGCGGGTGAATTCGAAGTCTCGAGCGAGACGATCCGCAAAGCGATGCGACTGCTTGCGAACCTCGGCGTCGTACAGGTCAAGCAAAGAAGCGGCATCTATGTCCTCTCAAGGAACGCGGCCGAGATGTATGTCGAACAATACCGGAGCCAGAGCGAGGCCCACAAACTCTTTTCCGACACGTTGGAACTCCTCGAGGAATCGGAAAGGATCCAAAGTGTCCTGCAAAGGAGGATCAAGCGACTCCTCGAGACCGCGAAAAGCGATGTCTTCCCCTTCGATTTCTTCACATTACGTCTCCAAGACACCGACAAGAACCTCGGCAAAAGTCTGAAAGCGTTGAAATTCTGGGGCGAGACCCACGGTCTCGTGCTCGCCATCGAAGCCGAAGGACAGCTCTATCAGGCCCCGAATCCCAATATGCCATTGGAAGCGGGAATGATCCTTTACGTCCTCGGCGATGAAAACGTGAAGAAGAAAACACTTTCATTGTTCAAACCGGAAGAAGATTGACGTCAAAATGCTCATGAACCGCCTGAATTAGGCGTTTATGGAAATACAACCCTGATGGTTGCAAAACTTTACAAACTGACAACCCTGTGTTAATATCAGGGTTGTAAAAAAAGAAAAGGAGTGAATGATTGTGAAAAACTTTATCAAGAAACTTTCCATCGTCTTTGTCGGCATAGCACTGGCTTTCACGGTTGCTGCATGTCGAGAAGAAGAAGATGTCATCAGTCTGGCTGAAGGCGACTGGGAAAGCCAGGTATTCCACAACCGTGTCATGGGCTTCATCTTCGAACATGGTTACGGTGCCGAATGGGAGGATGTCCAAGCGGATACTCCCGTTGTGGTCCAATCGCTGAGAACGGGTGATATCGATGTCAACTCCGAGATGTGGTCCGACAATGTGGCCAGCTATCAAGACGACCTCGAAGCGGGATACTACCATGAAATCGCCACGAATTTCGACGACAACTTCCAAGGTCTCTGGATTCCCGGCTATCTCCAGGATGATTACGAAATCTACACCGTGTTCGATTTGATCGAGCACAAGGAGATGTTCTACAGTACTGAAGTGGCAGACGAAAAAGGTATCGTCCATGGTGGTCCCAGTGGCTGGGCCGCGACCAACTTTTTACAAAACAAGTTCAATAACGAAGAGATTTACGGCGACCTCAGTGACGCCTTCGAATTCTATCCTCTCGAATCCACCGCGACCTTGAACGCCACCCTGGTCGACGCTTATGAGAGCGAAGAAGCTTGGGTCGGCTACCACTGGACGCCTACTTGGCCGCATGCGGAAATGGACCTGCGTCTCCTCGAAGATCCTTACGAGTACGACTACGATGAAGGAACAGGAAACATTCCGCCCACACCGGTCACCGTCGTCGTCACCGACGGCTTTGAAGAGCGTTATCCGGAAATCTTCGAATTCCTGAGCAACTATGAGACCTCTGCGGACATCACCTCGGAAGCACTCGTGCTCATGGATGAACTCGATGACGCCATGGAAGCCGCAAAAGAGTGGCTCCGCAACAATGAAGACATCTGGACCCCCTGGGTTCCTGAAGATGTCGCCGACAATGTAAGAGACGCTCTCCAGTAATTCTATCAATCAGGTTGACGCAGGCAATCCGGACAAGGATTGCCTGCGCTCCCTAAAACGGCCTCGCTCGGGCGAGTCCTCGAGCGAGGCCGTTTTAAGGAAAAACACGGAACCCGAATATTACTGCACATCCGCTTGAAGGCGACAACCATGAAAGGAGACATGTACCATGTGGCAAACGATACGTGATTTCCCCGAAAGACTGTATTTCGACTACAGTGTTTACATCGACCGCTTTGTCGATTGGCTTTCGAATACATTCGAGTGGCTTTTCGACATCATCCGCGATATCATCCTCACCATGTTCGACGGTGTGGAATTCGTCCTCGGCGTGATGCCGTGGTGGCTTTACATCGGCCTCTTGTTCATCGCCGGATGGAGACTCTACAATGTGAAGACGGGCGTCATACTGTCCTTGCTGCTCTTCCTTATCGGTGTAAGCGGTTTGTGGGACGAGATGATCTACACCTTGGCCATCATCTTCATCAGTGTCTTCATCAGTTTCCTCATCGGACTGCCCACCGGAATCCTCATGTCCAAGTCAAGCCGGTTGGAATCTGTCTTGAAGCCGATTCTCGACGGTATGCAGACTCTGCCCTCGTTCGTCTATCTCATCCCGGCACTGATGCTCCTGGGCATCGGGCGCGTACCCGCCGTCTTCGCGACAACGATCTATGCCGTGCCGCCCCTCATCCGACTGACGTTCCTCGGCATCAAGAATGTCGATGAACAAGTCATCGAAGCGGGCATCTCCTTCGGGTCCACTCCCATGCAGATGCTTTTCAAGATCGAACTGCCCCAAGCACTGGCGACGATAGCCGCCGGTCTCAACCAGACCACCATGATGGCCGTCGCGATGGTCGTCATCGCCTCGATGATCGGCGCTCGCGGCATCGGACAGGAAGTTCTCATCGCCATCCGACAAATCAATGTGGGCGACGGTTTCGTGGCGGGA